>BNJU01004798.1_pt1 | contig 76411 bp, 126 predicted proteins | sample 8539281 | NCBI WGS metagenome assembly BNJU01 (sample SAMD00202456, study PRJDB9452) | human saliva metagenome | isolation source: human saliva | place: Japan
CAGATGGCGAATACAGCGAGTTATCTCTCGATAGGCTTCCTCTTCAGGATGCAGGCTACTGCCACCTGTTCTCGAGTGATGAGAGGGCCTCCGGCATGAAAAATTGAGAAAGATAAGGAGACATAGATAATCTGTTTGATACCATGCTCTATGAAGAGTGATGGATAAGGTCTTAAGGACAGCATAGTGAAGTAAATTAATAAATATAATTAGGTTAATCTTAATGAGCGACTTTACGGAGCCGCTCATTTCATTGATATAATTTCGATTGTAGATTATAAAATTTATGCAGGTATGACGATAGCGGTTTAGCTCATAGATTTGACATGGAGGAACAAGATGAAAGTGCCTACTGCGGTAACCCTGATACTAAAGGTAGTGATTCCAGGCCCTGTGGAAGAAGGCCTGGCTATTAGAAAGGCGTCACGCAGATGACGACAAGTTTCCCTACAAGCGTTTTACAGCATTTGAGAAAATCGAGAATTCATTGCTCGTTGTGATTAAGAGTGACGGTTCAAGGGAAAGTTTCGATCGCAACAAGCTGATCAACAGGGTTCTCAAGGCTTGCGAGAGAGAAAGGTTACAGTACGATGACGCGAGAATCGCTGACAATATCGAGCGCGGGCTCAACAATACTATGGAGAAGGAAATCGACAGCAAGATGATTGGTGCGCTTATCAGTGGATGAGCTTCGTGATCTCGATCAGGTTGCGTATGTCAGGTTGCGTCTGTATATCACAGATTCACTGATGTTGACACCTTCGTTAAGAAATCAACAGCTTGCTTGAGAAGGACCGCAAGGGGCATGACGCAGAGAGATATGTCAAGGAGACTGCAGGGGAAGAGGGAACTTCAGAAAACGCAGCAAAGGACGAGAAGGAAGACTAGATGATCAGAATCGCTATAGATGGTCCCGGCGGAGCAGAAGAGCACTTTATTGCAAAGCTCGTAGGCAATAAGCTTGGATTGGAGTACATAGATACAGGTGCGATGTACCGTGCTATAGGCCTCAAGCTGAATAGAGAGAGAATATCTCCGAATGATATTGAGGCTATTCGTGAGTCTCTCGATAATACGAGCATTGATTTTGTAGACGGGAAGATTATCCTTGATGATGAGGATGTTAGTGATATTATCAGGACGCAAGAGATATCCAAGCTGGCATCGATGTATTCACAGATACCTGATGTGCGAACCAAGCTGGTTGATATTCAGCGTAGAATTGCCGGTGGCAAAGGTGTGATTATGGACGGACGGGATATAGGTACGAACGTGCTGACAGATGCAGAGCTCAAGATTTTCCTCACCGCCGCTCCGATGATTCGTGCTCGCAGGCGATATGATGAGCTGGTGTCAAAGGGAGTTCAGGCGGTTTTCAATGACATATGATGATATAAAAGACCGCGATTATCAGGATACGCATAGGAAGCTTAATCCGCTTGTAAGGCTGAGGATGCCGTCCTACTCGATACGTCAGAAATGAGCATAGAAGAGGTTGTTGATGCTATATCAGCGGAGGCTGACAGGGTCTCAGCAAAATAGGTTATAAATTTACGATTTGGAGGCGTTACAGGGATGAAGAGGTGCAGTTGCTTAGGGAAGGTGAGAGGCTATTGCTATCTGATTTTTTTATTCGATATACTGCTGCTGTTTCATAATGAAATAGCTGATTTTTTCGGTGCCGCTGACCGCAAGATTCTATATGGCTTTGTTGCCATTATTCTGTTTCAGACAGTGTTAAGCATTCTCTACGTGGTCAAGTACGTTACAACAGTCAACAACAAGGACAAGAAGCGCAAAGAGATAGTGATGTATGCTGCTCGCCTTAGATACTGCTTTATGTTTATGCTGGTCCTGCTCAGGACTATCGTGCTAAATTTCTCGAGTGCTCTCAATATGATGGTCGAGAAGGCGTTGATAATGGTACTGGTGTTGATGCTGTTGATTTCTCTTAAGAATCTGACTATATTGGAAAGAAGACGCTTTTTAACTATGATAAAATATCTGTAATTGAGGATTTTTATGCCCTGTCTGTGCTTGTTGCAGGCGGGGTGTTTTGATATAATTTCAGTGTGTTGCTCTCGAGAGAGGGTTGTTAAAATGAATATTGTAAATAGCAATTTGTACAAGCTTCCACAGGAGAAATTGCTCTACTCCGGTGCGTCGGCATTAACCGATGTGGGAGCTACTCTACTAATCACTCAGAACCGGCACCGCTGACAGGAAGGTGCTGGAGTTGGCGCGTGATGTGATGGCATATGCAGACAATCTATCGCAGGAGCTCTGCAATGTTGATGTCAGAGAACTCCTTAATATCAACGGTATTGGAGTGAGCAAGGCCTGCTCAATAGTTGCCAGCATGGAACTCGCCAGACGGGTTCAAAGAGAACTCGAGCACTGCATCCGGCATAACGATTAGAACCGCGAGTGATGTGAAGCTGGGCTGTTACGAAAACGGATGCGCAGTGAGGAAGCGTGAGCACGTTCAGATGTTTCTGCTAATTCTAGGGTGCAATGTAGAATCAGATACACAGTTTCAATTGGAGCGCTTAATTCGGCGAGAGCTTAATCCTCCCGAGCGTATGAGTGTTGCTACCAGAAGGAGTGCAGCGGCAATCATGTTAACGCATAATCACCAAGTGAGATCCAGAACCCAGCAATGTAGATATTATATCTACCAGAAGAATCGAGGCGGCAGGTGAGCTTGTAGGAATTAAGCTTTTTGGACCACGTACTGCTCGGTTTATAGAAGTTGTATTGTCTTAGAGCTGAAGGGTACATTGAACAGGAATAGCTAATACGGAAAGAGTGCGAAAGTGTCAACAACAATATATATTACGTCGGGAAAAGGCGGTACAGGCAAATCAACATTTGCCGCTAATCTTGGACTAACGCTTGCGTATATGGGCAAACGCGTTATTTTGCTTGATATGAATATGGGAATGAGGGATCTTGATCTTTATGTTGGTGCTCAAAACCAGGCAATTTTTGACATATATGATGTGATAATGAGAACCTGCGAACCGGGGGATGCTATTATCGCATCCGAATTCGCAGACAAATTATCGATTATTCCTGCTCACCAAGGCGGAGAGTGGATTGATATCTCACGGGCTGACGTTGATGAGTTGATTGAGTATTTGAGTGATGAATATGATGTCATAATTATGGACGGAGCGCCGGGGATAAATCGTGCAGTTGATCTATGCTACGGTTCAGCGGATGAGGTAGTTATCGTCACAACACCGGATTATGCTGCGATCAGAGATGCAGATGCGATTGAAGATAAGGCTTATCAAGTGCGAGGTTACTGAACAGGCATTACGTCATCAACTCGTATGCTTCCTGAACTTGAAGCGATGAGTGTGTGCCCAGACCGGCGAAATAGACGTATGATTTGGTGTGAACTTCTCAGAGTCATTATGGAAGATAGGGGAATATCCGCTCTCATGTAATATGATATTCCGATTGTTGCAAAAGAGATACTTACATCGTCTAGGAACTTTGACAAGATGGCGGAACGTGTCATTAAAGATTCTCTAGCTGTGACTATATTTTTCATTAAAATATATACTAAATCGATGCAGTGTTTAAGCACGCAATGTTTTTATTTTTAGTACGAACAAGCAAAACATTTTACCGTATAACTAATATTGAATAGGGGTTAAGCATGACACCGCTGTTAATCAACTGTAGTGGCAGGGGTTGTATTCCCTGGTGATAGGACTGCTGCTAGAGCTATGTTGTGCTAAAGCGTGTCGAAAAGGAGTTGGAAGCGCAGAGCAGAAGGCTCAGAACATTATCCTGGATGCTGAGAATTCAGCTGGAATATCATGAAGGAAAAGGTGCTCGAGGCGAAGGGAAGATGCTCAGCAAAATGGAAGATCTCGAAAGAAACAGAAATACGTGATGAGGCGCAACGAAGTAACAAGAACAGAGAGACCGTATTCTTCATGAAGAGAGAACATCGAAAGAAACTGGAGGCATTGAACGTAGACGAGAAGATGAGCATCTGGCGTAGCAGGCGTTCGATGGACGAGAGACACCTAGGAAATCGATCGGTATTTGGAGAAGCAGATTGCTGAGCTGGAAAGATTTCAGGATGTTATTCGAGAGAGAAGAGGCTAAGCGCATATTGCTTGCTGAGATAGAAAAGGATATCAAGGAAAGGATGCTTTCGACGATAATTACCAGGATAGAGAAGAAGAGACGAGGATAGGAGCTGAGACAAGAGGCCGGAGAATGGTACTCGCTGTCCAGTGTGCTTGCCAGATCAGGTTGCTCGAGGACAACGAGTCAGGTGTGACCTGTCCTAACGACGATGCTTGAAGGGTCTAGCATTATCAGAGGGGGAAGAATATCAGTGCAATCGTGGCTGGGTGGATCTGATTGTCGATGGCAATGCACACAGGGCTGTAATACTGTCAGGTTTTGATCCTGTCAAGAGAAATTGCCAGAGAGCGCTTGAAAACATCGCAGACCTGTGATCCACAGCGCGCATTGAAAGATGGTACAGAGGAGGGCTACCAGGAGGTGTGATAACATGATCGGGAGGGTGAGCAGGCTTTGCTTCGAGACAAGGCGTTCACAACTGCATCCCGAGGATGGTTAAGCCGTTGGGTGGGACTAGTACAGAACTTCATATGGACAGAATGTCTCAGCATTCGGTTGAGGTTGCACTGCTATGCCGAGATGATGGCTTCAGAGCTGGCTTGGACCAAGGCTTGCCAAGAGGCTGGACTGCTCACGACATGGGCAGTCGATGGATCAGCTGTAGTTGAGGGAACACACGTAGAGATGGGTGTTAGCATCTAGTATGAGGAGTCCTGGAAGGTTATCAGCAGAGTGAAGCATCATCATGGAGATGTCGGGCGACAACCTTGAGGCTGTTCGCAGAGCTCTTGGATGACTATCAGCAGCAGACCGAATCGAGAGAGAGACGCTTGGAAACATGAGACTTGCGTCTGAGAATATCGCAGCACCACTAAGGTGTTGATCAAATCCTACACTATTATTCAGGCAGGGAAGAGAGATTAGATTTTCGGAAACCTAATCAGGTTAAGGATGATGAGATACTGATGGCTTGCGGTGCTCAAAAGAAAATCAGCCCAGAGCTTGAATGTCCAGGAAACATCAGAGTGAAAAGCGTAGTCAGAGAGACTCGCTGCAATAGATTGCACAAAGTAAAGAAAGCTCTCCGCTGGCAAGAGGCACTCGAAACTGCGGAAAAGCGACGTGTACCGGCACGTGTGCAGCCATGTTTTGATGAAGGGTGTAACTGCTGTTGTACGGTACAGAGCAGTCAGTGGGAAAGATGATGTATCAGACAATGGTGCGACAACGCTGATTGATGAAGTAACTTGGGCTCGATGTATAAAGCTGGAGCCAGGAGGCCTGCTGGCAGCCCTACCGCTCCGCACATGAGCCTAAACAGCTCGGGAGGATCATACGCTGGCAGGAGGGTGTTGCGAGGCCTCACCGGCCGGTGATGATGTGTAATTCAACAAATCGCTTTGGGACGCGTGATGCACGGCGATCACGGCGCAGCCAGAAGAAGCTGTGAGGCGCAGGGGCAACGAGGTGATAACTTCGAGGTCGAGGCATCCCGCGCGTGCGGAATCCTGCAAAGAGACTGGCAGAGGACGGCTTCAAAGGTGTGCCACCTGAATTATGGATGAAAGACAGGCACACTAAAGCATTGATGAGCTCGAGCAGTCTATTGACGTCTAAAACAATGCTTATGCCTATCGCTGCTCAACAACGAGGACAGGCATGATGCAGCCGATTGTACCTGCCTGCAGAGAAGCTTGTACTAAAACTACAACAAAGGAACACGGGACAAAGTCATCTTTCCTACGGATGCAGCGGTACAGGAAGCCTTCAGCCAGATGGAAGCACTCAGAAATGCGCCGTTCGATCTGTGCGATCAGCGGACTAGAGTTCCATACGCAAAGGGCGTTAGGGTGCGATGTATATCAGAGTCGAGACTCACGCTCACCGCCTAACCATCACGGAGGGGACAGGAGAAGAGACCGTTCCGGCACGAGGAACACCACAGATATGGCGGGACTCGGATTGGCTGGAGCTGAGGCTGGCACTGCTGTTGGCCGCTGCTGCAGAACAAGCTGTGCTGTGCTCTCAGCGATGGAGACTGCGTAGGATGAGCGAGCTCCAGGCAGCTGGATGATATAACCGAGATTAGCAGCGCTGATGAAATCAGACTGGAGCTAGATGATTGTAGCGAGCGCTGTCCATCCATTTCTTGGCGTGTCCTTGATATTGGAATTTGCCAGAGGCGAGTAGCCACTTTAGAGGCAGGATGGGATATGTGTGTCAACGAGGTTCGCCGTGCTCATCTGCGAGACCGGTGACAGTCGTGCGTGCCGAGGCGATGGGATTGAGGACACGGAGATAAGAGGCGCGATGAGGTTCAGCCTCTCTGAGGTTCAATACTCTTGAGAGGATGGGATGGGACTGTCGAGAAGGTTGCACTGCTGCCGATCAATGGATTTGAAAGTACTGGGTGGCTTCAGATAGGGAGGATGGGATGAGACGAAGAATGTTATATTGTAAAGGTGCGGAAGTTTGCTCTTAAGGGCATGAATAAATGACCTTGTCTGCGCGTGCACTGCTCTGAGCTTGGGTGCGTGGGTGCCTAAAATAGCTATGATGTTGCAGATCGAGGATGGGGACGACGGACTCATGATAGTCAAAGGTTCTAAGGATGTGAGAAGAGAGATAATCAGAAAGATTTCAAGAGGTACTCAGCAGTTTAGCTAGTCAGTGAGTCCTGCTGTTGCGAGCACCTAAGGATATTGAGGCAATTGCGCTTGAGGCGGCTTCTTCGCTACCATGATGGATTTGATTTCAAAGGAAGATATGCACCAGACCTTTCAGGTCAAAGGGCAAGAGGAGGGCACAGCACAAGACGATTCAGATTTCAGTCACACCGGAAGTTGGCCACATAGTCAGTGCAGAAAGGTACTCAAGACCTGGAGAGTGCTCTCTGTCGAGTGTACACCATCCTGGCTGCAGAGTTATGCGTGGATGTATGCAGGAGAAGATGCACTTACTATTTTTCAGAGATGAGATCAAAAGGAGCTTCGGAGGGCTGCCGTTAGAAGGCACTAGCTGGCAAGAGGGCTGGTGCTGATGTCCGGTGGCATAGACAGTCCTGTGACTGCGTTTGCGCAGTGGCTAGAGAGAGTATGCGCACGAAGCTGTGCATTTCTCATATCCTTATACGAGTCCTCGTGCACTGGCAGAAGGTTGAAGTTGTATATGCTGCGCTTGCAGGATGCATAGGCACAATCAGGATGCACGTCATTAAATTTGCTTCCCTAGTCAGGAGGAAATTGTCAAAATTGTCCCTAGAAGGATGACTACTCCTGCTTGTCAGACTGTTTCCAGCAATTAGAGGTGCTGAAGTTGCTGTGAAAGTAAGGATAGCGGTATGTTGACCAACGGCGAGGGATCTCGGACAGAGTTTGGGGGCCAGACTGCTGGAGAAGCGTTGGTTACGACTGACAGCGTAGTCAAGATGCCTGTCATGGGGCACTCTGAGTTGCTGGATAAGATGTTGATGATATTATGGATGCAAGGCCAAAAGTCAGAACCTACGACATCTCTCAAATTCAGCCTTATGAGGATTGCCGCACGGTATTTCCTGCCTAAAGCATCCGGTGATAAATGCAAAGCTCAGTAAAATCAAGGCAATTCAGGTGCGTGACTTGACGTTGAGAGCCTGGTTGCCCAGACGCTTGGTAGCTTCAGCTGAGTGATTGATATAACACACTAGATAATAGGTAGATTTGTGCTAACATATTAATAAATTCAAATAGCTGATTTTTAAAGAATTTATGCAGTTGACGAGACACTACATACTTGACTGAATAGATATGCTGATAAAAGAAGAATGACGGTGACTTAAACTAAAACAAGCTATTCATGCGAGGGAGACACACGTGAAACATGCTGACACATGATCATTGGTGCTTGTGCTGGCATTTGCGTTGGAATTGTATTTACTTTGTTTACAATCCTCGTTTCTTCCGATAAAGGGATCAGGCCGTAAATTTAGCCTTGGCAGTTCAGTTTGCTGTGGCGCTGGATGCTCACGAGATTGGTGATACTAAGCTTGAGGGGCTGCGTGACGTACGACTGGACGATGCTCGACCATGGAGGCGATCTTATGGTGATTCTTCCAACAGAACGTGTGCCAATTTCGTGTAAATTCGCCAGGCAGGCAGCGTCTATACATCAGACGAGAGCGCTACACGAGCTGCTCCAAATATAAGAAGGAGGACAGGTCGTCCGATATGTGTATTTCAGGATGAGGGCAGCTTCAGGCCGGATTTCTATATATCTACTGGCTGCTGACAAGATATACGCTAATCGCAACGCATGGACCGGATCAATGGATTGTTACTATGGGGACGCAGTGACGATGTGACCGGTCTTCTGGATAAAGCTGAAATCAGTGCTCACTATCACCAGCGGACGCAATAAGGCTATGGAGGCATGACCGCCCTGAGCTTACGGATGACAGCAGTCGGATCATGCAGAGCTGATAGATGGAGTCAGCCACGATCAATTTCGTCAAGATTGTGAAGGGCAGAAATATGCCCTGAGAGAAAGGTGCGAAATCGGAGACGGACGCATTTATTCTGCTAAACTAGAGCAAGGCACTCGGACACAGTTGATGAAATCTGCGAGAGAAGAATTCTTTATAAGGTTAGAAGATGGACGGACTCGAGGACGTTGTTTGACTTATCATCCGGATACAAAGACAAAGCTTTTTAGATATGGCTGTGCAGCTGATACAGATCTAAAGAGTGAAATCGAAAAACCTCAGAATACCGGCAGTTGATAGATTTGTCAAAGAACAGTAATAAATTTAATATCAAAATATTTGCAGAGATTAGCAAATAGGACCACTCAAAGAGTTATCATGGCATTAAATACAATAGGTTTGATAAAGCTTGGTGGTGAGGCGCTTGCAGGAGACGATAGGTTTGAATTAACAAGATGTGACGCTGAGGACGGCACATGGGATCAAAGAGATTGAGAAATAAAGGCGTTGACGTGGCGATGGTTGTCGGTGGAGGAAATTTTTTCCGAGGACGCACAGGCGGTAGTATCGACAGAGCGACGGCAGACTATATGGGTATGCTTGCTACTGTGATGAATGCGCTTGCGCTTCAGGACTCGATGCTCTCTATCGGCTGTGGGGCTAAGGTCATGACGGCAATCAGAGATCAGAGATATGGCAGAGGGTATTCGAGGCGCAAGGCGCTGGATTATCTGGAAGAGGGCAAGGTTGTGATATTTGGCGGTGGAACGGGAAGTCCGTTCTTCTCCACTGATACAACTGCTGCACTCAGAGCTGCCGAGATGAATGCAGAGGTCATACTTTACCTGGCAAAGGCAATCGATGCAGTGTACTCGGCGGATCCCAAAGCTGAGATCCTAACGCTGCTGGTAGGCGAGGCATCTCACATATATGGATATCTTGGAAGGATCTCAAGGTTATGGACTTAACGCGCACGCTACAGAGATAACTCTATTAAGCTATGTGTTTGCACTGGCTGAAGAGGGTGGACAGTGAGGTTATAAATGGGAGAACATAGGAACTCAGTCGGTAGTGACTCACCATTAATAAGGTGTATTGCTCATTTATAAGAACCAGCATGGAAATCATGGCTAAAAGAGCTTAGAGAAGATTGAAGATTACGAAATCCGTTCTTAAGGAGAATTTGAACACAGTGAGAGCAGGAAGAAGCTAATCCAGCACTCCTGGACAAGGTTATGGTCAAGCTATTGCGGAACTATGACTCAGCTAAGTCTCTATCCAACATCACAACGCCCGGATCCGCGCGCTCTGATGAGATACACTTGATGCAGCTCAATCAATGATATCGTGCACGCGCTTAATGAGGCTAATCTGGGTATTAATCCATCAAAGTGATGGTAAGGTTATCGGACTTACTATCCCTCAATTGACGGAGGAGGACGTAAAGAGAACTCATGAAGCAGGTCAAGAAGTTTGGTGAGATGCAAAGGTTGCAGTTCACGTAACATCAGACGTGATGATGAACGAGTTTCAAAAGCAGGAAAAGGCTAACGAGATTACGGAGGATGAGCTCAAGTTCACTCCCGATAGCGTTCAGAAGAGAAGATCGATAAAAGGCTGTAAAAGATATTGACGCTATCATAGAGGAAGAACAAAAGAAGTAATGGCGGTATAATTCTCCAGCGAACGTGGCTTTGTCACGTTTGCTCTTTATAAAGTGTATAGGGATGTCGAAGTTAACAAAATGCCTGCGCATGTAGCAGTGATTATGGACGGAAACGGTCGCTGGGCCAGAGGCAGGGGAGCAGACCAAGGCTATTCCGGACATAATGCGGGCATACAGGCTATAGAGAAAGATTGTCATAGCTGCATCGAATATGGGTATTAAATACCTGACAGTATAGCGTTTTCAACTGAGGTGGAGGCTGGCACAGAGAAGAGGTGTCAGGCATGTTAAACTGATAATCAAATATGTAAATTCAGGCTCAAGGAGCTGATGAGAACAATGTCCATATCAATATTTTTGGGAAACTACAACTTATGTTGCCAGTGGGCTCAATCAGAGCCATCAACAAACTCGTTGATAGACAAAAGGCTAACGACGGACTTGTATTCAACATCGCGCTCAACTACGGCGGCAGGGGATGAAATCGTTCATGCTATCAATGAAAGTTATCATCGACAGGGAGGCGATGGCTGATCAGACGTTTCTGTAGGATGTGACAGAGGACGGGTGTCCAACCATCTCTATACCGGCGTGCTGCACAATGATATTCCGGATCCAGATCTCATCATTCGCATGAGTGGCGAGGAGCGCCTGTCAAATTTCTTGATATGGCGAAGCTGCTTACGGCGGATGATGTTTACCGACACGCTGTGGCTGACTATTCTCCCGGAAGAGTTCGCGGGGAGATGATGGGGGAGTTTTCTCATCGCAAGAAGATTTGGCGGAGAAAGGAAGATAGATAATGAAAACAAGGATTATTTCATCATTGGTTATGGTTCCGCTTTTGGCAGTTCTGTATTTTGGCGGCGTGTATTTGAGTAGCAGCGGCGCTTTTTATCTCGAGTTGTGGGTGTAAAGGAATTCTATGATGGATTCAACGCATGTGATATAAAAGCCTTCTCGTAGATCGCTATTGTGATGGCGATTGTCCTCTATGCGGGTTATCTGATACTTGGTAACGTACCGGACTTCTCTCAGGTATGGATTGTTGTTGCCATCATGGCCAGCCTTATTGTACGGCTGGGATATCAAGAACTTTCATGAGCACAAGCGATGCAATAGCGACTCTCACCGGTATCATGCTATATAGTGCTGTTCCCGTATTTCATAGTTCTTATAGACGGAACTAAAGTATAGACAACTCACCTGGCTGGTGCTGAGTGCTGCATTTCGGGCAGATATAATGGCTATTTTACCGGCATGGCTATCGGTAAACCTGGGATGGCTCCTAATCTCGAGTCCTAAGAAGACTATCCGAGGGCAGTCGGCGGGCGCATAGGTTCTGCACTCTTTTTCAGCACTGTTTGGATGCTGTGATGCCGGAGATAGTCGTTAAATGTGCGATTATCGGAGCTATAGGCGGAGCTGTATCCATGACCGGTGACCTTACTGCTTCAGCGTTTAAGAGGCAGATGGGAATCAAGGATTATGGCAATCTCATAGCGGGACATGGCGGAATACTCGACAGATTTGACAGCGTGCTGTTGTTGCGCCGTTGTATATTATTTTTCGGTGTTGATCCTTCAATAAGGGTGGAAAATAAGTGGGATTAAGAGAAATCGTGCAGGGCAGTACCGGTTCCATCTGGAACTCAGGCCTTGGATATCGTAAAGAAAATCCGGACAGATTCAAAGGTTGCTGCACTTACATGCAGAAATAGAATACAAGAACTTATGAAACAGGTTAAGGAATTTAGTCCTGAGGCTGTATGCGTTGGAAATGAAGAATCAGCCGCACAAGTAAGTGCGGCTTTTCCTGCACTTGGAGTGTATATCGGAGATGATGGTCTTCGTGAGGATTGTCAAAATTGACGCTGATATAGTGTTAAACGCTCTTATGGGCATAAGCGGTATGGCTCCAACATATGAGGCAATTTTGTCGGGAAGGGATATTGCGCTAGCCAACAAAGAGACTTTGGTCGCCGGCGGAAGCCTGATAATGGAATTGGCAACCAGGTGCGGTGTTAAAATCCTACCGGTCGATGGCTGAACACAGTGCCATATTTTCAGTACCTTGGGGTAATCATGGAAAGAGCGGTGAGAGATTTTACTCACCCTTCAGGCGGACCTTTTAGAAACTATTCCATGACAGAACTCGAGAGAGTATCGCTTCGGGAAGCCCTTCGTCATCCTAAATGGAATATGGGACGCAAGATTACAATCGATTCTGCAACCATGATGAATAAGGGGCTTGAAGTTATTGAGGCGAAAATAGCTGTTCGACATTAGACCGGAGAAAATTGATGTGCATGCTGCCCAGAGTATCGTTCATTCCGATGGTTGGGTTGCGGATACATCGATAATGGCGCAACTGGGACTTCCGAGATAGCAGATTCCTATAAGTCTGGCGCTGGGATATCCGGACCAGACTGCAGTATTTCAGCAGAGCCTCCAACATGTTTTGAGGAGGTGCAGACCTTCACTTTGAAAAGCCCTGATCTCAGGGTGTTCCAATGCCCTGTGATGCATGGGGCAGTTGGAGGAAGCAGCTATCTAGTCATGTAACGGTGCTAACGAGGGCTGGTGCAATGCTGCTTGACGGTGATTGAGTTCATAGATATCAGCGCTCATGCGCAAGCTATGGATGGGCATGGGAGCGATGATCCATGTTCGACTAGGATCTCGCCGGATAGATAAAGAATCAGAGCGCGAAACAGGAGCTCTTTCGCTTAGGATCAATCCTCAGTAGACGCAGAAAATACTGATATAATATTTCCAGGAAACAGACGATATAATCGGACGATATGATAATAACTATTCTTCTAACAATTTTGAGTGCTCATGCTGATTACACGTTCACATGGCTCAGACACCTCATTACAATAGCTGTTTTGACATCAAGGTCAACGAGTTTGCTGTAGGAATAGATCCGCTCAGCCGGCTTGGGGACAAAAGGCGATCTCGGTATTCAGCTTGAGGCAATTCCATAGGCGGATACTGCGCCATGGAGGCGGAGAATGAGGAGGCGATGACGAGACAGCTTTTAACAACAAGCCTGCATGGCAACTTGATTGTATTAGTGCGTCAGGTGCGACTGTCAATGTTATGGTGGCACCGTTGTTGATGATAATAGCACCAGCCTCGGTAAGCATTCCCTACAAATACTCTGGATGAGGTTGTACCCGATTCTCCGGCGGCTGTTTTCAGTGTCGAAGCCGGTGATGAAAATCATGTCTATCGATGGCAAAAGCGACAAAATCATGGGCTGATACTGTGGCGGCAATCTCCGGTAATCAGGTGCAAAGTCAATAAATGTGGTTGTCAGGAGAGCCGGTAAGCAGCATAGCTACAGCATCAGGCCCACGAAGGATGAGATGGCAGACTGGTGATCAGTATTGTTTTCAAGGCATCGCTTAATGTGTTTGTATGCGGGACAGGGCGCAAAAGCAGCATGGAGACTCAGCAGGAAGATGCTCCAGTGCACTCAGGCAGCTGTTCCATAAAAGGCATTACCAAGGATAGTGTCACCGGTCCAATTGGAATGGTGAGTCTGGTCAGTCAAACCGCACACACTGGCTTGATTGCATATCTGTATCTGGTCGCGTTGATTAGCCTCAATATGGCAATTGTCAATCTGCTGCCGTTTCCGGCACTTGATGGAAGCAGAATAATATTTGTGATAATACGGAAGATCACAGGGAAATATGATTTCCGACAAGGTTGAAGATATATGCATATCATCGGATTTGCGGATTCTGGTACTACTTTTATAGTTGTGGCATGGCAGGACATCTTGAGGCTGCTGGGACATTAGAAGGGATAGCTGGATTGTGACTAAACAGGTTAGATGTGGAAAGATTAAGATTGGCGTTGGTGCGCCAATATCTATCCAGTCCATGACAAATGTGGATACTAGAGACAGTGAGAAGCTGCTCTTTCCAGATTAATGAGCTGGAGACAGCAGGCTGTGATATCGTTGCGTGGCTCATACCGGATCGACTGCTGCAAAATCGTTCCTTGGTTCGTAAACAGACGAAGATGCCGATTGTGTTGCCGACATACTTTGTATACAAACGCTCTGCTCTGGCTATAGAGGCCGGCGCTGATAAGATCAGAATCAATCCCGGCAATATCGGTAGCGATGAGAAGGTAGCTAGAGTTGTCGAGGCTGCGGCTGATAAGGGAATTCCTATCCGAGTCGGTGTAAATTCCGGTTCGCTGGAAGAAGCTCCTGGAGAAGCACGGTGGAGTGACGCGGCTGCGCTACTGAAAGTGCGGTGAAATACGCTCGACAAGATGGAGACAAATGGGCTTTGATGATCATTCTCCATCAGTTAAATCGTCCAACGTGAAGATAAATTACGATGCGCATATGATGGTCAAGGATATGACGGATCATCCTCTGCATATCGGTATCACCGAGTCAGGTACTCCTGCAAATGGACGTCTCAAGTCCGCAGTAGGCATCGGTTCTCTGCTGCTACTTACGGCGTCGGAGATAGCCTCGAGTTTCGTTAACCGATGACCCCGTAAACGAAGTAATCTTTGGACGCAGAATTCTCGAGACAGTCGGGCTTCGTGAAAAGAGCATCGAGATAGTCTCCTGCCCAGCCTGCGGCAGAGACCGGGTCGACCATTAACCTTAGCGCCAGCGAGTGAGCTCAGCTGGGACCGATTGCCGATAGAGAGACCGTGCTGGGACTGAGAGCCTCTCAAGGTGTTGCTGTTATGGGCTGCGTAGTCAATGGGCCGGGAGAATCCAGAGAAGCGGACTACGGAATAGCCGGAGGCAACATGGAAGGACTCGTATTTGCGCACGGGGAGATAATCGCTAAGGTTCCGGAGAAGCAGTTGAGTTTCAACGATTGATTGAAGTGATCTCGAGGACGAAAGCTTGATAAATGTATGGGTTGATGGAGATGTCATATATATGATTGAGTATACCAGTGGAATTCTGATGCCCGAAGAGGTGAGCGCATCTGCAGGTAGGCCTGCTGAAGAGTTAACACTTTTCTTTTAAGCATATTTCACTCGATAGAGAAGGACTCGTGGAGCTCAGACGTGCGACCAATTTCGATGTCAGGCCTCAGCTGGAGCACAAGATGAAGGATGAGACTTATAAAGACTCTTGAGAAATCACTGCTGATGTCAAGTTCAGCTATTTTTACGACGAGAGCTACGGAGCTTGCAAGCCGTGCATAGCCGTGAGCAGAGCCAATCCGACTGAAAAGGCTAAGCCTGCTATAGCGATGGGAATGTATTTTGCAAGAGAATCACGATGGCTGGGACATCACGAAAAATCTTGCCGAGATTTTAGGTGCTCACTAGGTTGCCATCTCCAGCGATGTCTTTGAAATGAAATCAAAGAGACCAGAAAGAAGATTTCTGGGTTATGACCTTAGGATTAATAAGGGACCTCAGTGCAGGTCAAGGCATTTATCAAAGAGCAAGCAGGAGTTGAGACTCAATGAATCGTCTCTCTACTGGAGATACTATAATCAGTACAGGAGTATCAGATATGACGATTGCATTCACGAAAAATGTGATGATTACTAACAACATCAATAGAGAGGATAAAGCAGAGAGTTGGGAAAACCTACTGATGGCGACAAGAGGTGGTGCATGCTCATACGGGATGAGCGAAGAGCGACGGTTTCAAGATGTCATGGATGGTTGAAAACAAGCTGCCGATTGGGGTCAACGGCGATTGCCATAACAGATCACGGCGTTGTGCAGTCGTTTCCAGATGCAGCTAATACTGCCAAGAAGCTCGCCAAGGTAAAAATCAAAACCCTGTACTGGTATGGAGGATATCTATATCCCGATGACGATGCTTACGATGAGAATGAAATATCAATCTGAGCAAGAAAAGAAATACCTATCATATTATCCTCATAGCCAAGAATCTGACTGACTCAAGGAACCTATACAAGATAGTTTCGTATACTCCTTATTGATTATTTCTACAGGAGACCGCAGCTGCCTAGAAGAGTGCGTGGATGAAATACAAAGATGGGCTGATTATAGGCAGCGCCTGTGAGGGCTGGCGAGGTATTTCGAGGGCAGTGCTTAAAGGGTGCAAGTGATGATGAACTGCTCTGTTTTCGCTTGCTACATGCAGTTACATGAGATTCAGCCTCTCGGCAACAATTTCTTCGATAAACGGCAGGGTATCCCAATGTAACATCCAACAGGTTTAATCGATCAATATGAAGTTGTGGGCTGGCCGATAAGCTGGGTAAGCCTGTCTTCTACAGATTCCCATTATCGAGACGAAGTCGGCAATATATCGCAACATCGTTATGTCGAGTTGGATTTGGCGATACAAATTCCAACTCGCTGTATCGAGAGCTACTGCGGAGATGCTCCAAAGATTGATTACCTCGGGGAAGAACCGGAGATAGTAATTGATAGCGGAATCTCATCGCTGCGATGACTGAAGAATTTTCAACCGGGTCCTGATGAAATGCCCGCCAAGCATCGACGGCGGACGAGACGTTTCCGCGGAGCACCTGCTACAGCAAATGCCAGGAGAATATACGGCGAGCCGCTTCCGAAGAGATTCGAGGAGGCTGGACACTGAACTCAACTCATCATCAGCAACGGATATGCGGTCATGCAGCGCTGCGGGCACAGCTGACTGGTTGAAAAGTCAAATAAAGACGGTTACTTGGTCAGGCAGCAGAGGCTCTGTCAGCTCATCGTTTGCAGCCACGATGGCCGGGATCACTGAGGTTAATCCAGTTAGAGCCGCATTATATCTGCCCTAGCTGTCACAAAGCTGAGTTTACAAAGAAATTGATGTACGACACCGGTTTTGATATGCCTGACAGGCATGTGTCAGTGTGGTACCTTTATGGACTAGGAACGGACTCAACATTCCGTTTGCGACGTTCCTGGGACTTTCAGGGACAAGGAGCTGATATCGACCTCAACTTCGCCGGCGAATATCAGCCGTGCGCATAAGTTCGTGAGGCGAGATATTTGGAGAGAAGAATATCTTTAAAGGCTCGGAACAGTAGCAACTATCGCTGAAAAGACTGCCTTGGATATGTTAAAGTATAGAGGAGGACACCAGCAAGACCTTTTTCCAGCTCGGAGGACTTCATCGCTGCAAATGGGTGCACTGGGTACCAGAGAACTACCGGTCAGCACCGGGAGGCATCATCGTTGTTCCGGCCGACCGCGAGATATTCTGAGTTCTGGTCCGGTGCAGAGCCTGCTAACAACAGGGATGCGGAGTTTAACTCACATTTCGATTATCACAAGATAGATAAGAACCTGCCGAGCTGGATATCCTCGGACACGATGTTCCTGCAGATGATTGAGACATCTGCAGGACATGACAGGGTGGACCCACTCAAGATAGACATAGCTGACAAGAAAACTCTAGGCATATTTACTTCCATCGATGCGCTCAACATACTGGATCCGGACGAATACGAGTTTAAGCACCGGAACGTATGGTATTCCTGAGTTCGAAACCAACTTTACCAGAGGCATGCTGGATGCCATTCAGCCGAAGACAATTTCCGCTCTCATCAAGATTTTCCGGCTTCGCACGGCGCTGGACGTGTGGACCAACAATGCCGAGGATCCGATCGCAGCGGTAAGCAGACCATCGAGGAGCTAATCTCGTCGTGACGACATCATGAGCTATCTGATTATCAAGGGCGTGGACAGAGCAATGCGTTTAGGATAATGGAGGATGTCGCAGAACCGAGAGCTCAAGCAGGATGAGCTGGATATCATGAAGAAACACGGTGTTCCTGACTGGTATGTTGAGTCGTGCAGGACGCTAAAATATCTGTTCCCACGTGCACATGCTGCAGCCTACGTAATAATGGCTCTTCGGATGGCCTGGTTCAAGTACTATCCTAGCGCGTTCTACTGCGCATGGTTGTCCACCAAAATCGACAACTTTGATGTGAATGTCGCCGGAGGAGGCATAAACGCCGTAAAGTCGGCTATGAATGCGCTTAATTGACGATGACGATACCAGCTCAGCTAAAAAGAAGGAGCTCAAGGTCGTATGTGAGGTGATATATGAGCTGCTATCTCGCGGATGTGAGTTCTCAATGCCGGAGCTGGGAGTTTCAGACCCGTGCATGTTCAATGTTGTGGATGACAGGATCAACATTCCTTTTATGGCTGTCACCGGCGTTGGACGGAGTGCTGCTATATCATTGGCAGAGGCGTACAAGGATGCTCCTTTCCTATCTATTGATGAGGTGCAGCGCAAGACTAAGCTGTCAAGCTCCAATATTGAGGACCTCAAGGCATGCGGAGTCTTCGATGATCTTCCCGACAGCGCTCAGGTATCTATATTTGATATGTAGAAATATGCAGAAAAACTTGCAATTTTAAGGTTTATATGATAGCATACATGTCGGACGTTAGGAGCGAAAAGGTAGGCAACCCACTCTTTTCACTTATCATGTGACTTTTTCCGGGAGGAATTATGTAAAACAGGATGTTGGTGCAAGAATTGAAGGCCTGCTGGATGAGTATCTCGCAGACAAGGAGCTTGAGATATATAACATTGAGTATAAGAAAGAAGGCAAGGACTGGAAGCTTCGCATATATCTGGACAAAGTCAATAGGCTGTGATTCGAGTATGTAGACATCAACGAGTGCGAAGATGTTACGCACTTCCTCAGCGACAGGCTGGATGAAGAGGACTTCATCGAGGAGAAGCTACACACCTCGAGGGTTTCCTCGCCGGGATTGGATAGAGAGCTGTTGGAAGCCTTCTGACTATGAGAGATTTAAGGCAGAGTGTAGAGTCAAGCTATACACAGCTATTGGGACGGTCGCAAAGAGCTTGCCGGCAGACTGCTCGAGTCGTACAGATGAAAGAGTAATCAGAGGTTGAAGGACGTGAAGTCGTGATACCTGCTGATAAGATTGCCAAGATAAATTTGTCAGTAATATTTTAGGAGGATTCGATGAATAAAGAGTTTTTGGATGCTCTCACTGAACTTGAGCGTGAGAAAAACATTTCAAAAGAAGATATTATCACTGCGATTGAGGATGCTGTAGAACTCGCATATAAAAGAGAACTACGGCAGCTACTCTAATGTCAGGGTTTCAGTAGATCGCTGAGGATGGCGAGGTTCTTGTTCTGATGAGCAAGGAGGTCGTCGAGGATGTGAGGACGACATGATGGAGGTTTCCCTAGAGGAGGCCAGATCTCACGACTCCAGATATGAGCTGGGTGACATCATTGAGTATCAGGTGGACCCTAAGGACTTTGGTCGCATCGCTGCACAGACCGCTAAGCAGGTAGTAGTGCAGAGAATCAGAGAAGCTGAGAGACGCAACTCTTACGATGAGTTCGTTAACAAGCAGGGAGAAATCATCACAGCCAAGATTGGAGAATCAACAACGGAACTATGTTCTGTCGGTTGGAAATTCGAGGGTATTCTGCCTCTATCCGAACAGGTGAAGAGCGAGTCTTTCAACGTAGGGATCGCATCAAAGGTATACGTAATAGATGTCAAGAAAGCTACTAAAGGTCCTCAGATATTCCTTTCGAGATCGCACCCCGGCTTAGTTAGAAGGTTGTTTGAGCTTGAGGTTCCGGAAATTGCAGACGGCACAGTTGAAATCAAGGGAGTAGCTCATGAGGCAGGCTCGAGAACCAAGATTGCCGTATATTCGCACGATGAGAATGTCGATCCTGTCGGTGCATGTGTCGGCAACAGGGGAAGCAGAGTTCAGAATATCGTAGATGAGCTGTTTGGAGAGAAGATTGATATCATCGTATGGGATGAGGATCCGGCTATTCTAATAAGCAACGTGCTCCAGACCGGCGGAGGTTGAAGGTGTATACATCAACTACGTGAGCGAGAAGGAAAGATGGCTGCACAGCCGTTGTTCCGGGAGCAGCAGCTGTCGCTTGCTATCGGTAGAGAAGGTCAGAACGTAAGGCCTCGCAGCAAGAGTAAGCGGCTGGAAGATCGATATCACGAGCAAGGCTCAGCTGGAGGAGAGTGGCTTCGCGTTTGAAGAGTATGAGGACGAGGATGACTCATCGAAAAATGCTGTTAATGAGGTAGAACAGCCGGATAAGAGTCCTGCGGCAGAAGGTCAGATTGCTGCAGAACCGGCAGCTGGACGAGGCTGCAGCTCTTGCTGAGGTTGAAGCCGAAGTAGAAGCCGGTACGGAAGCGTAGAGATATGGCTCTAAATGACAATAGAGAACCGATGCGCAGGTGTGATCGGCTGCAAGGAGTCACATCCATAGGGAGAGATGTTTGATTTACATGCCGCGGCATACAAATCTACGAAGATAAAACGGGACATGATGAGGGCAGAGGCGTCTACTTATGCAGAGACGTGTCGTGCATCGAAGCTGCCCGTAAGAGTAGATCGTTCAACAGAGCTTTTCGCAAAGGGTTGGATGACACGAGCTTGAACGAACTGCTCGACGAGATACTGGAGAGAACAAGGAGGTAGCGGATGACAAAAAGGTTAATGAGCTTATGACAGAACTCGGAGTGTCATATCAGGAGCTCAAGAAGGCCGCTGATACGATGGGAATTGAGGTTAAGACCGAGCGCACTAATCTTGCTCAGAAGGACGCTGACAGACTGAGCGATACCTTTAGCAAGCTCAAGGGGTTGGATTCCAAGTCCGACAAAAATAGCAATAAGCCTAAAATTAAGGCGGCTCCAATAATTAACAAGGATTTTGCACACGCTCTAAGGCACCTATGGGAAAGCCAATGCCACGCAGGAAGAAGCTGCAGCTGACAGGCTGCAGAGGTGTCAGCTAAGGCTGTAGAGGATTCTGGCAGCAAGGAGAAGGTACAGGCTGAGAGCTGCTGCAGATGAACCCCAAAAGGCGCCATAGATCCAAGAAAAGCAAGGCTGAAGACAAGAAGCCCGCGAAGAAGGTCGAAGCTGCAGACAATGGTGAGAAGTCGGAGGAAGCATCTAGAAGGCTGCCAAAACAGAGGAAAAGGCTAAAGATAAGAAGTCAGAGAAGAAGGATGAACCATACGAAAATGCTCTAATAAGCCAATGCGCTTCAAGAAGATTTTCGACGCGTCAACAGCTCCTAAGGAAGAGTCTAGAGCTCACGCAAGAAGTCCGGTAACAAGAAAAGACGGCAAGAAGGCTGAACGCGAGGCAGGAGAAACGATCGAAAACGGACAGGGCGGCAAGAGCTCCGAGGTCAGACAAGGGAAAAATTTTTCCAGACCACAGAGTTCATCGCGTGCAGATGCACCTATGGTTGATAAGCCGCAGAAGGGCAAGAGCAAGAAGTTTTTCGACAAGGATAAGGACAAGGATAGAGAGATAAGTTCAGCACGAAAACGTAGCGAAGGAAAGAGCCGTTCACGCTTCTTCGATGAGAGAAAACCTCGAGAAGCAGGTTAAGCATAGAAAGAAAAAGGCACCAAAGGTTACGGAGCCTGAGGTTGAGAGTTGAAGAGCTGCTGCCGGAAGGTACTGTTGCAGTCACAGCTCCAATCACCGTTGCCGGTCTGGCTGAGCAGGCCGAGATATCTGTAAGCAAGATCATCATGTCTCTGATGAAGCTGGGCATCATGGCAACTGTGAATCAGACTCTCGACAAGGATACGATTGAAATGCTGGCTGAGGATCTGGGGATACAGGTTGTCGTGACCGAAGAGCATGAGGAGGTCGTTGAGGAAGGGCTGGATCTGCACGAGGATAAGGAAAAGCGAACTCAAACCTCGCGCACCGTCATCACTGTAATGGGGCACGTTGATCACGGCAAGACTTCGCTGTCGATGCTATCCGTAACACCAGTATGTTACAGCCGGTGAGTCCGGAGGAATAACACAGCACATCGGTGCTTCTGAGGTCCAAGATCAACGGCGAAAATTGTATTCCTCGATACTCGGGACACGAAGCGTTTACGACTATGCGTGCTAGAGGCGCACAGGTTACTGACATCGCGGTATGTGGTTGCGGCTGACGATAGCGTTAAAGCCTCAGACAGTTGAGTCTATCAGCCGCACAAAGGCAGCTAATGTTCCTATCATCGTAGCTATCAACAAGATTGATAAGCCGGGTGCAAATATAGATAGAGTTAAGTAGGATCTCGCCGATCACGGAGTTCTCGTTGAGAAATCTGGGGTGGCGATGTGATCAGCGTTCGGTTTCAGCCAAGAAGGGCGAAGGATAACTGATCTGCTGGAATGATTCTGCTGCGGGCAGAGGTGCTGGAGCTGCGCGCAAATCCGGACAGACTCGCTATGGGTACTGTTATCGAAGCAAGACTCGACAAGAGCAAGGGACCTATCGCTACTCTGCTCGTTACCAACGGTACACTCAGGCCGGTCAGAGTGTAGTAGCGGAACAACATCCGGTAAAATACGGGTTGCGAGCGAACTTCCGCGGTGAGACAATCAGAAAGGCTCTCCCGGCTACACCTGTTGAGATTCTGGGACTTTCGGATGTTCAATGGCGGAGAATTCCTTCAACGCCGTTAAGGATGATAAGGTTGCTCGAAAATCGCTGAAAGCAGACAGGAGAAGGTGAGAGGATATACTTGCCAGAACTCAAGCACAACTCTGAGAAGCTGTTCTCCCAGATTCAGGAGGGCGAGACCAAGGGCTCAACCTCATCATCGAGGGGGACGTGCGGGGATCTGTCGGTGCTATCATATCGTCGCTTGAGAAGCTGGACACAGCCGACGTGCGTGTAAATGTAGTTCACTCCGGAGTCGGTACTGTTACTGGGTCTGATGTAATGCTCTCAGAGACCTCCGGAGCTATCATCGCAGAAGCTCGATGTCAGACCTACTACGGCAGTTCAGACTCGTGCGGATGATGCAGAAATTGAAATCAGAGACGTACCGTGTAATCTACGACATCATCGATGATGTACAGACTGCTATGAAGGGTATGCTTGATCCGGAGTATAAAGAAGAAATACTCGGTAAGGCTGAGATCAGAGAGATATTTAAGGTTCCTAACCTTGGAATCGTCGGTGGTCATACATCATCAGGGTAAGGTTAAGAGAAATGCACAGATTCAGTCTCGTAAAGAGATGGAATCGTAATACACGAGGCACTATCTCGTCATTGCGCAGATTTAAGGATGACGTAAAGGAGGTTGCTCAGGGGTATGAGTGCGGTCTGGGTATAGAGTCATATAACGATATCAAGCCAAGTGATATTATCGAGTGCTTCCATATGGTGGAAATAGAGAGGTAATATGGGTAGAAATTACAGACAGGGCAGACTTGGAGAGGAGATAAAAAGTGTATCTCAGGTTATCTCCTCAACGGAATTAAGGATCTCGATTGTCTGCCAGAATCTTAACAATTTCAGCGGTTGAGGTGTCTCAGCGACGAGGGAGCTATGCTACCGTTTATTTCACACCTCTTACGCTGTCCGATGAACAGCCGAGAAGTTGCATAGGAGTTCTGACTTTCGCATTTAACAGTGCAAAAGGGCTTTGTTTAGAACCAAAATTTCCCGCGATATCAAGTTGAGGCAGCTCCGGGCTGAACTTCAAGCTGGATTCATCCATGGAATACAGCAGACATGTCGATAAGATTATTGATGGATTCAACAAAACCGGAAGGTAATAAAAATGACTAATAACACTTATCTGGAAATCGCTGATAATCTGGCAAGTCAGAAAAGATTCTGTGATATTTCCTCCACGAAAAATATGGATGGCGACTGCCTCGGATCTGCCGCTGCACTGTGTCAGATGATGCGCAACAGCGGAAAGGAAGCGTATGTTGTCGCTGATGGCTAGAACTCCGCGGAATCTTGACTTTCTGGAGAGCGGTACATTGACCAGCAACAAGGATGTCTTTAATGAGTATGACCTCGCAGTTTTGGTCGACTGCAGGCAGTCGAGGAGCGAGTCGGAGACCGTGCGGCTGTCTTTGACAGGGGCAGGGCAAAAAGGCGAGTTATCGATCATCATGGTGTCTCAGGCAGGATACTGCTTTTGATTTTGGCGTTATCGAACCTAGTTCGGCAGCGACTGCGGAGCTGGTGTATCTTATAGCCAAGGAGATGGGGGTTGAGATAACTCTGCCTATCGCGCGATGTGTATGTTGCAGCCATAAATACGGACACTGGCAGCTTTCAGCGATTCAAAATACTACAGCCGGGACTCATGTAATTGTCAGTGAGCTCTACGAGCATTGATGGATTTGACGGAAACGAAAATCACTCGGCTGCTATACATGAACAATCGCTCAGTTCAATTCAGCTTGAAGGCAGAGTGATTTCCGGCATGAAGGTGTGTGCTGGCGGCAAGCTTGCGATAGGTGCAGTCACCCGACAGCTCCTTGATGAAACCGACACGGATATGAGTGGAGTCTGAGGAATAGTTCAGAAGCTCACGAGCATTGATGGTGTCGAGATAGGCTGTCTCAAAGAACGGATGCGAACACTGTCAGAGTCAGTTTTGCGAGCAAAGTCCTATGCCAATGTTGCACGTGTCGCGCAGAGCTGCGGCGGCAGTGGACACGTGCGGGCTGCAGGGTTTTACCTTCTGAAGGAACTGTAGACGAAGCGGTTGTTGATGTTTCAAAAGGGCTCTCGAAGCAGAGCGATAGGGGCAAATGATGAAAAATAGCGGTGTTATCCAATATTAACAAGCCTGAGAGACTACACACTCGCATGATGTGGTTTGCCAGGCTTAGGCGTGAAACTGGCATCAAGCGCTGTGGGGCATGCAGGAACTCTCGATCCTATGGCGACGGGAGTTCTTCCTGTATCATTACGGTAAGGCGACGAGAATTATCGAGGTATTACGACCATGATTGGGAAGACCTATGAGGCCGAGCTTGAGCTGGGAAGAGGTAAGTGATACGCTCGATTCTACCGGTGAAGTTGTCGAAGAGCGTTCGGCTGCAGGAGTTACACGTGAGGATGTTCTCGCACTTGAGCCTATGTACAGAGGCACTATAACGCAGATTCCGCCAAGGTATTCCGCTCTTAAAATCAACGGTCGACCTCTCTACAAGTATGCTCGTGAGGGACAGGAGATCGACATCGACTCCAAAAGCGCGAGATTGAAATCCGCAGCTTTGCATTTACGAGCATTGATATTCCCACAAGAAAGGTTTCCTTCACTGATAACCTGCTCGAAGGGCACCTACATAAGAGCATCTGTGCAGAGATAGGCGAGCTTCTCCGGTACAGGTGCAGTGATGACTAAGCTCGAAAGGACGAGAAGCGGGGTATTTGAGATTGTAGATGCCTATAATCTCGATGATGTGCTGGCGATGAACGATGAGGAACTGGAGAAAATAGTAATAGATTGCGACTCGACTATTATCAACCTCAGGAAGCTGGTGCTGAAAGAGGGAGCGAACCGTTTTATTTTTAATGGCAGGAAGATTGAACCTCAGTATTATTCTTCAGCAGGCAGTGATTCCTTTGAAAATGCGAATGACGAGGGTTATCTTTCCGGATTTGTACAGGCTTTACTGACGTACATGGAGATTTTTTCTCAGACCTGTCGTCATGCTTGAGGATGGCGTTTCAAAACCGGAAAGGTAATTGGTAACAGAGATTAATATGAAGGTGTATAGATCACTTGCAGATATTAATATTGAATTTGCGACTCGCTGTCGCACTCCAGGAACTTTGATGGAGTCCATATTGGGCATCAGCAGATGGATGCGGCTGTAGATCTGTCCAGGAAAGCTCAGAGCTGTTCCGGCCTGCTACTTTCTCCAATCATCCGCGGGAGCTGTTTGCCGGTGACGCTGAGTTGGAGACAAAATTCTCTTCATCTCCGGCGATGAAGAGAAGCTACAATTACTCGAACAAAGCCGGCATACAGGTCGTATTTGATGTTCCTTTGATGAATTTACAATGAATATGTCTCCCGAGGTATTCATTAAAGAGATTCTATGATAAGCTTAACGCCAAGGTGTATCTTGTGGCTTTAACTACAGGTTTGGCGCAAGGGCTAGTGGGGATGAAAAGCTTTTGTCGCAGCTAGGAGTCGGCTACGGATATGAAACAAGAGTAATCCGGCCGGTAAAGGTGGGCGGAGAGGTTGTAAGCTCGACGTATATCCGTTGCGCTGTCGAAGCCGGAGACCTTGTCAAGGCTAATGAAGCTCTGGGCAGGCCTTTCAGCATTAGCGGTATAGTCGTTCAGGGCAACCATATCGGTTCCGCTATTGGATTCCCGACGGCTAATGTCCGGCTGAGTAAACGAAAGGTTGCACCGCTTAACGGAGTATATTTTACGCGGACGACGATCGGCGGCAAGTCATTGCAGACATCTCAAACGTTGGGACAGAAGCCTACGATAGGTGAGTATGAGAAGTCTGTCGAAACCAATATATTTGGAATTGACCATGATTTGTACGGCCAAAGTGTGAAGATCGATTTCTGCAGCTGCTGAGACCTGAGATTAAGTTCGATTCAATAGAGCAGCTTGCCGTGCAAATTGCCGATGATATCAAGTCCGCGAGGAGATTTCATGGTATCGAATAACCCGGGTAGTGATAATCGTATAGATAGAGAACATAATAAAGAGGTACTTTTAGCAGAGAAAATTATAGCCGCAGTACAGGACAAAATTGTCGGAGGTATGCGGTTTATGGACTCTGCTGTTTTTGCGCTTAAGGGAGTTTGTCTTGGAGACGCAGCTGTGAATACGCTATGACGGATGGTTCAAAGCTGTATTATAATCCGCGCGTCATTTTTCGACGAGAGCTGAGCATGGATTATCGTGTTTTGCACGACTATATGCATATCCTGCTCCCTGCGTATTCAAGCACTATTTCGTAACGGGCAGAGTTAACATGAGATACTGGAATCTGGCCGCAGACATTGCCGTTGAAGAGCTTATCGAGTCGCTGGGGCTCAGCTGCTTCAATACACCGGCAAGCAGCGAGCGGCGTGATGAGCTGCATAAAATAAGGATTAAGCGCGGCAGACTGTCGGCTGACAGGCTGTGCAGGTCATTTCTTAATGACCCACCAATAGAGGCAGAGATTAACACCATGACGGATCTCTTTACCGTGGACGATCACAGATTTTTGGTACAGAGATGTTCATCATAGCATTGATGATAGGCTGATTCTGAAGTTTCGAGACAGCTCCGATGTAAAAGAGAATGCAATCGGGATGCTGATTTATACGATAAAAAATTCAGATTATGATTCAAGCCCAGATGATATAAACGAGCTTGAGATTGAAAGAGTGGATGAGGCTGATGCAGACATGAGCAGTACTGACGGTGCTGCTTTGCGGGCAGATCAGGATTGGGACAAGATCAGAGATATGGTCAAGACAGCTCTTGAGATGGATGACTCCGGGTTCGGGGAAGCCGGCGGCAGCATGCTGAGGAGCTTAGGCGTGCGGAGGAGAAGCAGGTTGACTACAGCGCATTTTCTCAGAAAGTTTGCAGCCATGCACGAGACGCTCAAGATTGATGACAATGCATCTCGACTACATCATGCACATACGGTTTAGAAAGGTATAAGGATATGCCGCTGATAGAGCCGCTGGAGTACAGGGATGAAAAGAACATCAGGGATCTGGTCATTGCCATAGATACGTCCGGTTCGACGGACGGTGAGCTAGTCAAAGAGTTCGTGGACAAGAGCTTCGAGATACTGGGCAGCTCTGAGATATTTGGCAACAGATTCAATATCCACGTGATACAATGTGACGCAGAGATACAGGATGATACGGTGCTGCGCACAAGAGAAGATGTGAATAGTTTTCTGCAAAATATCGAGATCAAGGGTCTGGGGGTACCGACTTCCGCCCGGTGTTTCGTTATATAAATGAGCTCCTTACAGCACAAGGAGATTCGCAATCTGCGCGGGCTGCTGTATTTACAGATGGAAAGGGCACATATCCGAAGCGCAAGCCTCCATACGATACAGCGTTTATATTTGCAGATGATGAGGCTTATTCGGATGATGTGCCGGCATGGGCAATGAAGGTGTATTTTGATGAGTGAAGTACGTAATCATGTGGAAAGGGAGATAATTTGAACATACAGGAAGCAAAGAATCAGGTGAAATACGCAGTTATTTCATACCTGTCAAAGGATGAATTTGGTGAATATAGAATACAGGTGAGAGACAGGAGACCGCTGTTCCTTGTCGAGCCCCTGCCCGGTGTCAGCAAGACCGGGAGATCATGTCTCAGGTTGCCGAGGAGATGGATATCGCACTTGTTTCATACTCGATGACGCACCATACGAGACAGAGTGCACTCGGTCTGCCTTTTATCTCTGAACATCAGTATGGAGACGAGACCCTACAGGACTACTGAGTACACGATGAGCGAAATTATCGCCAGTGCTGACGATAAGATGAAGGAGACCGGCAAGCATGAGGGAATATTCCTCGACGAGGATTAACTGTGTTTCAGAAACGCTCGCGCCTTCAATGCTGCAGTTCCTGCAAATGAAGACCTTTGGTCGTCACCAGGCTGCCGGAGGCTGGGTTGTGATAACGGCAGGGAAATCCACTGGAGTGCAACAGTTCGGCAAGAGAATTTGACCTTGCTACGATGGATCGGCTTAAGCGAATAGATGTGGAACCGGGCTCGATCCGTGGCTTTGCTTACGCAAGGACAAATGCAGTTCATGCTTCGGTGCTCAGCTATCTGAGTGTCAAAAAGATGACTTCTACAGCGTGAGGACTTACGTTGACGGCAAGCTGTTTGTCACAGCAAGAGGCTGGGTTGACTTATCCGAGATGATATACTATATGAGCAGAACGATATAGACGTGAATATGGAGCTTGTAAAGCCAGTACATACAGGATGAACGCATGGCGACTCACTTCAGTATTATGACCTACTGTATCGTATCATGGGGAGATACGATATCGTGGGTGCATACTGGAAGGCCAGAGGCTTAGGTAGGCAGCTTCAAGCTGGTGAGGGCATCCTTCGATGTGGCACTACCGTCGTGAGATTGCTATGTGATGCTTGCGTCCGAATTTAGAAAGGAATATGTTCGCTCCGGGAGTAATTGAAAGAGGTTATGAACAGGATTAAGCTTAATAAGGACAGAGCTTCTGGGTGCCAGCATTGATGACGCTGCCGGAATTCTGAAGAGCATAGCGGCAGAGATTGACGACGAGCTGAGAGAGCAAAGGCATTCTGTAATCAAGGATGAACAGACGCATACCAGAAAAATTCTATTCAGACTGCGCGACATCAGACGGCATATAGTAGGAGGCATGGGAGAAGCAGCGTCTATAATCACCTCCGAGATGGGCTAAAAGCAACGATGAACCAACAGTCTCGTCAGGTCGGTCATACTCGCCTCAACAATGCTTTTGTGTTATAGGTAAAGCTTTTGAAAAGCGATAACGAGATGACGATATTTGAGCAGAACGCTCTCCGAGATAAGTTCAGTGCAGGCTTTCTCGCTGGGCACGGCAACGAAGAATATTCGAGATGGAGCAAGCGCCTTATCATGAGCGACAGGGAGCAGACGCTTCCGAGATTGCCGGCATCGGCGGGTAAGGGGAGCTATGCCAAAGCTGATAGCAGGACATACCCTTGTAAATTACGACGAAAACGTGTCACGTGTCATTATTCGAATTTCGTGTGTATTCAATCGCTGATAGGGCTCCGAGCGTGGGAATATCAAGGCTGTGAGATGGGGCTTCTAGTATTACCAGCATTGGGAATTATGCGTTTAGAATGTGCTGGGTATGGTGAGGGAGATAGTGCTGCCGGAAGGGTGGAGGAATTTGGGTCAGCGTCTTCGAAGATTGCTGGGCGCTGGAAAGCGCGCGCTTCCAGTGGGGGTCAAGCGAATAGATGAGATATAGTTTCTTCGAGATGCAATGCTCTGCGAGATATATTTAGTACCTGATAGCGTATCGAGGATTGATGCGACCGGCATTTGACCGCACCGTTAGCAGGAAACTTGTCATTAGTCCGGCAAGGCTGGGTATGCTTCCGGCGTCGCATAGAGACTTGGCGGTGCTGACATACGTGGCAGAAACATAGCGATGATGAACCGGCGGAGGCTGACGGCGGCGTATTGATCACGGCAGTACGTCAGACGCATGGTGACACAATTGTGCGTCTTGCGATCGGACACTCGAATGCCGGAGCTATAAGGTATATGATTAGAGCAAGCCTGATTCGTTCAGAACAGATAGCGGGTTGGTTGATCTGGCAGCCGGGCTGAAGAACTCCGAGTTGTAGCGATGCTGATCGATGAACAAGACAAACGGGGCTGTGAGGCGAGACCGGCTGAAGATGGAATCCGTTTGCATAGAGCTTTATTAGATTATATCTCAAGGGGGATAGATGAAACAGAAAGTTTGAGACTTCAGAATCTATAAGGATGACGTTGTGCTCGCCATCTCCGGCAGGTTTATGGACGCAGTGATTCGTATACCAGCAGGGGCAGGTCTTTGCAAACACGAGACCAGTAACATCGTGCTTCTCACAATCCAGCATGGGTAACAAGAACTTGCAGGGGATCTTCCATTATTTGTACCAATTATGTCGTTTGCTGCAGTTATGATTTCGCAGCATGTCAGATAGAGCGCAAGAACAGACCACTAAGCTGCACTGGCGGAGTCACTATTTTTCGAGACCATGGCGATGTTTATAGCTACACACGCAACGTACAACCTGTTGGCAAACTCTTATCTCGCTTGTGCGGAATTCAGGTAGTCACGTTTGCCAAGATACGCGGTTATGCGATGTCGACGACGATGTGCACAGGCAACCTCAAGATAGGAACTATGAATCTGAATATGATTTGGCAACAAGGAATACCAATATATCGGAAATCCCTTCACTGTACACGGATGTGTCGTGTATAAGTAGAGCGCGATTATAGGTGATTTCTTTCACCAGGCTATATGGAGTCAGCTGCGTTTATAGTCGTTGCGCTCTTGCTGATTGCCAATATCATGATGTTCTTTAACAACGAGAAAATCCGCAGAAACGAACAATTGAGCGAGCATCGCAATTCAGCAAACTAAAACAATTAGTAGCAAATAACATAACTATGAAAATTAGGGACATGAGTCAGTTGGCGATATATCAGATCTGGCTGACACCGGAGCTTATACAATAAATTCAATCATACATGCCGACAAACGAGGAGGATAAGCATGACAAACAAAGACATCAGGGAACACCTGCTCGGACTTCAGGATTTAGGCTACAAGGAGTTTCACTGCAAGCTTATTCCAAACGTGGATTCTTCACGCGTGATAGGCGTACGTACTCCGATACTTCGAAGGTATGTAAGAACTGATAAAGTCGGGGAAATTATCAAGAATTTATAAGCAGAGCTTCCTCACGGTATTTTGACGGATGAATCTGCATGGCATGATCATCTGCAATATCTCGGATTATGAAGGCTGTCTGCGAGATGAACAAATTTCTTCCTATGTCGATAACTGCGGTACGTGTGATTTGCTCCAGCTTCAAAGAAAGCCTTCAAAAGGAAATCTTGGCAGGCTGGAACACGATATGTGCAGGTGGATCAGTTCCGGCGATACTATACGATGCGCTTTGGGAGATGGGGGTACTGCTGAATTTTATCTTGATAGAGCTTTTTAACCGCGGCATCTGGAATGGGTAGCGACAGTTGAGTCCGACGAATACTATATGTCAGAATGATGCAGAAACTTGGTATTTTGCCACTGCGATTGCCGAAAGCAGTATGAAACTTCAATTCCGTATATCGAGCAGCATAAAACTGCTGAATGGACACACCGCAGGGCTATTCCAGAAAGCGGAGAGCTTCAGGGTGGTGACGAGGTGAGGCGCACCTCAAGTCGCTCAAATAATCGTGTTTTAGCAGCTCAATGCTAGACAGTTCAACTGCAATATGATAGTAATATATGGTGATCGTGCCACTGACTTCCGCTCGTTACTCGAACGGCGGCGATGCGAGACGCAGTTGACAAAACGAGGAGAAACAATGCTTACAAGGAAAAAGAAAGCGAAATCATCAAGAATAGCCGCTAATAAGGAGGCGATGCGGGTTCTCCGGAGTTCAGGTTGCTATTCTACCTATAGAATCAACGATCTCAATGAGGCACCTCAGGAGCACTGGGACCATCACTCGAGAGGTCTGCTCAAGATGGTGAGTCAGGAAGAGCTTCTCAAGTACCTAAGAGATACTGATATTGAGAATATAGAACTCTTATGCCAGACTGGGTCTCAGAGTAATATTATTATCCTGACAATATAAAGCTTGGGATGTTTATCGCTTATTTATATATAGGAGGATCTTTTTCCCGAGACCGTTCGCGTTGTGGGCGGTTTGCGATGCGAATCTTATTAATAAAATAGTACGATTAACAGGAAGGTTATTTGATTATAGTAGGGAAGATTACTGATTATCACATTTAGAACAGCACTGGGCGGTGAACTGCTGCAGCTCGAGCTCAGTAAGGTATGCGAGCAGGCGAACAGTCAGTTACAGTAGAATGCTAGGACACTGTATAAGACTGCAGCTACGCTTTCATAAGCAGCCAAGACAGGATATTGATTTCTTTCCTCTAGCTGTGATTATGAGGAAGATGTATTCCGTAGGAAGAGATTCCTGCGGATATATCAAGAGAGGGCGACCAGAGCAGATTCTAACTTCCAGACTTATGGATAGACCGCTCAGGCCGCTTTTTCCTAGAGGGGTTTAGAAACGATGTTTCTGTCGTTGCGGAGTTGCAATGAGCGTTGATCACGATTGCTCACCGAACATTGCTGCACGGTTGGATCATCCAGTTGTACTGCTCATCAGGATGCTCCTTTGGGATAGTCCAACCGGTTTCCGTCAAGGTTGGCAGAGTAAATGGTGAGCTCGTCATCAGCCCAACCTATGAGCAGGGAGAATGAATTCCGATATCGACCCTGACTGTGGCTGGGAACTAGAGGAAGCTATCATGATGGTTGCAGCAGGGAGCTAAGGAGGTATCTAGAGGTGATATGCTCGACATCACTGTTTTGCTCACGCTGAGGATCAAGCAGTTATGCAGTTCATCGAAAAGAGATTGTCAAGAAGTCGGCAGGACAAGATGGAGTATGTTTTATCAAAGCTGCAGAGGATGTCGAGACTGCAGTCAGAGGTATGCGACAGACAAGATGGTACAGCTGCTATCAAGACTTTCGACAAGCTGAACGTCTTGAAAATATGGAGAAGGTCGAGGAAGATGCTCAGGGAGCATTTTACAGAACTCTTTGAGGACGAGGATAAGGAAGTCAGAGTTCTATGCTATCAAAAGGAGCAGGTAAGGCTATGATTCTTGATGAGGGCGTTAGACCTGATAGCAGAAAGCTTACAGAGATCAGACCTCTATTCTCCGAGACCGGATTTTTGCCTAGAGCACATGGAACCGGACTGTTCAAGAGAGGACAGACTCAAGTTCTGTCTGTTGCAACACTTGCACCCCTGTCTGATGCTCAGGATTTGGACAGCATTGATATCGACAGATGACCACAAGGATAGATGCATCAGTACAGCTTTCGGCTACTGTAGCATGGGTGGAGCTCAAAGCCACCTCGTGAGTCCCGGCAGAAGGGAAATCGGACACAGTGCACTGGCTGAAGAGCATTGCTGCCGGTTATTCCCTGGCGAGAGGAATTCCATATGCTATTAGAGTAGTATCCGAGGTGCTTTCATCCAATGGTTCATCTTCGATGGCATCTACCTGTGGTTCCTGCTTAGCACTTATGGATGCCGGCGTACCCATCAAGAAGCCGGTATCGGGTATTGCTATGGGACTAATCGAGAGAGTTGATCCGGATGGCAGCAGCAGATATGCTATCCTTTCGGATATTCAGGGGATGGAAGACTTCCTCGGAGGACATGGATTTCAAGGTAACAGGTAGCCAGATGGCATTACAGCAATCCGAGATGGATATCAAAGGTTCATGGACTTTCAGAGAAATCCTGGAGCAGGCACTGGAGCGAGCAGAGAGTCGCGGGGCTCATATTCTTGAGAACATGCTTGAGGAAATCAGCTGAACCAGAGAGGCTGACTTTCCCCTTATGCGCCAAGATGCATTTCCATGGGAGTTGATCGGATAAGGTCGGACTTGTAATCGGACCGGAGGTAGGAACGTCAACAAGATTGTTGAGGGCCGGATGCAAGATCGATACTTTCAGATGATGATGTCGGTCTAATCAGCATTTACAGTTCTGATGAGCCAAAGTGCAGTAGGCTAAAGCATGATTGAATATCTTACAGCTGACGTTGAGGTCGGAAAGAAGACCTACGAGGAAGTTAAAAAGAATGCATGAGCTTCGTGCATTTATCGAGATTCTCCCAGCAAGGAGGGCCTTCACATCTCAGGATTGCAAATCACAGAGTTGAGAAGGTTGAAGATGTCATGAATATAGGCGACAAGGTTAGGTCAAAGGTAACTGAGATTGATAACCAGAATCGCATCAACCTCTCAGAAAGAGCTTGTAGAAAACTAGTACTCAATATAGATTCGATTGACGGCACATCAGCTGTTGCTGATGTGCGCTATTTGTAACATTGGTTTGAGGAATTGTTGAGATAGAGGAGTGTTTGACAATACTCGATTATAGAGGATTTTATAGCTATGTTTGATAATATACAAGGAAACAAATTAAGTAAGACTCTTCTTTCAATTATGATTTGTTATCGTCAATTACTTTCATAGTGTGTTCCTATTTCATGCAGATGATGATGTGTCCAATGATACCAAGTCTATATCATCCGAGCAGCAGGGGCTTTGGGTCCAGCTTTCTAACGAAAGATTACTATGTCAACAGCTATGCCACTAATTCTTTTGATGTTGACATAAAAGTGTTAACAAGGATTATTCGTATGATTTTACAGAGACCATCGATGTGGGATTCAAGACTCAAACAGCATGGTATAATAGAGGAATATTCAATTGCGAGCAATTACGAAAATACATCAGCGTTGAAGATGATGATTACGATATCCATCAAAAGACGGCAATTTAATTATCAAGATAGGCAGCGCATAAGTGAGATATATCAATAGCGGGAAGACATATAAGATTAAATATAGGATTGAAGATTATCTGCAGAGATTCTGAAAATAATATTTATGTGGATGTATTACCTACCGGATTGGGAAAGCTGTTATTTTATCTTCAAAGCTAAGAGGTAAAGCTTTCGGATGATTTTAAATACGACAGGTTTAGGCCTATTCCGGTCATTATGGCAGCAGCGGTGATAATAATGATAAATGGTATTATAACAAAGAAAACCATTCTCTTGAATCAAGTGACACAATGATTCCTGCAGAAAGTCAGCATAACTTTGCTGGTAAAACACCAAAGAGCTACTGGGTTGGAGACTGAAGCAAGTCCCTGGAGCAATATATTTAACACGATAGTTGTTCTTGCTTGTTTTGATTGCTGTTGCCTTTATAAGGCTAAGCAGAAATAAAATAAAGAGATTGTGTCTCCGGTGATGTTCAATCCCCTGAAGCATAACCCCGGCGGAATTAGGGATATTTAGCGGACGGAGCTGTTGACAAGAAGGATGTGACATCGCTATATTTATACCTTGCTTCTAAGGGATACATCCAAATAGAAGAAGGCTCAGACAAAAAAGCTATAAAGTTTAAGGCTTTAAAAGCACCTGTAAATGAACCGGGCTTTGTAAATAAATTCTACAAGTCTTTATTTGGCAGTGACAGTGAGAACAGCATAGGAAAAACCGCTTCGCTTGAAAAAGCGGGGAGTCAATTGAGAAGCATACGATACGATTTGCAGTCAAATTGAGGATAAGTATTCGGGTGAAATGTCCATATTCTCCGGCAGCTCTTTAGTGATGGAACAACTTGCGATGTTTATTGGATGCATTGGATATGGAGTGACATTGGCACTTGGGATATACAGGTCTGATTTACACGATTTATTTTAGCGGGTGCAGTGGTCGCGATGATGGGCGGTTTGCTTATATTCACTCTGCTGATATGGATATATATAACGAGTAAAAATAAGGGACTCATTACTATTACCGTAAATCTATGAATGCTGTGAAGAGTGCGTCAGGTTTAATTGTATGGATTATCCTTTATCTGATTTTTACTGCGGGCTTTATTTCTTAATGATGGCAGCGATTGGAAAAAAGACGCCTACATATATATTCCTTATATTCTGCACTGTATTCGCTTTTAATATATCTTTGTTGTTGGGATAAAAAGCCGAAGTGAATATAATCGTAAATTTACGGTGAAGACTCTAGCTTCAAAGAGGTTCATTGCGACCGCTGAAATAGAACAGAATCAATGAGCTTGTTACGGATAATCCCAGTCATATTTCTACGATGTAGTTGCCATATGCATACGTATGGGCTTAACTAGCAAATGGGTTAAGAAGTTTGATAATATCAAGATACCTGAGCATGAAGGGTACAGCTATTATAATATGACTGTTTTTGATTACATGAGAATAAACATGATGATGAACAGCATTCAACATAGCACCTATCGAGCATCGCTGCCGCAAATGCGGATTCCGGAGGTGGCGGTATCGGCGGTTTCCGGCGGCGGTTTCTCGGGAGGCGGCTCCGGCGGCGGAGGCGGAGGTGCCTGGTAGAATACGGCCGGCTTGTGTCTGCCACGGTAATTTTACAATTAAGTGATGTAAAAAACACGTGATTTAACAGCTGTGTAATATAGAATAAATTGAATCGTTTATAACTTAATATATAAGAATGAGGGTGTAGAAATGGCAATTTGGATCAAATTTTAGCGGTAGTCGTACTCTTTGCTATGTGGTTTATCACTACTTATAACGGTTTTGTTAAACTGGGTGTAGGCTGTGACGAAGCTTTCTCCACGATGGATGTTTATCTCAAGAAGAGGTTTGATTTGATCCCCAATCTGGTGGAGACTGTTAAGGGATATGCAGCTCATGAATCTGAGAACACTTCAGGCGGTAAACTGCGGCAAGATCTGCTGTAGGGAATTCATCTCAACTGCTGAAAAGCTGGAAAATGAGAATATACTCCGGTACGCTAAGGAGTGCTTTTGCAGTTGCAGAAGCATATCCCGATTTAAAGGCGAACACAAACTTTATAGAGCTTATGGAACAGCTCAAGTCTGTGGAAAACGACATCGCAAGTGCTCGCAAATACTATAATGCAGTAGTAAAGAAATATAATGTAAAATGCAGAGTATTCCATCTTCAATCATCGCCAGGATGTTTGGTTATGAGTCAAAGCCGATGTTCGAGGTATCGGCCGCAGCTGAGCGCGAGAACGTCAAGGTGGACTTTTGGCACAAATAAATAAGCGGCAGATATTGTTTTCCTGTACCGCAGATACAGATTATTATGAATAATCATTCGTATCGATGAGACTGGGCGCGCAGTGATGCGTGCTCGTTTTTTCTGTTTATAACATAAACACAGAAAATTAATATGGAATTGTGTTTCAACTTTATATTTAAAGTGTATTTTGTTAGAATGAATGGATCAATCACAAAATTATATGGACGAGAGGACGTTTTTAATGTATAGTAATTATAGATATCGGCTCTAACACTGTGAGGATGGCTGTATACAACATGAGAAGGACAACTCTTTTAACCAGATTATGAGCAACAAGGTATCCTGTGGATTAGCCGGCTACATTGAGGATGACGGATGGACGCAGAGGCATAGAAGTCATGATTGATGCGCTCAAGCAATTCAGAATTGCCGTAGACGGGATGGCGCATGTCACGGTCTTTGCAATTGCCACTGCAAGCCTCAGGGAGCTCAGCAATCGCGATGCGGTTATCAAGCGTATCAAGGATGAAACCGGTTTTGAAGTAAATGTCATCTCTGGCAAAGAGGAAGCTCTTTACGATTATTACGGAATTACGAAGAGATATTGGCGAGGCTACCGGGATGCTTACCGACTGTGGAGGCGGAAGTGCGAGGTGTCGCTTTTACAGAGTGATACGGTCATCTTTGCGGATACCATGCCTATCGGATCTCTCAACTCATACTACAATCACGTCAGGTATTTTCCCGACTGAGGAGGAATTGCGTGACATCAAGGCGGATACCGAGAGTATGCTGAACAGGCTTAATATTCCGGATGGTATTATCCTCTCAAATGGACACATATATGCAGTTGGTGGAACTGTTAGAGCCACGTGTAAGCTTGCAAATAAGCTTCTCGATAGGAGCAAGGACACGACTACCCTCAGCGGAGTCGAGTATGACAGGCTCTTTGAGCTGTATTTTTAAAGAAACAAAAAGAAATTTATAAAACGTTGCTCAAGGTCAGCCGAGAGAGTACAGACACTGGTAACCGGCATGTGCATACAGAAGACGATAATGGATAGGTTTGGAACAGATGTCATCAAAGTGTCCGAATCCGGCGTGCGCGAGGGCTATCTGTTGAACAAGCTTGAGGAATTGAATGGGGCTGTAAATGAGTGAGCTATACCTGGAGGGATACACGCAAAATCGTGAACTGTCGTGGTTCAAGTTCAATGAGCGGGTTCTGTTCGAAGCCGGAAACAGTGCCAATCCTCTTTTGGAGCGCATCAGGTTCTTGGGCATATACGAGAGCAATCTGGCTGAATTTATAAGGGTTCGCGTGGGCAGCCTCATCACCTCAGCAGGGTGGATCACCTCAGCAGGGATTCAATGTCGGGAATGACCGCATCTGAACAGATAAATTCCATCTGGAAGGAGATCAGGCGAATACATGCAGCAGCCGAGCAGATTCTTCTCAAAATTGCATGATGACCTGAAAGCAGATTGGTGCTGCGCGCGAATCATCCGACAGCTTAAAGGCACAGACTGCGCAGTATCTCGATGGTCAGTTTATGATGAGGCTGGCCAGGGAGTTAGAACCTAATTTTGTCGAGGTAGGTAACCTTGCCGAAATGGTTGAGGACGGAAAGTTTTATGTCCTCCTAGACACTGATGCGGACAACAACCGGACGCTCTGCTGGTAGAGCTTCCTGATTCATGGCTGAGGCGTTGTGATTGGTCAGTGGCGATATTATGGGCTTGTTGCCCGCCGATGGATACTGCACCGATATTGCCCGGATATGCTTTCCGTTCAGTGCCACGAGAAATGTGACCTTCAGAGCTTTTAGAAATGCAGATATCGACTTTGAATATGATGAGTTCGAATTTGGAGCCGGAGCCAGAGAGCGTATTCGCAAGATGCTTGAAAAGCGAACCGACTCTGAGTTGTGGGGACTTTTGTGTACTGAATTACAGCAGCTCTGGACTGTGCGAGATACTCCTGTGAGGCGCTTACACTGCCTGGGAATGAACTTGTACAATGCTCAGAGCTACCTACGGTTAAGCATCTCGTGCATTTGCAGGAATGTCTGACGAGCAAGACTGTTAGTGCAAATTCATATCGGCGATTTGCTGCTGCTCCGTCTAACTGCAGGAACGGTGAGTCTGTGATAGCTTGTGCTATGGACAGGGATATTTTAGATGCATATCCATATGAGTCTATGGATAATCTGCTTGAGCTGCTCAAAGAGGCTTCCTCTCACCCTAAGGTCAAAGAGATTAGAATCAGTATATACAGGCTGTCCAACCACCCGCGAATATATGAGTACCTGATCAGGCGGCACACAATGGCAAAGTGCGTCAGGTCCCTCATCGAGCTCAGGGGCGAGATTTGATGAGTCGAGCAATACATTGGGCAAAACGACTGGAAGAAGCTGGTTGTCACGCATACTATGGTACCAAGAGCTACAAATCACACTTTAAGACATGCCAGGTAATTTTTGAAATCATTTAACAAATCAGGCGCTAATGAGATTATTACGCAAGTCGGTACTGGTAATTACAACGAGAGCACAGCTAAGCAATACACGACTTTTCCGTTATTACAGCAAATCATTTGCTGGGACTTGAAGTGATGCGTTTGTTTGACGATGCGGTGCGGGAATAATCGATGATTCTTTTCAATGTATATTAGCCCCTGGGGAGCTTGCGCGAAAGGGATCGTTAAACTGATCTGATAGAGAAATAGAAAAAGGCTCTGCAGGGACGAATTTTCATTAAGGTCAACTCAGTTACGGATAGAGCCATCATTGAGAAGCTGGCGGAGGCTTCGGTTGCAGGTGTTAAAATCCGCATGCTGGTGAGGAGTTGTACATTGCTACCCGGGGTCAGCGGGTATACTGAAAATGTTCAGAATTCTGAGCATCGTGGGTAGGTTCCTCGAACATTCACGCGTATATATTTTTCAGTTCTGACGATGACGAAATCACATATATATCCTCTGCTGATCTTATGAATCGCAATATGGATAAGCGTTTCGAGCTTGCGTTTCCGATTACGGATAGAGCCGCTATATCTGAGATTAAGCACATAATGTATGAAAACCTTACAGATAACGTTAGAGCAAAGGTGCTTACGCAACGATGGACGGTACGCAGAACTGCGCAGATGGTATAATGCGTGATAGTCAGGAACGACTCCTGTACCAATTTAACGATTATATAGATTGAAGGGGAACGATGATAGGGGCTATCAGATAACAGACATTGCAATTTTCTTTATTGTGTATTCGGTTCTCAGGTGGATTACGGAAGTGATTTATCAGGCGGTAAGCAAAGGGGTTAGTCGTAAACAGGGCTTTCTCAACGGACCGTGTGCCCGATTTACGGGTTTGGAGCGTTATTCGTAATTCTTCGTAAATGTACTTGATCTCAGCCACAGTACTACGACATCAGACATAGAGGTGTTCTTGCTTGGCGTGGTTCTATCTACACTTCTTGAGTTGATCGGCGGCTACGTAGCTTCTCAAAGTTTTTCCACGCCAGGTGGTGGGACTATTCCGGGAAGCCTCTTAACTGCCATGGCTATATATGCCCTTGAGTTTAGCCTTATCTGGGGTTTTGGCATTCTGTTTATTGTGAGACGCATTCATCCGTTGACGCAGTCGCTGCTTGCTGGATTCTCATGTCGACTCCGGGCTTAATCAGTGTGCTTGCAATTGCATATGCAGGATTTGCTTCAGATCTGTGGTATCAGTTCTGATAATGCTCGGACTCAACAAGAAAATCGAAAAGCTTGACGATATGCAGCAGGCGATGCGGGAATTCAGTGATGAGCTGAGCACGAGGATTGGCGAGAACGCTCTCAGTACGAAGGAACATGTAGATGAATACAAAGTTCAGAGTGCGTTATTTGAGGGCCGATGTGCGAGATATGGCAACCGCTAGAAGAAGGAGTTAGCCATGAGCTTGCTGAAATGAAACAGCAGTACGAGCTTGTGAGACAGGAGCTTTACAAAAATCTGAGCAAGACCTCGTTATTTGGATCAGGCAGAATTTTGAAAGTCCCTACCCTGATCTTCATTCTGTAAAAATATCCGGAATTAGTGGATAAGATTAAGAGAAATTTCAATGAGTATCGCAAATAGTATTGTTTTGTTTTATATGGTTTATAAACCATACATATTGATGAGCTTATAAGCCATACACATTATGGTAATGTTGACATTTTGTGCTTTAATTAGTAAAAATTAATGAATATTTTGTTTATTACAATAATTAATGTTAGAGGAAGGGATGAAAAATATGTTTGAAAACTTATCTGAGCAATCAGTAGCGGAAGTTCAAGAAGAACAGGTCAAGCATTGGGCCGACATAGATCTTCTGGAGCTCTGCGTAAGAGAGAAGAAGGTGAACCAAGCTTCGTATTCTACGAGGGCCTCCGACAGCCAATGGTAAGCCGGGTATACACCATCTGATGGCTAGAACGCTCAAGGATTCCATCAACAGATACAAGACTATGCAGGGTTTTCCAGGTAAAGAGAAAGGCTGGATGGGATACACACGGACTTCGGTCGAAATTGAGGTAGAGAAGCAGCTCGGTATGTCCGGCAAAAGGCGATATCGAGAAGTACGGGATCAAAGGGAGTTTAATGAGAAGTGCCGGGACTCCGTCTTTAAATACACAGGTCTATGGCGTGAGATGTCGGAGAAAATGGCATATTTAGCCGATATGGATGACCCGTATATCACATTTGATAATAACTATATCGAATCTGTATGGTGGATAATCAGAAGTTCTTTTGATGCGGGCTTAATCTACGAAGGTCACAAGGTTCTGCCATATTGCGCCAGATGCGGAACAGGTCTTGCTTCTCACGAGGTTGCACAGGGCTATAAGGAGGATCCGGTCCCTCAAGTAACCTGCAAGTTCAAACGCAGAGACAGAGATAATGAGTATTTCTTAGCATGGACAACAACACCGTGGACACTTCCCTCTAACATTTTAATTACAGTAGGTCCAGAGGTTGTATACATCAGAGCTAAGATGCTTGAGGGCGACGAAGAAGGCAACGTATTCTACGTAGCCAAGAATCTTGCCGATAGGGTTCTCGGAGAGGGCAAATACGAGGTTCTCGATGAGATGACAGGTAAGGAGCTCGAGCACGTTGAGTATGAGCCTCTTTCGACATTTGTATATGGCGATGATCCGGAAAAGGTTAAAGGCTTTTTCATAGCGAATGCAGATTATGTAACAGTTGATGACGGTACAGGTCTTGTTCATACGGCATATGCTTTCGGTGAAGACGACTATAATACTTGCCGCAAAATATGGTGTTGATTTTTGCAGAACCGGTTGATGAGAGAGGATGTTTGCAGCAACTCCATGGAAGGTAGATTCGTTATGGACGAGGGTCTGGATGTAGAGATACTCAAGCATTTTGCAGCTGAGAACAAGGTATTTGCTAAACAGAAGATGGTTCACAACTATCCACACTGCTGGAGGTGCGATACACCTTTGGTGTACTATTCAAAGCCCGGCTGGTATATTGAGATGACTAAGCTCAGAGAACAGCTGGTTGAGAATAATAATAAAAGTTAATTGGTATCCGCCATATGTTGGCGAGAAGAGATTCGGCAATTGGATTTCTGATGTTAAGGACTGGAACATCTCAAGAGCCAGATACTGGGGTACTCCAATTCCAATCTGGAAGTGTGAGTGCGGACATCTTGAGGGTGCCGGCAGCCGTGCTGAGCTGGCTGAAAAGGCAATAGAGGATGTCGATCCGGAGACAATAGAGCTTCACAGACCATATGTAGATGATATTCATTTCAAGTGCCCTCATTGCGGCAAGGCTATGGAGAGAATTCCCGATGTTATGGACTGCTGGTTCGACTCGGGTTCGATGCCGTTTGCACAATGGCATTATCCATTTGAGAACAAGGAGAGATTCGAAAGTGAGCTGTTCCCGGCTGATTTCATCTGTGAGGGTATTGACCAGACCAGAGGTTGGTTTTATTCACTGATGGCTATATCCACTTTCATCATGGGCAAAGCACCTTACAAGAACGTACTGGTTAACGACCTGATTCTCGACGCAAATGGCAAGAAGATGTCCAAGCATGTAGGAAACACAGTTGATCCGTTCGAGATGATGAGTAGGTACGGAGCTGACGTAATACGTTGGTATCTGGTATCCGTATCACCGGCCTGGACACCAACTAAGTTTGATGAGGAAGGAGTTAAGGACGTGCAGAGCAAGTTCTTCGGTACTCTCAGAAATATCTACAATTTCTTTGTACTATACTCAAATATGGACGACATAGATCCGGCGAAAATAGAGGTTCCTATGCAGATCGACCGGAGCTGGACAGATGGATTATCTCCAGATATAACAGGCTTGCAGCTGAGGTCACTGAACACATGGATGAGTACGACCATATGAAGACAGTCAGAGCAATCAACGATTTCGTAGTAGAGGACTTCTCCAACTGGTACATCAGAAGAGCTAGAAGAAGATTCTACGCCGAGGGAATGACTGACGATAAGAAGAGCGTTTACGCAACTACTTATGAGGTTCTTCTCGTGTACGATCAAGATGATAGCGCCAATCGCTCCGTTTATTTCCGATGAAATGTATGTCAAGCTGACAGGGAGATAAGAGCGTTCACGTTGCCTACTTCCCGGTTGCCAACAAAGAACTCATCGATGAAAAAACTGAGGATAGGATGGGTCTAGTCAAGACTCTTGTTAACCTTGGAAGAGGAACCAGAGAAAAAGAGAGACTCAAGGTCAGACAGCCACTCAGCGAGGTAATCGTTGACGGTAAATACGAGAGCCTGATCAGCGACCTCGTATCCCTGATCACCGAGGAGCTCAACGTCAAGAATGTCGTGTTTGAAAACGATTTGGATAAATACATGAACTTCTCAGTTAAGCCGGACTTCAAGACAGCCGGACCGGTGCTCGGGAAGAATATCAAGGAGTTTGCCGCAAAGCTGGCACAGCTGGATGCCAAGAGCTCCTGGCAAATGTCGCAAACGGTTCTGTTAAGCTGGAGCTCGGTGGTACTGAGTACGACATCACTGAAGAATTCCTCGATGTACGTATTTCGGCAAAAGGAAGGCTTTATTGTGGGTATGGAGAACAACGTTTTCACTATCCTGGATACAACTCTAACTCCGGAGCTTGTCAGCGAGGGATATGTCCGTGAGGTTATTTCTAAGGTTCAGCAGCTTCGCAAGCAGCACGACTTCAAGATGCTTGACCACAAACCATCAGCTTGGAGGCAGATGATGATGTGAAGGCGGCTGTTCTAGGTGCGATTGATCATATCAAGGAAGAGACTCTCGCCGATGCTGTTGTTGAAGCTACAGGCCTGGATGTGTTTGATATCAATGGTCACAATACCGGACTTGCAGTAGCTAAGTGTTAAGAGCAATAAATATTATGAGTGAAGATAACAAAAATAATTCTAAGCTCAACATCGCAGATTTCGATCCCGACGAATTAGCCGGGGTCGTTTCTTCATACGGTGAGAAAAAGTTTAGAGCCAAAACAGATATTTGAGTGGATTTCAAAGGGTGTCGACTCGTTCGATGAGATAGAGCAATCTACCAGTGAGGCTTAGAGGTGCGCTCGCTCAAGATTACTATATCGATATGCCCGGAGCGGTTACCGTTCAGGAATCAAAGCAGGACGGAACTTGTAAATGCCCTGTTTGAGTTTTCGGATGGTGCACGCGTCGAAGCCGTATATATGAAATATAATTACGGCAATTCAATATGCATCAGCTCTCAGTCGGATGCCGTATGGGGTGTTCGTTCTGGCATCGACACGCAAAAGGACTTGACGAGATCGCTGACTGGCGGAGAAATGCTGGCACAGGTTCTCAAGATGCGCAGGTTGACCGGCGAGGACATTGGGCATGTCGTAATAATGGGCATAGGGGAACCCTTTGATAATTACGAAGGACTATCAAAATTTATCAGTCTCATTAACAGCAAGCGGGGTACAATCTCGGAATGAGGAATATTACCGTATCTACGTGCGGACTTGTGCCGATGATTGAGCAATTCGGGAAAGATTTCCCTCAAGTGAATCTAGCGGTATCGCTACACGCGCCCAATGACGATATCAGAAGACGTACCATGCCGATTGCAAGGAGATATGCGTACGAAGATCTCATCGCAGCCTGCAGGACATACACAGAGTCGACTAAGAGACGTATAACTTTTGAATATGCGCTCATCGACGGTGTCAATGATCAGAGGGAGCATGCGCTAGAGCTTGCTAGACATCTCAAGGGTTGGCTTACTCATGTTAATCTGATTCCACTCAATGAGGTAGACGGTACAGGCTACCTCATCTAACTGAGGAAACTGTCGAAGTTTCGCGGGGACACTCGATGAACACGGCATTGCGGTTTCAGTGAGAAGGACGCTAGGCACTGATATCGATGCGGCGTGTGGTCAACTCAGACTCAGATGAATACGATGTCGATCAATACAGTGCTGTGTGCGGACGGACTCCGGATAACAGCACTTTTTTCATACTCGATATACAATATAACCCTCAGAAATTCACAAGGTTCAGGGGTTTATGGTATAATATTATGCTTAATTCTGTTTGTTCATTATAGCGGAGGGATTATGAATATATTGATTGATGGCATGGGTGGAGATTACGCTCCACAGGAAATCGTCAAGGGTGCGATTTCTGCCGCTAGAAAGATAGAGGATACGATTACAATAATTGAGCTCAAGAGCTTATCAGTACCGAACTGGAGAAGCGGGGGTGGGATGGAGACAACATTGCGGTTGTAAAATGCAACCGAGGCGGTAACTCAACAACGAAGCTCCCGCAATGGCAGTACGCAGAAGAAGGATGCTACAGTCAATGTTGGAATGAGGATGATCAAGGCAGGAGATGGCGACGTGTTTATCTCTGGTGGCAGCATCGGGTGCACTGCTAGCCGCAGGACTTCTGGGGCTGGGCCGTATCAAGGGTATCAAGCGACCGGCAATTGCAGCGTTTTTTCCGCAGATTGGCAAGAATGAGACGACACTTCTCTTAGACTGTGGTGCAAATGTGGACTGCAAGTCTGAATATTTGTACCAGTTCGGTATTATGGGCAGTATTTACGTGGAAAAATGTCAAAGGGATTGAGCATCCGGACGTAAGGCTGCTTAACGTCGGGACAGAGGCTGAAAGGAGATGACCTTCATAAGGAAGCTCATGAACTTCTCACTAATAGCTCCATCAATTTCAAAGGCAATGTTGAGGGTCGCGAGATTGCCTCGGGTGTCTGCGATGTTGTCGTTACTGACGGATTTTCGGGAAATGTATTCCTCAAGAGCTCGGAGGGTCTGGCGCTTTCGATCATGGGCAGGCTCAAGGATGTTCTGCTAGGGGAACTATCTCCAGAATTGCTGCGCTTATGCTGTCTAAAGCAACTCAAGGAAATGAAGAAGGAATTCGACTATTCAGAAGAAGGTGGAGCTCTATTCTTGGACTCAAGGGACCAGTTCTCAAGATTCACGGTAGTTCTAAGGCTTACGCTGTCTATAATGCAATCCTCAAAAGCTCGAGATTATGTAGCGTCAGATGTGACTGGGCAGATTGAAAAAAAGCTCTGACTGATAACGATGAGCTTAGCAGAATACAAAAACTGAAGTAACGGATGGTAACGCAGAAGCGTAGAAATATCAGGTTTCGGATACATAGCATTCACACGGCAGTGTTATGCATAAGTCATGTATAGAGTTAGGATGAAATGGATAGCTTAGAAAAATAAATTAGGGTATAAATTCAAAATGAAAAGCTGCTGGAGACTGCACTCACTCACAGCTCATACGCTTCTGAGCATGGTAAGCACTATGAATTCAACAATGAGCGGCTGAGTTTCTCGGAGACGCTTTTTCTCGATGCAATAATCGGTAAGAAGATGTTTGCGGTTATGCCGGAGGCGCACGAAGAGTATTGTCAAAAACTCGCGCAGATGTCGTGTGCGAGCGATCTCTGCTGAGGTAGCTAGTCAGCTTGAGCTGGGTGAATATCTGAAGCTGGGTCATGGTGAAGAAAATGGTGGCGGTCGTCAGAAAACATCAATTGTCGGAGATGCTGTCGAAGCCGTTATCGGTGCGATGATAATCGATGGAGGATATGCTGCAGCTGAGCGAGTGGTGCTGGATCTTTTCGCAGATAAGATTAGACTTGCAGTTAAGGGTGAGCTGTATAAGGATTATAAGACTCTTCTGCAAGAGAAGCTGCAGGATTATATCAAGGGAGTTAATATCAGGTATCAGATAGTGAATGAGGCAGGACCGGACCATAGTAAGGAGTTCGTGGCAGCGGTGCTTGTTGACGGCAATGAGCTGGGTAGAGGAATAGGCAAGAGCAAGAAGGAATCTGAGCAGGCCGCTGCAGCGGATGCACTTATGAAGGGGGATATATAGCTTGTATTTTAAACGTATTGAGCTACAGGGCTTTAAGTCATTTGCTGACCCGGTGACTATTGACCTCAACGACGGAATAACATGTATAGTCGGACCTAACGGAAGTGGTAAGAGCAACATCAGCGATGCCCTCCGTTGGGTACTTGGCGAGCAGAGTCCTAAGTCGCTGCGTGGCGGTAAAATGGATGATATCATATTCGCCGGAACTGCGACGCGAAAGCCCAAGGGTATGGCCGAGGTGTCACTTGTCATTGATAATTCGCTTTGGAATATTACCGCTAGAATACAACGAGGTTCAGGTAACACGCCGCATGTATCGGTCGGGAGACAGCGAATACTTGATTAATGGCAATCAGTGTCGGCTGAAAGATATCAAAGAGCTGTTTATGGATACCGGAATTGGAGTTGACGGATATTCAATTATTGGCCAAGGAAAAATCCAGGATATTGTGAGCACTAAGCCGGAGAACCGCAGGGAGATATTCGAAGAGGCTGCCGGAGTTGTGCTCTATAAGAGTCGCAAGGCAGAAGCTGAGAGAAAGCTGGCGGCGGCTTCGAGTAACCTTGAACGCGTCAGGACATCATTTCCGAGATTGAAAGCCGTATTGGAACTCTTAAGGAAGAGTCGGAAAAGGCGAGCGAATACATAGTGCTTCGCGACAGATATAAATACGTCGGCGTAAATATAATTATCCACAATATCGATAGTCTGCTCCGTACGGTTGAGGCTTCTCGAGCTGAATTGTTCGACATGGAAGCTACGCTATCCGAGATGGATGAGAAGGGTAAATCTATCGAAGCCCTGATCGAAGAGAGAAGACTCAATTCGGCAGCGCTCGATCAATCGTATGAAGATGCCAATGCTGAGCTTCTCGATAGAATAGATGAGCTCAACACTGTAACCAGCCGTGGACAGGTAAACGAAGAGAAGCTTCAAAGCATTGAGCGAGAGCTCGCAAGGCTTGAAGCTGTAATTTCAGACAACCTGGCTAAGCTGGATTCTGAAAAGCGGAATTTCGGAGAGCTTGAGGCTAACGAAAAATCCTATAGAGCTGAAAAGGAGCAGGTTGAGAGAGAGCTGGCTCAGGCAGAAGCGGATTTCAACGATAGCAAGCGAAAGCTTGAGGGCGTCAATACAGAGATTGAAAACAGTAAGGACGACATTATCAGCCTGACGAACAAAAATGTAACCCGCAGGGCCGATATTACAACCCTCGAGAATTATGTCAGCACGCTTAATGATAGAAGAGATCGGCTGAATGAGGAATACAGCGGCAAGGATGAGACTGATGCTGAAAATGCTCGCAAGCTCAAGTCACTGGAATCACAGTTTGCTGAGGTTGAAGACAAGCAGAGCCGCGCAGCCTCAAAGATCAACGAGATTGTCGTGCAGATCAGAGCTTGAAGAAACGTCCAATCAACGGAATGAGGCAGATTGCAGAGCTGAGTAACAAGTATAACCGCACGCTGGCTCGTAAAAACACCATCGAAGAGATGGAAAGCAACTACGAAGGCTATAACAATGCTGTCAGACAGCTTATGAGACAGCATGCCAATGGAATTGTCGGTACGGTTTCAGATCTTATCAAGGTCCCCTCAGGATACGAGATAGCGACAGAGACTGCGCTCGGAGCGGCTATGCAGAATATAGTCTGTGATGACGATGCATCAGCAAAGGCAGCTGTGAGATGGCTCAAGGATAACAAAAGCCGGCAGAGCGACATTCCTGCCTCTGTCATCTCTCAGGTATAACAAGCAATATCCGGAAAGAGATATTGAAAATTCTCCCGGCTATCTCGGCATAGCTTCCCAAATAGTGGGAGCGGACGAAAAATATCACGTCATACTTGAGTACCTGCTGGGACGAGTTATATTTGCAAGCAACATGGATGATGCCGTTCGAATTTCCAAGATGTCGAGCCGCGGATATAGGATTGTAACGACGGATGGAGAGGTTATCAATTCCAGCGGTGCGATCACCGGTGGAAGATACAAGAACAAATCAGCCAATATACTTGAGCGCAAAAAACGAAATCAAGGAACTAAGTGAAATCGCCGATAAGCTGAGAGAACAGATTGCTGAGCATAGAGATAAGATTGCCGCGGGTGAAGCCAATGTTGCGGCACTCAAGGAGTCGAGGGCGCAGTGCTACGATGAGCTGCATCAGATAGAAATTGACAAGAGTGTTATAGGGAAGCGAGCTTGATAGAATCAAGAAGTTAACTGAGGATGCTGGTGCGCATAGAGAGCAGTTTAGCAGTGAGCTTGCGACACTTGATGGTGATATCGCTAAAGCTACGGAGATGGTAGACAAGCACAGGGCTGAAATATCCGAGACTGATACGAGGATTGAGAAGCTCAACAATCATATTGAGGAGCTGATGGTAGATGCTGAGCGATACGATTCACGTGTTAACAGGCTACGAGAGGTAACACTTGAGAACAAGCTGCAGCTAAGCGAGCAGGATGCCAGGATCCTTGGACTTAATGAGCTGATAGAGCGTGTCAGGGATACTGTAACGGATCTTGAAAATGAAATCGACGATGCCCGTATGTCATACGAGGAGCTTGATGAAGCACCACATGCTGACAAGCAGCGATCTGAGAGTCGAGTGATAAGATAGAAGAGCTGCAGAATCGCAGGAAACAGCTGGAGGATAAGATAAAGGCATTAGGAGAAGAAATCGACTCAAACAAGGCTGCATATGAAGTTGCAATTTCTAATCAAAAGGAATTGATCCGCGATGTGACCGAGCTGCAGGACGCTAAATACAAGCTTGAAGTCAAGAGCACCAGAAGTGAGACATTGCTTGATACTCAGAAGGATAAACTATGGGATGAATTCAGAGGTGTCATTCGCAGAGGCTCAGGATATACGCGATGAGAATTTCAGGAATCACTGCCGGCAACAAAGAGGCTAAGGAAATCAAACTTCAGTATGGCTGAACTGGGTGATGTAAACATATCATCAATAGAAGAGTACAAGGCCGTGAGCAGGAGGTATGAGGTTTATGACTGCTCAGGAAAACGATATCTCCACAGCTATGAAGGAGCTAAGGTCTATTATCAGCAATATGGAGCGCAAGATTAGAGACAAGTTCAAGGAGAACTTTGACAAGGTGGTTATCAATTTTGAGGAGATTTTCAACGAGCTCTTTGGCGGCGGTCACGCGAGCTAAGACTTGAGGATGAATCTGATCCGCTGGCTTCAGGAATCGAGATCATAGCTCAGCCGCCGGGCAAGAGACTTAAGAATATCAACCTTATGTCCGGAGGAGAGAAAACGCTGACAGCCATTGCGCTTATGTTTGCGGTTATCAAGGCGAAGCCTACGCCATTCTGTATACTGGATGAGGTTGAGGCTGCGCTGGATGAAGCGAATATAGAGCGGTTTTCCAATTACCTCAAGCACTTTGAAGAAGTGCAGTTTGATCTTATAACGCATCACAAGGCCACGATGGAACACGCAGACGTACTCTACGGTGTCACTATGCCTGAACAGGGAATTTCAAGGGTTCTATCGCTCAAATTTGAAGATGGATTTGATCAAAACGAGTATGCAGACGAATAATTGCACCAGCAAATGCATTTGTACAGCGCAGGACGGAAAAGGATAAACATGGGACTTTTCAAAGACAAGAGTACATTTAAAAAATTTACAGAGAGAGTTACAAAACGTAATCGTCAGGGAACCCTAATATCGACGAGGAGTTTTATGAAACTTGAGGAATCGCTCGTTGTCTCCGATATTGGTATTGAAACCACAGAAAAGATAATGGATATGCTAAAAAAGCGCGTCAATGCCAAGTATCTGACCAAGCCGGACGAAATAAAGAAGGCTCTATCTGATGTCATTGCCGAAATTGTGGACAAGGGCGAACGCAACAAACTATCGGCAGATTATCCGCTTGTGATTCTTATGATTGGGATCAATGGCGGCGGCAAGACGACTTCGATAGGAAAAGCTTGCCAACTATTTCAAGGAGCGCGGTCAGAGCGTTTTTGCTCGCAGCTGCGGACACCTTCCGTGCGGCGGCTGCCGACCAGCTGGTTGGTGGGGAAATCGCTCAGAGTGCGAGTAATTCGCCACGATGAGGGTACAGATCCTGCTGCGGTAATATATGACGCTGTTCAGTCAGCTAAAGCCAACAATATCGACGTGCTCATATGCGACACGGCCGGGAGGCTTCAGAATAAGACAAATCTTATGAAAGAGCTTGAAAAGATGGATAAGATCATTGGACGTGAGTATCCTGATGCTTCACGTGAGACTCTTATAGTTCTCGATTCGACAACCGGCAAAAATGCTATCAGTCAGGCCAAGGAATTCAGTGAAATTGCTGATATCACAGGCATCATACTTACCAAGCTTGACGGTACAGCGAGGGGAGGCATCTCTATAACGGTGACGGACGAGGTACGATCTGCTATCAAGTTCATTGGAGTAGGTGAAGGTATGCATGACCTCAAGGGTTCGATCCGCAGGAATTTGCAGGAGGTATTTTGATGAGTAAACCTATACTCGCTGTAGTAGGGAGGCCTAATGTAGGAAAATCTACTTTCTTCAACAGAATAATTGGAGAGCGCAAGGCTATAGTGCAAGATACTCCGGGAGTAACTCGCGATAGGATTTATGCCGAGACTGAATGGAACGGACGTGAATTTGCCATTATCGATACAGGCGGTATTGAAGCAAATACCGGCGATATCATTCTCTCACAGATGCGGGAGCAGGCGGTTACGGCTATGGAGCTCGCCGATGTTATCCTTTTCATGGTTGATGGCAAGGAAGGTCTTACCATTGCCGACCATGACGTTGCTAATATCCTCAGAAGGACGGGCAAGGAGGTCATACTGGTTGTCAATAAGGTTGACAATCCGGGCAAGCTTGGTGACGATATATATGATTTTTATGAGCTTGGATTTGGCGAACCAATCGCTATCAGCTCGGTCAACATGCTCAATATGGGTGACCTGCTCGATGCAATCGTGACAGGCTTCCCGGACGATGAGCTTTATGGATATGAGGATTCAACCAGGATTGCCATTATAGGGAAGCCTAATGTCGGTAAATCCTCACTTGTAAATGCACTCTGAAACGAAACAGCGCGTAATTGTCTCGCCGATTGCAGGAACTACCCGTGACTCGATTGATACGCCATTTTCGTATAATGATAAAAGAATACTTTGATAGATACAGCCGGGTTGAGACGCAAGAGCAAGGTCAACGATTCAATCGAGCATTTCAGTGTCATCAGAGCTGTTGCATCCGTTGAGCGGTGTGATATTTGCATAATGATGATTGATGCAGCCGAAGGCTTAACAGAACAGGATAAGAAGATTCTGGGTATTGCTCTATGAAGCCGGCAAGGGCCTTATGATTGTCGTTAATAAGTGGGATCTTGTCCAAAAAGAAACTAACACCATGAGAGATTATGAACGCAAGCTCAGAGCGGATCTCCGCTTCGTGTCATATGCACCGATACTCTTTGTATCAGTACTGGAGAACAGGAGGGTTTTCGACACTAATGAGACAAAGCAGCTAAGATTGAGGATATTAGGTCGAGGCGAATCACTAACAGAGTAAGCTCAACAGCATTATCGAGGATGCAGTTATGATGAGGCAGCCGCCTTCAGACAAGAGCAAACGTCTCAAGATTTACTATGCGAGTCAGATTGGCTCCAGACCGCCGCTGTTTTTCGTTCAATATAAATTCGCGCCGGCTTATGCACTTCTCGTACTCAAGGTATCTGGAGAACAAGCTGCGTGAGGGCATATGACTTTGAAGGAACGTCCATCAAGTTCTTGTTCAATGAGAAAAAGGAGATAATTAATGAATTATGTATCGCTGACTATAATGGTGGTAATTGCATATCTCATCGGTAATATATCGCCGGCTACCTTAATTGGTCGTTTCTACGGAATCGATATCAAGAAGGCAGGAAGCGGCAACGCCGGTACCACAAATGTGCTCAGAGTTCTGGGAACTAAGGCTGGCCTGTACTCTTGTAATAGATATACTCAAAGGGCTTCGTGGCTGTAACAATAGCACAGGGAAGATTTAATAATCTCGGTGCGATGTTAGCATTTGCAGCTGTTGTTATCGGGCATATATATCCTGTTATCTTTAAATTCAAGGGTGGCAAGGGGGTGGCTACCTTTATAGGTGCTGCCATGGCTATCAACTGGCCAAGTACCTTTGCAGCTGCTCTTATTGCAGTTATAGTTGCCGGAGTATCCAAGAAGATGTCTCTTGGTTCAATTACTGCAGCACTCATGTATCCTTGTTAATGCTGTACTACTACCCAAAGTTTGCCAATCGCCATCCTTATGGCACTTGTAATAGTGTTCACTCACCGCGGTAATATCAAGAGACTGATGAATGGTGAGGAGAAGGAGCTGAGCATTGGTTCCAGAATCAGAGAGAAGCTCACAGCACAATCTAATACAGATACAGACGAAAGCTTTTGATACTCCCGGTGAAAAATCAAAGCATGAATATAGAAGGCTCACGATAATCTCGATAAATTTGATAAAGATGAAGACATGGGGCTCACTGGCTCGGTACATGATGATATACTGGCGTCCGGCTCCAGGGACGAGCTTGTCAACGAGGCAACATCGATCAACCACACCAGGGTTGAGGTTTTGGATTCGGCGGTAGATTATTACAAGGACGTTGAGATACCACAGCTCAAGGGTTCGGCAAAGAAGAAAGTAGCAGTGATTGGAAACGGCAGCTTCGGTACCGCGATTGCGAATGTAATCGCGCATAACGGCCATAGAGTTACGATCTACGGCCGTAACAAGGAAAGATATTAACAGGATTCGAGAGAATAGGGTAAATGAGAAGTATTTGCCGGGAGCCAAGCTGGCTGACAGCATCAGGTTCACCTCGAGACCTGCGTACAGGGAGTAAGTAAACGTGACATAGTTATATTTGCGATTCCTGCTCAGCAGTTTGGACGCGTTATCGAGAAAATCTGCAAAGTATATCGACAAGGAAGCTATTCTTGTAAATCTTGCAAAGGGGATCGAAAACGATTCTCTTAAGACTATGTCTCAAATTGCAAAGTCCTTAGTTGATAACAAATATGTCGCAGTTTCCGGACCTTCGCATGCTGAGGAAATCGTCCCAACTACCCAACTACAGTAGTTGCTGCGTCTGATGACGATGATGCGGCCAAGGAAATTCAGAACATACTGATGAGCAAGACTTTCCGTGTGTACACCGGCGATGATATTCTCGGGGTCGAGCTTGGAGGTGCACTTAAGAACGTAATTGCACTTGGCACAGGTATTGCAGACGGCATGAAATTCGGAGATAACTCCAAGGCTGCTCTGATGACAAGAGGTATCCACGAGATTTCCAGGCTTGGAGAAGCGATGGGTGCCAAGAGCGAGACTTTTGCAGGGCTGTCAGGAATAGGAGATCTCATGGTTACATGCTCCTCCGATCTGTCGAGAAAACAGAAGGTGCAGGGTTGCTCATCGGAGGTGGAATGACACCGGATGAAGCGGTCGCCGAGATCAAGACTACAGTTGAGGGCTTCTATACAGTCGAGGCCGCTAGCAGGCTGGCGGCTAAGCTGGGAACAGAGATGCCGATTACAGATGCCGTCAAGAGTGTGATAGATGGTAACCTCAAACCTCGCGATGCAGTTGAACTGCTGATGAACAGAGATAGGAAACAAGAGACAAATAACACATGAAAAATATCACATTATTACTTTCGGATGCCAGATGAACGAGCACGACTCGGAGAATATCGCCGGTATGCTCGAAGGCATGGGATACGAATTTGTTGCTGATCCTTATGAAGCGGATGTTGTAGTCATGAATACCTGCAGCGTCCGAGAGCATGCTGATAAGCGATTTTACGGCATGCTCGGACAGTTTAAAAACGCAGAGATGAAAAATAAAGATTCCCGAATCGTCTGTGTTTGCGGCTGCATGCCGCAACAGCCGCGCGATGCAGGAGGAAATCAAGAAGAGCTTTGGATGGGTAGATGTTGTGTTTGGTACATGGACAATTGGTGATTTTCCGAGGCTCCTCAATTCAAGAATAGCAACTGGCAAAAAGCAGTTTTTCCGTCACCGCAAACAGCCCTGTAATTCCGGATGAAAAAGGAGCCTAAGAGGGTTTATGAGCATAGGCGCTTGTAAATATCACTTACGGCTGCAATAACTTCTGCACATACTGCATTGTTCCATACACTCGCGGCAGAGAAAAGAGCAGGTCGCTTGCAGATGTTGTCGATGAAGTTAAAAAGCTGGCTTCTGACGGGGTGTTGGAGGTTATGCTGTTGGGACAGAATGTAAATTCGCTAAGGACGGCGAAGGCAATGATTTCCCCAACACTCGTCAGATATATTAACGAGGTTGAAGGAATTGAGAGGATCAGATTTATGACATCCAATCCCCAGGATCTTTCAGACGATCTGATAGATTGCTTCCGCACTTGTAACAAGCTGTGTAAGCACATCCATTTACCTGTTCAGTCGGGCAGCAGCAGCACTGTACTGAAGCGCATGAATCGCAGATACGACAGAGATAGGTATATCGAAATTATTGACAAAGCTAAAAGCTGCATGCCCGGATATTGCAATCACCACAGACATCATAGTCGGCTTTCCGGGGGAGACAGAGGATGAATTTGCAGAGACATTGTCGCTAGTCGAGTATGTCGGATACGACTCAGCATTTACATTTATATATTCGCCTCGTGAGGCACTCCTGCGGCTGGTTACACAGATCAGATACCTTACGATGTCAAGCACGAGCGTTTTGAACGCCTAAACAGGGTGGTTAACGAATGTTCTCTGCGCAACAATTCGATGCTTGCTGATCAAACTGTAAGGGTGCTCGTGGACGGAGCGAGTCGTGGGACGAAAAACGCATATTCAGGAAGAACTGATGGCTTCAAAGCTGGTTAATATCTCGTCCGGAAGGGATATCACAGGTCAGCTTGTCGATGTCAGGATTACAGACTGCAAGACGTTCAGCATAGATGGAATTCTGGCCTAGCTATTTATTTGCCACTTAAGAATAATAATACAAAAGGAATATTTATATGAGAGATAAACTTAGCAGCTTATTGCGGTCAGGACCGGGTATTATATTAATCCTGCTTCTGATTACTAACTTTTTAAATGGCGGACTTAAAGATCCCAAGACGTATTTCTTCAATATGCTGTTGACGCTGCCGGGCATAGTGGTGGGGCTTTCGTTCCACGAATTTGCCCATGCGTTTGCTTCAAATGCATTTGGAGACCCGACACCCAAGGCACAAAGGCAGATTGACAATTAATCCGGCAAAGCACATTGATCCGTTTGGTTTCTTTGCGCTTATCTTTTGCGGATTCGGCTGGGGTGTTCCCGTACAAATAGATAATCGTTATTATAAGAGGCCTCGTTTAGACGAGTTTATCGTATCCGTCGCGGGTGTAACGATGAATCTGATAATAGCGATAGTATTCGCCTTCATATCCAGATTTGCGATTAACCTTTGGGGCAGAGATGTTATATTGACAGATTCTGTGCAGGGGTTAGCTGTCAAGGTTCTGCTATACGTCGTTATGATCAATATAACACTGATGATATTTAATCTCATCCCCGTTCCGCCGCTGGACGGATTCGGTTTAGTTACGGAGCTGTTTAATCTGCGCAAGACCGGCTGGTACTACACAGTGTATCAGTATGGCGGATTGGTTTTATTGTTGTTGCTGTTATTCGGGGTAGTCAGCAGGATACTGTATCCACTGACCAGTTCGGTTTATTCAATGCTGCTTACAGGGATTATATTAGCATAGAAGTTCTTCACAATTTCATCACGATAATTATTAGCACTCGTCACAGACGAGTGCTAAATTATCTTGTAAGCAAGTGAGACTTGGATCATGAAATATTAAATGAGGAGGAAGGCAATGAATATTGAAAAATATACGCAGAAAATGCAGGGTGCCATTCTCGATTCACAAAATTTAGCAACTTCTTACGGGCATCAGCAGTTAGAGATAGCACATGTACATTACGCCATAATAAGCGACAGCGACGGATTGATTCCTAAGCTTCTTGAAGCTATGAACGTAGATGTGAGAGCGCTAAAGGCTGATTTAGAAAAATCTTGAGAAGATGCCAAAGGTTAGTGGCGGTAATGGGCAGGTATACATGGAGTCCTGAACTCAATAGCGTCCTTATAAAAGCTGAAAAAATTGCCGGAGATTTTAAGGATGATTATGTCAGTGTTGAGCACCTGTATCTGGCAATTATTGATTCCAAAAACTCCGAAGTTAACGGAATCCTGACAAAGTACGGTATCAACAAGGATGATTTTATGAGAGCTCTAACGATGGTTCGAGGTAACCAGAGAGTGACTAATCAGAATCCGAAGATACCTATGATGCTCTTAATAAGTATGGCATCGATCTTGTTGATGCCGCTAGGAAGGGGAAGCTGGATCCGGTTATCGGCAGGGATGTGGAAATCAGGCGAGCTATCGAGATTCTATCGAGGAGAACCAAGAATAACCCGGTTTTAATTGGACAACCTGGAGTCGGCAAGACTGCCGTAGTAGAGGGATTGGCGCAGAGAATAGTCAATGGTGACGTACCGGATGGCTTGAGGGGTAAGACGATATTCTCGCTCGATATGGGTTCGTTGATTGCGGGAGCTAAGTACCGCGGAGAATTCGAAGAGCGACTCAAGGCTGTTTTAAATGAGATAGATAAATCTGACGGGAACATTATCCTGTTCATAGATGAGATTCATAATATCGTTGGTGCAGGTCGCACAGAGGGATCTATGGATGCGGGAAATCTGCTTAAGCCAAAGCTGGCAAGAGGAGAGCTGCACTGCATCGGAGCGACTACACTTGATGAATATAGGAAATATATAGAAACTGACGCAGCTCTTGGAGAGACGATTCCAAAAGGTAATGAGACGAACCTACTGTTGAGGACACGATTTCTATACTCAGGGGCTGAAGGAGAAATTTGAGATTCACCACGGTGTCAGAATCACGGACAATGCTCTTATCGCTTGTGCGACACTTTCAAACAGGTATATAAAGCGACCGATATTTGCCGGACAAGGCGATAGATTTGATGGATGAGGCAGCTGCCGGAATAAGAACCGAGATTGACAGCATGCCGTCCGATCTCGATCAGATATCACGTAAAAATCATGCAGCTTGAAATAGAACGCAAGCGTTATCCAAGGAGGACGATAAGGCGAGCAAGGTAAGGCTGGAAGCAATAAGCGAAGAGCTCTGCTAATCTAAGGAGTGAAAATGACGAGCTGACCGCTAAAATGGTCTAACGAGAAAAAGAATATTCAGGGAACTCAAGAACAAGAAGCTTGAATTAGGAGATTCGTCATCAGATAGAAACAGCTGAGAGAGAGTATGATCTTGAGAAGCTCATAAAAGCTTTAGATACGGTGATTTGCCCAGACTCGAGAAGGAGATGAGGGACTCAAGGAGAAGACTGAGCAATCAAGCGAAAATAGACTGCTGCGCGAGGAAGTGGGAGAAGAAGAAATTCAGTCAGTAATTTCCGAATGGACAGGAATTCCCATCAGTAAACTGGCTGAATCAGAACGCGAAAAACTGCTCCATTTAGGCGATATTCTGCATAAGCGGGTAATCGGACAGGATGCAGGTGTTAAGGCCGTATCTGAAGCGATATTGCGCGCAAGGGCCGGTCTTAAGAATGAGAATCGTCCGGTCGGTTCGTTTATATTCCTCGGACCTACCGGCGTGGTAAGACTGAGCTGGCAAAGGCGCTTTCTGAAACTCTGTTCGACACAGAAAAAAATCTGATTAGAATCGATATGTCGGAGTATATGGAGAAACACACTGTGTCGAGACTTGTGGGCTCTCCTCCGGGATATGTCGGCTATGATGAGGGCGGACAGCTCACTGAAGCAGTCAGAAGGAAACCGTACAGCGTTATTCTGTTCGATGAAATTGAGAAGGCTCACCCTGATGTATTTAACATTTTACTGCAGCTCCTCGATGATGGAAGATTGACAGACAATCAGGGCAGAACAGTAGATTTTAAGAACACGATCATAATTATGACCTCTAACCTTCAGGAATCTCAGCTGAAGTCGTTCTTCAGACCGGAATTTCTCAACAGAATCGATGATATATCGTATTCCAGTCGTTAAATTTGGAGGAGATTGAGAAAATCGTTGATTTGACAGTTGAGTCACTGGTCAAAAGGCTTAAGGATAGAGGCATTGAGCTTGAAATGTCACCTGAAGCCCGCAGCTATATAGCTAAGGAGTCATATGACGAGGAGTTTGGCGCCAGACCGGTTAAGCGTTACATACAGCGCAACCTTGAGAATCAAATCGCTGAGATGATAATAGGCAGCAAGGTAGTCGATGGTCAGACGATAGAAGTTGACGTCTCGGATAATGGGCTTATGTTTGATATTCGTTAGTTTTGGAATAAAACCGTTTACTAGTCAGCGTAGCTGCTAGCATAGCAGACAGGTAAAGTTTTTAAAATGATAATTGCAGCATGGGACAGGTGTTTTATTGCACCCTGTCTCTTATGTTATACTTGATATGTTATCCGCGCATAATCGACCTTGCGTGATAGCTGCTATATTAATTTTGATTAGTAATTACTCATTACCAAGCGTGCGTAGACCGCACACCTTCTATATTTATTCATAAGGGGGGCATATGTCGGAATACAGGGATTTATACAGGAGAGCGGCTAACGGTGAGGGCCAGGTTGTTTCTTTCAAATTCACCAACGTCCATCCGCGAGCGATAGTTCAGATAGTGCACGACATAAGCGAACATAGTCTTCGTTACAGAGAATTCGCTTCGGCGCTCAACGATGCGGGATTCTATGTATGTGGAAATGATTTAATCGGACATGGGATGAGCAAACAGGGACATCCGGGCTGCTTTGGCTTGCGCAAGAACTCCTATGAGGGACTGCTCGGCGACATCGACTCGCTGTTCCGGGAAGTCTCAAATGAAGTCGGCGAAGATGTTCCAAGGATAATAATTGGAGCCGGATTTGGCGCAATGCTCAGTGAGCTCTATACAATAAGATATGGCAATATCGCCATGATTGTATCCATGGAAAATCTCGAGATCCCCGGCGGTATCAGCTTCATCAAGATGAACGCCAACAACCACATCATGAGAAAGGGATATAACTCAATCTCTGAAAGCGTTCACAACATGATGTACCAGACTGCCAAGCTCGGAGGCGGTGACGTTTACAGCGACTTTTATTGGGTTAGCAAGGTCAGAGAAGAAATTGATAAGTACATTCAGGATGATAATTGCGGGTGCATGCTTACCGCATCGGCATACAGGGAGATGATTCGAGTTATTGAGGAGCTGAGAGCAAAAAGGATTGTCAGGCTTCCGGATATTCCAATCATATGGTTGCCGGTGCTGAGGACCAACGTGGCGGCTGCGGAAATGCTGTGATGAAAATAGCTACCATGTTGACCGAAAAGGGGCATAACGAGGTAGCGTATAAGCTTTACAAAGATTGTTATCACGATATACTGCACGATAGCTGCAAAGCGTGCGTGACAAAGGATATTATCGCTTGGATAGAGCAGAAGCTCAACCGGAGGGGATAGTACCCTAGAAGAGGTGAGACATTCTGCGGAGCTTGCTTTGCTGCATATGATAGTCCATGGCCTTTTTGCCCTGCAGCAGGGTTCTTGGTTTCGAATGCCTCGAATATAGCCTTGTGTTCATCGAGAATAATTCTGAGGTAACCGTCGTTAAAAAGTTTTCTGCAGGTGCTGAATGCTTGAGATATGTCTGATATAACGACAACGTCTGGTACAGCATGCGATTCTTGGTACCTTTATAGATGATGTTGTGAAATGCGGAATTGAACCGCAGCACCTTTTCGACATCGGCCTTGAGAGTGTAGAATTCCATGAATTCGATATTCGCGCAGAGTATCAATTTCACTGTCGTCCATACGCTCGATTGCCCATTCGACAGCCTTGACTTCAAAGGTTCTGCGCAGGTCAAACAGATCAGATATATCGCGACTGCTAAGGCCGATTACGTATGCACCGCGGTTAGGGATGTTCTCGATTAGACCATCCGACTCCAGCTGTCTAAAGGCTTCACGAACCGGAGTCCTGCTGACATCGTACTGCTTGCAAACGGCCTGTTCCGTCAGCTTGGAGTTTGCCGGCAGCTTGCTGCTTAATATATCTTTTTGTATCTGTACAAAAAGCGTGTTGGATAGCGGCTGGTTGCTTTCGATTCCTGGGTTTGTCATCATTATTACTTACCTCCTGAGATTAGTACCGATATCGTACAAGTATACAATCTATGCATTTGTACTATCAGTATACAATTATAGTGAGAGCATACAAAAAGTCAATCAATCAATATATAGGATAAATTAATTAAATGAAGAAGATTAAAACCAATAAAAATATTTTTAAGAATTCAGATGAGATAAATGAAGTCCTCGACACACTGGAAGCTGAATATCCGGATGCAGGATGTGCGCTTCACCATGACTCTATATTCCATTTGCTTCTGGCTGTTGTTTTATCAGCTCAAACGACTGATGCCAGTGTGAATACAGTGACCCCTGAGCTGTTTAGTACATATCATGAACCTGCTGACCTGTCAGCTGCTGACATAAAATGACGTAGAGGACATAATCAAAAAGCTGGGGTTATACAAGAATAAGGCGAAGAATCTTGTGGGCATCGGTAAACTGTTATGTTCCGAGTATGACGGTGTTGTACCACAGGATTTTTACAGAGCTTCAAAAGCTCCCTGGCGTCGGCCGCAAGACTGCTAACGTAGTGCTTTCTGTCGGTTTTGGAGAGCAACATATTGCTGTCGACACGCACGTATTCCGAGTTACCAACAGGATTGGGCTGGTTGATGAGGATGATGTTTTAAAGACGGAACGATCTCTTATGGAGATTATTCCGAAACATCGCTGGTCGCATATGCACCATGTTTTTATATTCCACGGCAGGCGTTGTTGCACGGCTAGAAAAACCAAAATGTGAAAAGCTGCTGTATAGCGGATAAGTGTAAATATAATCAAAAATAATTTAATACTCTGTTTAATATTTATGAGACTACGTAAGGCTCTGAAAATTGCAACTTGAGCGTGTTGACGTCTCAATTACATAAATAGACATTGACGTCTCGATTTTATAAATGCATCATTGAAAATACAATGTTTAACTGATATTATATTTTGTTGATGTATATTAGTTTAGAGGAGTTTATATTGTCATTCCATATTGTTTTAGTCGAGCCGGAGATACCGCAGAATACTGGCAATATTGCGAGGACCTGCGCGGCTACCAACACAACCCTTCATTTAGTGAAGCCGCTTGGCTTTAGTATAGATGAGAAATCTGTGAGAAGGGCAGGACTCGACTACTGGAAGTACGTCGATGTAGTTGTTCATGATAGTCTTATGGCATTTTTAGGCGAATTCCCTAACGCAGGATGTTTCTCTCAACTACTCATGGCGATCGCATCTATACGGATGTCAAGTATAAGGATGGCGATATGTTCTTATTTGGAAGAGAGACCGCCGGCCTTCCACAGGAGCTTATAAGTGAGAATCGGGATTCAGCCGTAAGGATTCCTATGAGTGAGAATACGAGACTGAGGTCACTCAACCTCGCTAATTCAGTCAACATCGTTTTGTTTGAAGCTCTCCGTCAAAACGGATTCCCGAGCTTCTATAGTACTATTCATTAAAAAGCAATGGCTATCTTTTTCGAATGTTAAGGAGGAAAAATGATTAAAGTCGGTATTAGCGGATTCGGAAGAATTTCGAGGTCGTCATGAGAGCAGACTTGATATGGACGATATCGAGATTGTAGGTATTAACTGGCGTAACTCCGATCTCAGATTATATCGTCTATATGCTGAAGTACGATTCGACCTTTGGTAGGTTCCCTGGAGTTATCGAAAAGTATGATGACGGAATCGTGGTTAACGGCAAGAATATTCCGGTATTTAGCGAAGATGATGCTAAAAATATTCCGTGGGGCGAGTGCGGCGCTGAGTACATTGTCGAGGGTACCGGTGCATATAACACAACAGATAAGGCCCAGGCACACCTCGACGCCGGCGCTAAAAAGTTATTATTTCTGCCCCTGCGAAGGACAAGGCTACACCTACATATGTTTTCGGTGTTAATCATGAGGATTATGATAGCAGGTTTGATGTGGTTTCAAACGCTTCCTGCACCACCAACTGCCTTGCGCCACTTTGTAAAGTAATCAATGATAACTGGGGTATTGAACAGGGGCTATGTCGACAATTCACGCTGCAACTGCTAAGCAGAAGGTTGTCGATGCAAGGTCGATGAAGGATTGGAGGACGGGAAGATCGGCGTTTAACAACATCATCCCGACAACGACAGGCGCTGCAAAGGCTGTATCACTTGTAATTCCGGAGCTGGAAGGTAAACTGACAGGAAAAGCATATCGCGTTCCTACCGCTAACGTTTCCGTAATCGACCTCAATCTGATATTAAAGAATCCGCAAAATACGAGGAGATTTGTGAAAAGGTAAAGGAAGCTTCCGAGAATGAATTTAAAGGCATCATCGAATATGTTGATGACGAGGTTGTGCATGCGATTTTTATCGGTGATCCTTGCACCTGTATATACGATGCAAGAGAGGAATTGAGCTCAACGACAAGTTCTTTAAATTCATAACATTCTATGACAATGAATTCGGATACAGTGTTCAGCTGCTGAGGTTGATTCAGCACATGAGCAATGTTGATAACAAATAATCGGAGACATCTCATCAGATAATGCCGTGCATATTGCGCGGCATATCGTTTATTTTTAGCAAGCCGAGGTACATGCTATGAAAAGACAGTTAGGGATATAGATTGGGCTGGTAAAACAGCTGTAGTTAGGTGCGATTTTAACGTTCCTTTCGTTGATGGAAAAAATCAGCGACGAGACTCGGATAGTTGCTGCGCTTCCAACCATCGACTATCTGCGTGAAAATGGTGCAAAGGTTGTGTTGCTATCCCATTTAGGCAGACCTAAGGAGAGCCTAAGCCCGGAATTCTCGCTAGCTCCTGTAGCTGAAAGACTTGGAGAAAAGCTGGGAACGGCTGTTAGCTTTATCCCATCAGATCTCGGTAGTTGACGGCAGTGTTTATGAGGCAGTCAGCAGCTTAGATGCTTCTGATGTTGCATTGCTGGAGAATGTAGATATAGGAGCGAAGAGACAAAAAATGATCCGGAATTTGCCAGAGCTCTGGCGGCACTTGGTGACGTATTTGTACAGGATGCCTTTGGAACCGCGCATCGTGCACATGCGTCAACTACCGGAATTGCTGATTATATTCCGGCCGTATCCGGATTTCAATCGAGAGGGAGCTTAGTTTCTCGGCAGCGCAATTGAGTCTCCGAAGAGACCTCTTGCAGCGATAATGGGAGGAGCAAAGGTTAAGGATAAGATTCCGGTAATTCTACACCTTATCGACAAAGTTGACCTGCTTTTCATCGGAGGAGGAATGGCATATACATTCCTCAAAGCTGAAGGGTATAATATAGGCACATCGATTTTCGACGAAGAAGGATATGAACTGGTAGGCAGGATAAAATCAGAAGCTGCTGAAAAGGGGGTCAAGCTACTGCTTCCGATAGATGTAGTTGCTGCCAAAACCTTCGACAATGCTGCTGAGCACGGAATATTTAAGGTGGATAAGATTCCGGACGATATGATGGAATGGATATAGGACCGGAGTCAGTGAAGCTTTACTGTGCAGAGCTTACAAAGGTCAAGACAGTTGTTTGGAACGGGCCTATGGGAGTGTTTGAGATGTCTGCATTTGCCGGAGGAACCAGAGCTGTTGCTGAATGTCTGGCGTCTATTGATGCAACAACAATCATCGGAGGCGGAGATTCGGCAGCCGCAGTAACCTCCTTTGGATTGGCAGACAAAATGACTCATATCTCTACAGGCGGGGGAGCCAGCTTAGAGTTCTTGGAGGGCAAGGAGCTTCCCGGCATCGCATGCCCTCAGCGATAAATAAGGTAGGAGAATTTTATGAAGAAATATTTGATAGCCGGCAACTGGAAGATGAATAAAATCCATAGGGAGGCAAAAAGCGTTTGCTGTACAGCTTAAGGGGGAATATATCGAGCACCCTGAACAGCTCGCGATTATAGCGCCGTTTACGCAGCTTGAGACGCTTAAGAAAGAGCTTTCCGAAACAGGTATTAGGGTTGGTGCTCAAAACGTTCATTATGAGAAGAGCGGGGCATTTACAGGAGAGATATCCGTGCCTATGCTCAAGGAGCTTGGTGTCGATATGTGTGTAGTCGGTCACTCAGAGAGACGAGAGTATTTTGGTGAAACTGACAGCAGGGTTAATCTTAAGGTTAAGGCATTGATCATCGCGGCATAACTCGACCCTCGCGTCGGAGAGAGCTCTGAGATTAGGGAAGCAGGAAACGCCATGCTGTGTTTGTAAGCGGTCAAATTGCTGAAGATCTTGATGGGCTTTCAGCAACGGAGGTTTCCGATGTTGTATTGCCTCATGAGCCGATTTAAGCGATAGGTACCGGTAAAACAGCGTCGCCGGAACAGGCTGAAGAGATGTGCGGTTTTATAAGAGGGATGGTGAAGGTAGTACGGGAGCAGAAACCGTAGAGACTTTGATTATCCAGTACGGTGGAAGCTATGAAGCCGTCAAATGCTCCTGAACTCCTGGCAAAAACCGGATATTAACGGCGGCTTTGATCGGAGGTGCAGCTCTCGAGGTCGACCTGCTCATGGAGATTGCAAAGGCGGCAAATAAGCTTCACAATATACGCATAATTGTTATTTGTAAGTCGTGCTGCATCAAAGCTATAGCTTTGAGATTTGTATATTAATTTAACGGAGGGTATGATATGTCAACTGTAATCACTAAGGTAATTGGTAGAGAGATTTTAGATTCCAGGGGCAATCCGACTGTGGAGGCTGGAGGTGTGGTTAGCTGATGGGACAGTAGCTGTGGGAGATACTCCCAGTGGAGCATCTACAGGTATTTACGAAGCGCTTGAGCTCCGCGATGCTGATAAATCGAGATATGGCGGTAAAGGTGTAACTAAGGCTGTTGATCACGTAAACAAAGAAATCAGCAATCTTCTTGTTGGACAGGATGCGCAGGATATATATGCTATCGAGAAGCTTATGCTTGACGCAGATGGAACTAAGGGCAAGAGCAACCTTGGCGCCAATGCTATACTCGCTGTTTCTCTCGCCTGCTCAAAGGCTGCTGCGGAATCTCTCGGGATTCCTCTTTAGATTCTTCGGGGGAATTAATGGGAATACCCTTCCGGTTCCTATGATGAATATTCTAAATGGAGGAGAGCATGCATCCAACACCGTAGACGTGCAGGAATTTATGATTATGCCTGTTGGAGCGCCTTCTTTTAAGGAGTGCCTCAGATGGTGTGCAGAGGTTTATCATCAGCTTGGAAAAGATCCAAGAATGCAGGATACTCTGTAGGAATTGAGATGAGGGTACTATGCACCTGATTTAAAAAGATGAATTTGAGTCTTAGATTACATAATTGCAGCAGTTAAGAACAGCGGATGAGCCTGGAAAGGATTTTGTACTGCAATTGACGCCGCAGCTAGTGGTTGGAAGACTGACAAGACAGGATTCTACAAGATGCCAAAGTCAGGAAGAGAGTTCAGTGCAGAGCTTGTTCAGAACTGGGCTGAGTTTTGCGACAGATATCCGATCGCATCTATAGAGGATGAGAATGGACGAAGATGATTGGGATGGCTGGAAGCTCATGCGACAGAGAACCCGGTGACAAGATTCAGATTGTCGGGGATGACTTGTTACCAACCCCTGAGAAGTTTGCAGGTGCACGAGCTTGGTTGTGCTAATGCAATTTATTGCGTAACCAGATTGGAAGCATCTCTGAAACGCTGGAGGCAATCGCTTTTGCTAAGAAGAATGGATATAATGCGATCGTTCCCATGATCCGGAGAGACCTGAGGATACGACTATTGCAAGATCTTGTGGTTGCTGTGAATGCTGAGATTAAAACCGGAGCCCCTCGTCGTACTGATAGAGTTGCAAAATATAACCAGCTGTTAAGAATCGAAGATAAGCTGGTGGCACTGGCTTTCGGGAGTAAAAGTGCTTTTTAGGCCTTGCAGATTAGACAGTTGAGACGCAGAGCCGAAACATTCAGGTTTTGCTTTTCGCGCAGAAAGCCATCATCGACAAGACCTTGAACGAATAGATGAAGTTAGGGATTACCGCACAACTTATCCGTGCGGCAATTGATCCACAACAAAGCTGTCATCAACAAAGTAGCGGGTCAAGGGCGTATGGCGATCATCGCTTGATGAAGCGACATCGGGATGACGGTTACAGTGCGTTCGCATGGTGAACTGGAAGGAATTTTACGACAAGGCGGAAAATTACGGGATAGCTCGTAGATACCACTCTACGTATTCGTGAAAGAAGACTATGAACTTGTTTATAAGCTGCATGTAGACTCGTAGGTCGGGTGATAATAGCTGGAAGCGCTGATCATCAGGAGGTGAAAGCAACCAACGGTTGGTAATACAGCATTATATTGGAAATGCCTCAGAAGTTTGTGATTATGCAAAGAATTGCTGAAATCAAATCTGCTTGTGCGCATGCCAGACTACTATTCGAAGAGAACCGATGATTCTGATAATTGAGGTGTTTACTGAAGCTGGCGATTCCCATACGAGACAAAGAATACGATATGCACGCCATGGATGACAGAAAGCTGCAGCTGCGCGAAAGTCGATAGGTATGGATTATTAGGACCCAAGCAGTTCAAATTCATTATATGAAATAGCAAATAATAATGGTAAAACGCAATGTTTATCCAGATATAGATTTAGAGTTGAAAGAATTACACAATTATAATAAAATATAACTGCGGTAAGCTTTCGACACGAATGATTATGCTAAGGAGGTTATTATTAGTATGAGCGAAATGTCACAGCTAATGCTGATCATAATCTGGCGTTGGATTTTGCAGATGACATTGAGTCGTTTGCAGCTCACCGAGACCTGGAGAAATTGTTGATGGAACTGTGCATCAGGTAATGACAATGAGGTAATCGTTATATCGATAAAGAAGGACGGAATCCTTCAGGAAGAGTGAGGTTACCGAGAGCCCCGACAGACCTAGTTGACTTATTCCAAAGAGGGAGATGAGATCCAGGGCTAAGGTAATGAAGTCCGATGATGGCGAAGGTAATTTTTCTGTCCAAGAAGAGATCTGAGATGAACGAGAACTCAAGGAACTTGCTGTGCAGCATTAACTAACAAGGAGATTATCTCGGTTGTTGGTCAAGTCCGTAAATAGCGGAGTCATTGCTGCGTATATGAGATATCGATTTATCTCTATCTCGCTATCGGACAGATATGCCGAAAATGTTGATGAATTCCTGGGACAAACTAGTGATGTTGAGGTTATCAAGGTTGACAACAAGGTAATAGAGCAGTTTTCCTCAAGAAAGGCTGTACTAGTTGATGAAAAGCAGCAGATTGGTGAGATTGACAAACCTGAATGCTGGCGATATCGTTGAGGGTAAGGGTTAGAGATTCACTGACCACGGTGCTTTGCGGCATTGGTGAGTTGACGGCTCTCATAGCTTGAGATTTCTGGGGTAAGCTGAAGCACCCTAAGGAGGTTCTCAACATCGAGATATCATCAATGCTATAAGAGATTCTTGCTCTTAACGAGGAGGAAAGGAGATTTCTTGGACTTAAGTGCAGACTCAACCTGGAACCTTGGTCCCTTGTCGGCTCGGAAGCACGAGGCTGGTCAGGCTATTGGCAGGGTGTGTGTGCAGATTAAGGGACTGACGGTGTCTTTTGTTGAGCTTTGAGGTCGGTCTTGATGGGCTGGTTCATCTCTGAGATTGCTAACAGAAGAGTTGGAGAATGTTTCTGATGAACCTCGAGCTTGGGAAAGCCAATCACCGCTAAGATTATGGAGATCGACGTAGATAGAAAGAGAATCAGCTTGAGCATTAAGGCTGCTTTACTCGGTGATGAGGAAGAGTCTGAGCGTGAAGCAACAGAAGAACACCATGATCGTTTGATTATTTAGGCCGGCTTTATGTCTGCTTTATTTTGTATTTGAATGTAGTATAATGTCTAGAAACGAAAAATTAGAAAACCACGACAACGTCGCCAGAACTGCAACAATATTAGAAGGCAGGCTGGTCAAGAACAAGCGTGGCTTTGGTGTGCCAGGAAGATGGTGATGATATTTTGTCGCGCCGGCCGCGACAAGGAAATCGGGGCGATGAATGGTGATTTTGTGAGAGCTGCGCATGAAACTTCAGCAGCGAGTGAGCATTTGAAGGAAAAATTATCAAGATTATAGATCGCAGCCGTCAGGTTGTCGTTGACACTCTTATTGCGGAACGTGGGCTGTTGTTTATTGAGCCGATTAGTCTCTAACGATGATGCAAAGTGATATTACTCAAAGAAAATATTGCAATAGCAGGACAATTGGCGATGTTGCTCAAGTTAAAATTATCGCGTATCCTACAGCGGGTGGCTACACGTTGAAGGCAAAGTGAAATCGAGAGTTAGCGAAGCCGGTGATGAAGATGAATTTGTAGTTGTTATATTGCCGATTATGGTATACACAAACTCACTTCAGATAAGGCATTAAATGCGCCGAAGCTGTTGCACGGTGTTAAAACTGTTCCACTTCTTATAGGCAGGATTATCGCAGCATCAAGACGATAACCACCGATGGCGCAGATTCGCGATTTCCTCGATGACGCAATCAGTAGCCCAAGCTTTGAAAACGGAAATTTTATGTTATTAGCACATAGCTGATGCTGCTGAGTAGGCAAAGCGCGAACAATTTTTGATATGGAAGTTTCCGTTCGCGGCAATAGCGTGTATCGTGCCCGATAGGGTACTCCCATGCTTCCCGAAAGGCTTCAAAATGATGAGTGCAGCTGAACCGGGAGTGAAGAGGTTGACTCACAGCAGTCAATGGAAACTCGACGAAGACGGTCACGTGACAAGCTATGATATAGATGAGTCAATCATAGATTCGGATTATAGACTCATATATGATGATATCTCAGACATTCTTGAGTATCGTGATAGTAAGCACCTGTTGAAAGATATAGCGATATTTATCCGATGCTTCTCGACGCATTAGAGCCGTTTAAGGTTTTGAAACAAGCGACGTAAGAGAGACGGAAGTATAGATTTCGATTTCACCGGAGTCTAAGATTAATTCTCGACGTAAGATGGAAAACCGACTGACACTGTAAAACTTTATGAGCGAAGGTTGCCAATCGGATGATTGAGGAATTCATGCTTAGTAGTCATTAAAACTGAATCGCAGAAGCATTATTTCTGGGCAAAGGCCTGTTTGCTTGTGGTCGTGTACACTACGTGCCTGCACGCGCTTAAAATGCAAGAGCTATAGTCTTTTATCTTGGATTGATTATGTCAAAATGGCAAGTCTGATTCTATTAAAACAAAAGAGTTGAGCACCAGTTGCGCGCCATAAGCCGGAAAGCCGAAGAGCCTCTGGTAAGCAGAGTGATGATTCGGACGATGCAGAAAGCTACTATTCAACAGAGTGTTTACGAATGGCTTAGCCTCAAATACTACTGTCATTTCCTCACATCCCTATTAGGAAGATATGTGATTTGCTTGTCCACAGAGCTATCAAAGATCAGGATACATAAAGGCAGCTATATTGTGGTAAGAAGGTCATTATATGAATGTGCTTGATGATGTAAAAAGAAGCATATTTCGAAACAGAGCGCAATTCAATTTGAGTTTGAGTGTAAAATTAATAAAATATTATCATATTATCTACATGCAGGGCATCTTGTGAAGAATTCGATGGAATTGTCATGGGTAAGTGCTCTGCATCTATGTAGAACCGCTCAACACCGTTGAAGGCTTGGTCAGCTTTGGACTCGCTGGATGAATAATATTATATCGTTGATGAGAAGACTTATACTCGTTGTGGAGAGGTAGCGGCAAGATACCAACACTGGACAACCCGTCAGAACTGGCAAACTGAGTAAGAAAGTGCCTGAAGACGATATATAGATTGATATTATCTGATATCAGGTATCGTTCTTCCAGAAGCCTTTGAATAATATCAGCACACTGATAAATTTCGCTTCCGGCAAATCGTCAAGAACATCATGGTGATTCCTGGATGCTGCTGTGTAGTTAATGTTCGTGTTGCAGTTTGACCAATATATGAACCTGTGCTGGTGAGCATAGCACCGAGGTATTTAAGAAGTTCTGAGATCAAGGTTAGATAGTGCTAAAACGGGCAGATAGGTTACCATAAATACAACATAAAGGTTGCAGCGCAGCAGTGTGTTGAGCTGAGGAACTCGCGCATTTCACTATCTTATTGCATTTCTTGTGGTGAATATGGTGATAAAGCGTGCTTGTGGATGTCTTCGAAGGCTATTATTACGCGAGCGCCTTTAATACCGGCCACCACTGGAAGATATAGCACATGCCCGATGGAATTTGCATACATAATCGCCACCGATGATGCAGGGCCAACCGCCAGTATTCGTAATTTTGTAAACTGCAGTTGAGAAATATGATTACCTGTATTAAAGTCGTTGCACCTTGAACATACATCTCCTCAAGTTGTATGTGAAGAAGAGGGATGCAAGTACAATGATTGAAGTAACCAGTATTCGTAACAGTGTATTTTGAGTTCCGTCCCTAGAGTGATATTCTAAATCTTTCCTCATAGAGGAAGGAGAAGCAAAACAGAGAAGTTAATTGAACCCAGAACGCAAACATTGAAATTATTACCTTAATCGTTAGATTATACAATTATATTTGCTCATTTAAATTCGGATGTTCCTGACGCTGATATTGTTGAGGGATGTAACTGAAGGAATCACTGAGATTTAGACCCGCAATGTAGGCAACAAACTGCAGAGCAAGTGGGATATACCGTCGAGAGCCTCTACGATAAGTTTTCTTAAATGTCGTTGCTCTTAAGAAATCCAGGACCTGTAATCCTCAGTAAGCATGCCATAGTTCTGCATCACAAAATGCCACGTTGGCAGGTGGGGAAATTAAGAGCCAGAAATTAACAATCCCATCTCTATCCACTGGTAATGATGCGCGCATCTGAAAACCGATTTGGTACGCTCATACAACAAAGTTGAGACACTCCGTAGTAGTCCATGAGCGCTGGATTCAAACAGAGTCAATAATCATAGATTGAGTTCGCTGAGGTAGAACGGAATAAGGTGATAAACACCATAGTGAGCTATGTAAAAATTGTTGTCATGAAGCATATTCTAGAACTATGAGTCACATCATAATAGAAAACCTTGGACCAATATAATCCGATAGCTAATGTTGTAACGCAAATTGTCTTATGTTTAAATTGTCATAATCATGATATTCGACGCACAGTAAGACAGCCGAACAATGAATGTTCCGAATATCATCATTGATGCGAATATCATGAAGGACGAATTTTTTCTTTGTTAATCATCAGCTCTGCTGTAACTGTAACTCGTTCTTAATCTTTACTTGATACTTATATGATCTATGTATATCTATACGCGATTTAAATTCCATAGTGTGACGCGAGAACATTATGGGAAATGTGCTCTACCCAGTCTTCCGATTATCATTACGAGCGCCGTAGAATAAATGTCGCAAAATCATTATAGAAATGGAAACATTGTCCGACCTGTGCAAGTCCGTCCTACATTACTTGGCTACGATAAAACAGCAAAAATCAGCAATCTGTATTAGATCTGCGGAACAGCATAGTGGCTGCAGCTTGAGTGAAGAAGCGGCGTGATGATAAAAGACAACCATATAAGCATCATCACTTCGCCTGAAATCTTGGTGCCGTTGTATTTACATCATCGATGACATTATCATGCAATTCCGCGACACGGACCTCACGCTTCGATCATTTTAAAAACAGATAGCACTCGCGGATGTTTTAATTCCACCTGCAGTCGATGTGAACTCATTGCGCCTGTAAACATAACCATGACTGCCACCATTCACAAAATGCCGGCTGAGATTGAAGTTTCTGGTTGCGGTATCCGTGTAGATATCATCGTCGAAACTTGAATGCCGCATCAAAATCATTTTTGATATTCACCGTAGCCACTCCTGCACTGGCGAGACGAGGTTGATCAGTGGCCGTTAGACAGCCAGTATACATCCATACAAACCTGGAGCTCTTCAATCGGCAAGCCAGTTTTGATCTTGTCGAATATCATAGTGAAGAACAGGTAAAGCAGTGCTGCTGGACACGCGAATACCGTTATAAACTCACGTAATGTAGTAGCTGTGAAGTGTGCAATACTATCGTTATGTTGAGAAGCCTGCTGCCATCGTGGCAAATGTGGCAATCGTATCATAAAATTATCTCTCTCAAAAGCAAATAGGGTGGTAAGTGCTATCGTGAGAAGAAGCCAGGCGATGTGAGGCTTCGTGCCAGTCCGAAAAATCTGAAGTAAGCTTTGTAAATCGTAGGTCCTGGTGTCTCGGCACTTGCTACGTTTTTGTGCCTCTTACCCCTAGATTAGGTACAAGCGCAAACTATCAATACTATAATTCCTACGTTTCAAGCCACTGCTTCTGAACGCTGAACAGCAGGGATTTTGAAGTAAGCTTGACATTTGTCAGTATTGTTGCGCCAGTAGTTGAGAAGCCTGGAGCAATATTTCCTTCGAAAAAGCGTCGATGATATTTGGAATGATCCCTGGAATGACAAATGGAATTGCAGCAAAGGATAGACGACATAACTATGGCAATGACAGGGGCAACTGTCGGTATCTTAACGATTCGTGGAATGCATCCCGTCCAACACGCCGGTGGTAGCCAGCACGCGAGAGCTATTGATATAGCGAGAGCACTCAGAACGCAAACTGGAGTAGTTATCTTTAGCAATGCATCGAACAGTAGCACTGCTACCCGATTATAAAGTGTAATTTCCTCATGATATTGATAACCTTTACACATGGCACCATTTCTAGCAAATATTTAGTCTGGATATTGGGCTTAAAACAACTTTCCACATCCGATGTTGAGATCGCGTAGACGATGGCTGCAACATCACCCTGCTCATCTCGGTATTACCGTTGTGGGATGACAGTTTCATCTATGGGTGTATAGCTGCTATGATTATAACCGCACAACTTTAAGCGGAACATTACCACCATACCTTCCTGAGCATACACTCCTCCATAAGCTCTGGCTCGACCCTGTGAAGGACAGATGAGATAACTTCATGCCCCCATCAGCCTGAGAATAGTTGCACTTATGTCCAGTGGATTTAGAGTACGACATTTGATTCCCAGCTTGGAAATCAACCTGTATAGCTGTCGGTTTACCTTGGAGAGATAACATCTCTATGCCGTATTCTTGCCATGTAGAGCTAATACCAGTTCTCTGTTGCAACTGGTTGCAGTTACGAATGCATCCATTTCATCCATGTCTTCTTCTGCGAGGAGTCCATGTTGGAACCATTCCGTGAAGAATCATTATATCTGCCGATTAGCCAAATAATGGCAACGTCTTTGTCTCTTCGATGAATGAATGCGCCGTATTCCGGAAAGTCTGGTCGGCAAGATAGTATCCGGTTTTTCCGCCGCCGGATAATCAATACCTTTTGACGGAAGAACGATGTATTTTTGTGTGTGAACGCGGCTTGCAAGCTCGAAGACATTTTTCTTTTTTCGCCGATGAGGTAGACAGGCTTTACAACGGTAACGGCTGAGGGATTATCATTTTGTTCATGAGATGGCGCCGACCATCATCATATCCGAAGTATGATGCCGGAATTCAATCATTGACCTCCTGATCAGCCGCTGTTTTTGTCGGCCCCAACCAATCAGAGCAATGCTTCTCGATGAAAATCTACACTAAGGTATTTTTCAACCAGATACCGTAGATTTCGCTATTAACAGGTCAGGACGATGAGCATGTCAATGTTATAGTGCTCCTGGAGGAAATCACAGCGATTCATGAACCAACATTTACCTGGCGGATAACCTCTGCAGCTGAGAATCGGCAAAAGAAGTTAGCGAGAAGATTTACCGTCAGCGTAGTGGTAGCGATAAGAAAAGTCGAATGTTTTCAATGTCAATCTCATTGAGAAGTTCGATAGTCTGTGCATTCCCAGAACGTAAAATAACAAACCGTTGCAAAGAATGTCGTTTTTTCTCGTTGTTACTGTCAAACTGTTATGTCATAACGCCATCCACAGAGCTTGTAAGTTTGATTCAAGCTTGCCATGCCACAATTGCAATTTTCATTTATTGGCCTTCCTGTCTAATAATTATAAAATATAGATAATCTGAAGTTTTCAATATAATAAAACAATTATATATATACTCCGATAGTTCAATAGTGCATTATAATTCAACTCAGATTATTTTAAACATGTAGACAATTCATTATATATTATTTGTAATTTTTTCAGAGCAATTAGAGAAAGGTATAAGAGGTTATAGATG
>BNJU01002042.1_pt1 | contig 76397 bp, 92 predicted proteins | sample 8539281 | NCBI WGS metagenome assembly BNJU01 (sample SAMD00202456, study PRJDB9452) | human saliva metagenome | isolation source: human saliva | place: Japan
AAACCACACTAGGATAGTGAAGGAAAAAAATAGGAGAAATCATGATATAATATACTTTTTGACGATCAAACAATAGGAGAACGAGATGAAAAAAAGCTGGAGAATTTTTTTCTTGGAAAGATGTGGCAGGTCTATGCCTTAGCAGCAGTGACCATTTTTATAATTGGTGCTATATGGTCTTTCTTTTTCTTGAAAACGGTCCCCTCATATAGTTGGATAGAGTAACAATGTTTGTGAGATAAGGACTTATAGAAAGATTTAAAAAATGAAGATAAAGAGTGAAAAAAACTAAAAAGTTTACTGGTCATTGTTGGTTTTTTTATCCTTTTTAACTATTTGTTTTCTATAAAAATTTAGAATCAAATATCAAGGAAATCTACAAGAATAATCATTATTCAGGAGAGGTTCGGATCACGAGCCTTTCGCTTACAAGTGAATCAAAACTAGTGATTAATGCTAATTATACCTATTCTGAAACGATTAATGGGAAAGTCGTCTCTATTCCATTGAAGAAACAAATGATGTTAGAACAAGTCATTTTGCCATATTATCCACCTGTAGCTAAAGAAGTACGTTTTGGATTGCTTGGTGATTCAATAGGAATGTATAGTGAGCCTCCTAGCACGTATGTACCCATTCTTGAAAAAGCCCTAGAATTGAATCCTGAGAGAAAAAAGTTGGAGCAGGAATTAAAGAAAAAAATAGATCAAAATTCTATCTTAAAAGGATCGAAGGTTGAATTAAAACTTGGTATTTCAAGTAAAATAAAGTATATTGGCGGGATACATTGGCTTGAAGATTACGAGAAACAATCGGCGAAGAAGGGACGGACTGTTCTTGGAGGATGGTATGGTTTTCCGGTAAAAGAAGCTTTAGATAATGATGTCCTATATGTTCAAGTGACATTACCTAAAGGTGTGAAGAGGGATCATATCCGATTTTAAGGATGAATTAGAAGCGATTGTACAAAAACATCGAGTTTGCCAAATGGTCTCTATGTCTTAGGGAACTGTGACAGATTCGAATTTCGATGAGGTTGAGATTGAAGACAGAGTGGTTAAGGAAAGGAATTAAAGATGTCAGAAACAAAACAAGAAAGTAATCTTAGTTTAGTCTGGGAGCTTGCGTTGTATATTGTTCTAGTTCTATCAATTGTTGGATTTCCATTTTTGAATGGTCTTTATTATTCGTATTCTGATGATTCACAGGTTTTTTCTATTTCGAAAAAAAGCAACTCAGTATTTTAGGGGGCAAGAATTTAAAGGTGTGGTGAATTCTTACTTTATTATTTCTCTCATACTATTAATTGTTTTACCTGTTATAGCCTATTTTATTCATGATTCTTTTGAAAAAAAGGGGTATCCATTTTTGGCTAGCCTGCAATCTTTTTTGATTCACCTATCTTGTAGTGTTATTTTAATATATGCTGCATTTTCATTAACAATTCAAAAAGTTTATTATAATTTGGGGTTTGGTGTTTATCTTTGTCTGCTAATTTATATGGTTCATATGTATAGTGATTTAAAAGATTTAAGAAAAATGATTGAACAACGAAATTCCTTGACTGAAGAGAATCAAGCAACAGAGTAGCCTGTCTAAGTGAAAGAAGAAACATTCCTCATTTTCAAACCAGAGCCGTCAGGCTCTTTTTTGTGAGAAATTGCACTTTTCTATGGTCGCCACTAGATTTTTCACTGAAAATCTAGTAGAATAGAATAGATAAACGGGGGAAACCTCGGAGAATAAAAAGGAGATCCATCTAATGGTAAAATTGGTTTTTGCTCGCCACGGTGAGTCTGAATGGAACAAAGCTAACCTTTTCACTGGTTGGGCTGATGTTGATTTGTCTGAAAAAGGTACACAACAAGCGATCGACGCTGGTAAATTGATCAAAGAAGCTGGTATCGAATTTGACCAAGCTTATACTTCAGTATTGAAACGTGCGATCAAAACGACTAACTTAGCTCTTGAAGCTTCTGACCAATTGTGGGTTCCAGTTGAAAAATCATGGCGCTTGAACGAACGTCACTACGGTGGTTTGACTGGTAAAAACAAAGCAGAAGCTGCTGAACAATTTGGTGATGAACAAGTTCACATCTGGCGTCGTTCTTACGATGTATTGCCTCCTGCAATGGACCGTGATGATGAACACTCAGCACACACTGACCGTCGTTACGCTTCACTTGACGATTCAGTGATCCCAGATGCTGAAAACTTGAAAGTTACTTTGGAACGTGCCCTTCCATTCTGGGAAGATAAATCGCTCCAGCTCTTAAAGACGGTAAAAACGTATTCGTAGGAGCACATGGTAACTCAATCCGTGCTCTTGTAAAACACATCAAACAATTGTCAGACGACGAAATCATGGATGTGGAAATCCCTAACTTCCCACCATTGGTATTCGAATTTGACGAAAAATTGAACGTTGTAAAAGAATACTATCTTGGAAAGTAAGATAGCGTGATTCGTTATCAATCATAGAAAGCTGACTTCGGTCAGCTTTTTTGCTTGTCTTCCTTAGATCCTAGCTGGTTTTGGGTTTTCAGGGTCTCCTAAAAATGTTATAATAGAGTGTTACTAAATTGGGTTCCATTAGCCCTGAAAGGAAAAGAAAATGACAAAATCATTCTACATCACAACCCCTATCTATTACCCATCTGGTAAATTGCATATTGGTTCAGCTTATACAACGATTGCCTGTGACGTTTTGGCGCGTTACAAACGCATGATGAACTACGATGTTTTCTACCTGACTGGTCTCGATGAGCACGGTCAAAAGATCCAGCAAAAAGCAGAAGAAGCTGGGATTACACCGCAAGCTTACGTAGATGGGATGGCCGTTGGAGTGAAAGAACTCTGGCAATTACTCGATATCTCATATGATAAATTCATCCGTACAACAGACGACTACCATGAAAGTGGTGGCCCAAGTCTTTGAACGTTTGCTTGCGCAAGACGACATCTACCTGGGTGAGTACTCTGGCTGGTATTCAGTTTCTGATGAAGAGTTCTTTACAGAAAGCCAATTGGCTGAGGTGTTCCGTGATGAGAATGGCAAGGTCATCGGTGGGGTAGCCCCATCAGGACACGAAGTAGAATGGGTTTCTGAAGAATCTTACTTCCTTCGCCTCAGCAAATACCAAGACCGCTTGGTTGAATTTTTCAAATCCCAACCTGATTTCATCACGCCAGATGGTCGTCTTAATGAAATGTTGAAAAATTTCATCGAGCCAGGCTTGGAAGATTTGGCGGTATCTCGGACCACCTTTACTTGGGGAGTTCCAGTTCCATCTAATCCAAAACACGTGGTCTATGTATGGATTGATGCCCTTCTCAACTATGTGACGGCTCTTGGTTATGGTCAAGAAGATCATGAAAACTTTGACAAGTTCTGGAACGGAACCGTCTTCCACATGGTTGGAAAAGACATCCTTCGTTTCCACTCCATCTACTGGCCAATCCTTCTCATGATGTTGGATATCAAATTGCCAGAACGTTTGATTGCCCATGGTTGGTTTGTCATGAAAGACGGCAAGATGTCTAAGTCTAAAGGGAATGTCATCTACCCCGAAATGTTGGTGGAACGCTTCGGTTTGGATCCACTTCGTTACTACCTCATGCGCAGTTTGCCAGTTGGTTCAGACGGTACCTTCACCCCAGAAGACTATGTGGCTCGCATCAACTATGAATTGGCCAATGACCTTGGAAACCTCCTTAACCGGACGGTAGCCATGATCAATAAATACTTTGGTGGCCAAGTTCCTGCTTATGTCGAAAATGTTACTGCATTTGATGCAGATTTGGCTAAGGTAGTTGAAGAAAATATCGCTGAATACCACAAGCAAATGAACGCGGTTGATTACCCACGCGCTTTGGAGGCCGTATGGAACATCATCTCTCGGACCAACAAGTACATCGATGAGACAGCTCCATGGGTCCTCGCCAAAGAAGATGGCGACAAGGAACAATTGGCAGCAGTCATGGCTCACTTGGCAGCTAGCCTTCGTGTCGTGGCTCACTTGATCCAACCATTCATGATGAACACCTCCAATGCCATCATGGAACAACTTGGCTTGGGCTTGGACTTCGATCTTGAAAACTTGACCCTAGCAGGCTTCCCTGAAAATGTCACAGTGGTTGACAAAGGAACTCCAATCTTCCCACGTCTCGACATGGAAGAAGAAATTGCCTACATCCAATCTCAAATGACTGCTGGAAAACCACAAGAAAAAGAATGGATTCCAGAAGAAGTAGAACTCAAGTCTGAAAAAGACGAGATCAAATTTGAAGACTTTGACAAGGTTGAAATCCGTGTAGCAGAAGTCAAAGAAGTGGAACGCGTCGAAGGATCAGACAAATTGCTTCGCTTCCGCCTAGATGCAGGAGATGGCGAAGACCGTCAAATCCTCTCTGGTATCGCGAAATTCTATCCAAATGAACAAGAATTGGTCGGCAAGAAACTTCAAATCGTAGCCAACCTCAAACCACGTAAGATGATGAAGAAATATGTCAGCCAAGGCATGATTCTTTCCGCAGAACACGGGGATCAATTAACAGTCTTAACGGTTGATCCATCTGTTCCAAATGGAAGCATTATTGGGTAGAAAATATTATTCATCCTATATGCAGGTACATTTTTTGAATTCTATCATTTGTAATGAGAAATAGTAAATGTTTGAAAGGAAATTATTTTTGAAAAGACGATATATTCGTGGATTCGATGGCCTCAGATCTTTAGGAGTCATATTTGTTATTCTTTACCACATGTTTCCTCAACAGGTAAAAGGCGGCTATCTAGGAGTTGTTCTATTTTTTGTAGTTTCAGGTTATTTAATAACAGATTTATTGTTACAAGAGTATAAGGATAATAAACAGATTGATGTAATTGGTTTTTATAGGAGACGTATAAAAAGACTATATCCGGCTATGATATTCGTTATTCTTGTCACGGGCCTTTATACTTTCTTGTTTCAGTCCAATTTTTTAAACCACTTACGAATGGTATTTGTTTCTAGTGTTTTAATGTTTAATAACTGGTGGCAGATTGATAAGGGGGCATCTTATTTTACAAGATTAATGGCAGAAGCTCCATTTAGCCATTTTTATAGCTTGGCAATTGAAGCTCAGTTCTATTTAGTCTGGCCAGTTGTCTGTCTGTTTTTAATTCGCAAAGTAAAAGATAGATGGAAAATATTTAGAGCTCTAGTCCTATTTGCAATCATTTCAGCCTTAGAGATGGCAGTTTTGTACCATTCCAATCAGGATCCGTCAAGAATTTATTATGGAACAGATACACGCTTATTTAGTATTTTACTGGGGGCTGCCCTTGCATTTATTTGGCCGAGTGATAAAGTTATAGGACTACGGCCCAATGAAAAAGGAAGACGCTTCATTTCTAAATTCTTTATTGGACTCTTTTCAATTATTTTAGTATTTCTGTTTTTATTACCCGATCGTTCATGGATTACCTATCGAGGAGGTATGTTATTTTTTTAGTTTCTGCTCAATATTACTTGTTGCCTTAGTCGTTTCTCCAAATTTTTGGTATTGAAAAAAATTATTTTCTAATAGATTATTTGATTATATTGGAAAAACGTTCATATGGTATATATTTGTGGCAAATGCCAGTGTTGGTTTTAATGGAAACTCGATTAGGACATGGGATATTTTTACTATTTCTTTTCTTTAGTACTGATCATTGGATTGTCTGAACTTTCTTTTAGATTTGTTGAAGTACCTTTACGTCGTGTAAATTATTGTAAGCTATTTTGTAAAATAAAAAATGTCATCTCAAAAAATGGCTTTTCAAAAGATAAAGTTCGAATCTATGCTATGGCTTCTTTAGTAGCCATTTCAATGGCTATCGTATTTCTTTCACCGAATTCAGATAAGGCCCAAAACAAGATCGTGCAAGATATTAAGTCAAATCAAAAAGTGATTGAAGCTGCAAAAAACAAGAAAATTAAAACTACGAAGCTAATAAAAAATAAAGTTAGTAATGAAGATCTTGCTCCATATGAAGAATTAGCTAAAAAGTATGATGTGACAACTTATCAACTCTACCAAGCTAGTCAAACCCCTATCCTAGCTATTGGAGACTCAATTTTTACTAAGACTTATAATAATCTCTCAGAAGTATTTCCGAATATGGTTATGGATGCTACATTTGGAATTGCACCTGAAGATACTATCTCTCATATTCAGTCTCTTGTTGAACAACATCCAGATGTTAAAACTGTCATTCTATCGATTGGAACAAATCAAGGAGGACAAGGTGTTCTAAACGAGTCACAAGTATCGCAGATAATGAAAATTCTTGATGGGAAGAAAGTTTACTGGACAACGATCAATCTTCCAAGTTCGACTTACTGGTGGACGAATCAAGTGAATAAATTACTTGAAGATTCAGCAAAAAAATATAAAAACTTGACACTAGTACCATGGTATCAGCTATCGGCTCCCCACGATACAGAATGGTTTGAAGCTGATGGTTTCCATCCCAATGAGGTGGGTGCTATTCAGTATAGTAAGTTGTGGGTTGATAATCTGTTTAAGAATAAGACTCAGTAAAAATGAGAAAAGTTCATTTAAGAACATTCAATAGATTGCTTGGTTTTTTTGAGTATCTTTTTAATACTGGACAACCTTTCTTTAACATTATAAAAATGCATAGTGATATGGTCTTTAAATACCATATCACTATGCGTTTTTTTATAGAAAGAATTAGTTAGTTTTACTTAAAATAATATTTTAAGTATATTTTCTTATTCCTATTCATCTGGCCGGTATTCCAAGATGTCTCCTGGCTGGCAGTCGAGTTCTTTGCAGATGGCTTCAAGGGTGGTGAAGCGGATGGCTTTGGCCTTGCCGGTTTTGAGGATGGAGAGGTTGGCTGTGGTGATGCCGATTTTGTCGGCTAGCTCGTTGGATTTCATCTTCCGCTTGGCCAGCATGACATCTAGATTGACGATAATCATGGTACCCTCCTTAAATGGTTAGCTCATTTTCTTCAGCAATCTCAATCCCTCTCTCAAAAATCTTTCCAGAGACCCAGACGATTGGAACGGCAAGGAGAAGCCCTGTGTTAAAGGTAAATTGGAAAGTGAAGGGAAGGAGATAAGCATTTCCACTGGTTTCAAGTGTGCCAGACATAAAGGACAAGACCAAGAGAATCTTCCAAGCTCGGTTGCAAAGATCAATGTTGGAGTGAGAAAAGATCTTTTCTTGGTAGAGATTTTGGAGGAAGCTGCGAATGGTGATGAGAAGGTAAATATAGATAGCGCTTGAGGCTAGTGGGAAGAGCAACTGCCAGAGAGGTTGCGGATGTTTGGGGAAGAGTTGGATGCCATTCGCATCAAAGGACAAGCGACCTGATTGAATGAGATCTTTGAAAAGCCCCATGCGGGAAAGCAGGTGGACGACCAGTGCAGCCAGGGTCATAAAGCCACAGAAGTAAATGAAAGCCGTCAAGACTTCAATGACATTTTTTAAGGTTTTTGAGTTTTTCATCGCAAGCCTCCTTGAAGTTTATTTATTTTTCACTTATAGTATACTCCTTATAAAAAAATTAGTCAATAAAAAAAAGTATCGAAAAACGATAAAAAAATAACGATAAACAAAATATTATTTTTGGGAAACAGGTATTTTCTACTCAAACTAGTCAGTTCAAACCTGGAAAACCACTACATAGAGGGGAATTTTACTATACTTTCGATTTAGGGTATACTAGTGTAAAGATCTTATTCCATGGAGGTAGTAAAATGAATCTTAAGTGGAAGAAAAAATACCTGGGGCCGATTTTGGGGCTGGTCGGAGCAGTTGTTCTGATCGGTGGAGTCTATCTCTACTCTAGCTCCAACATCCAACCAGACCATCAAAAGGAATTTAACCAGACTAGCAAGAAGGTCACCAAGCCAAAGGAAAAAGCCATTGACTTGAGTGGTGACTATGTCTCTAATGAACGGGATGAAGCCAAAATCGAGAAAAAGGGCAAGGCCTGGAAGATCGATTACCAAACGGCTGACGGTAAGGTATCCGCTGAATTTAGTACGGATTGGAAGGTCGAAGGGTCTAACAAAGTTTCAACAGGCAAGATGAAAAAGTCCGATGGCAATACAGACTTTACAGTCACTGTTCGTGTCTTCAAATACAAGACAGACAAGAAGCCTTTGATCACGGTCACCATGTCTGACAAAAATCCCGACCACGAGATGGTCTTTGCCAATCGAGAGGATTTTTTCAAATCGACAGATCCAAATGATGTCGTCCTTGATGGCAATCTCTCACCGTTTGAAGGTGCTTATTCTAATGATACCTATGAAAAGGAAATCGCAGATTCCGGTTTTAAACTTTATGGCTATACTCCAGAAGAATATTACCAAAACAAGACCAACGCCTTTCCAAGTATTGTAAATGGGGAGACTGGCTGGACTTTCTGGAGTGGAGGCACTCGGGCAAGTTACTTGTTCAATAAAGAAAAAGAGCCCAAGAAGCGAAAAGGTTATTATGAAGTTTATTTCACTGGGGCCAATGCGACTGCGATCCAAGGGCAAGAGCAAACCTTGTACTTGATCCCAGCAGGTGTGACAGGTCCTGATGGAGTTGCTTCCCAAGAACGTCGGATTCTCTTTGGTGACGTGGCCTACCGTGATTACCATCTAGAGTGGTGGAAAGCCTACCCGCAACCGAAAAAAGAGAAAGATTTGGATATTGCGGCCATTAACGGAGGCGACTTCTCAAGCTTAGCTGGAACCTGGCGCAATGGCAAGGGTGCTGAAATCGTCATCCAAGCAGACGGAAAAGTCAAGGGCCAAGGTAGCCTCAAGGCTGTTGCGGACTCGGATAAGAAGAGCAAGATCCCTTATGTTGAGATGAAGATGGGTGAGACTGGTGCTGCGATTGGACTTCTGAAAATCGGTTTCCAAAATCCGGATGGAGACCAGTCTGATACCAGCAAGCCACGTCTAGTGGTCACTCAATCTGCAGGCAACTATCCGGCTGATCAATATTTTTACCGTCAATAAAAGAGAGTGGGACAGAAATCGGTAATTCGTTAGAATTCGATTTCGTCGTCCCACCTCCGCACAGTTGAGTAGGGCTGTAAAAGCTGATGAAATCAGCGTAGTAGAGCCCACTCAACCACTGCGTCTTGCTCGACAATCCAAAGACAATTGAGAGGCTAGGACTTTTGTCCCAGCCTCTTTTTTACTGCAAGGAAGGCTCGTGGGGTCTAGGAAACGGTTAGTCTCTAACATTAAAAGGAAAAAAATGTAAAAAAGGCTTGACAAAGCAAATGATTAGCAGTATTATTAACTAGTTAATTAACTGATTAATAAACTAGTTAACGAAAATGAAAAAGAGGTGAAGGATGAATAGGAGAAGAATGAAGGTTCTGGGACTCTTGTTTCTCGGTTTCTTTCTGCTGACAGCTTGTGGAAGTCAAGGAAATGCAGGCAAGCCCCCCTTCTAAAAAAGGTCTTAAAATTGTCACGAGTTTTTATCCTATCTATGCCCTGGTCAAGGAAATCTCTGGCGATCAAAATGACATCTGGATGGTTCAGTCAGGTGCAGGGATCCATGATTATGAACCCTCAACCAAGGAAGTGGCCCAGATTTATGATGCGGATGTATTTGTCTATCATTCTCAGACCCTGGAATCTTGGGCCGGTCGCTTAGATCCCAATCTTCAAGGTTCCAAGTTGCGAGTGATCGAAGGTAGCCAAGGAATGACCCTTGATAAGGTGGCTGGATTAGAGGATGTCGAGGCTGGTCAGGGAAAAGAAGCCAAGCACTTGTATGATCCGCATACTTGGTTGGATCCTGTAAAAATCGCAGAGGAAGGAAAGATCATCGCCCAGCGCTTGGGAGAGATCGATCCAAAGAACAAGGAGCGCTATCAGACCAATGCTCAAAAGCTTGAAAAGCGCTGTGAGGACTTGGTAGCCCACTACCAGCCTCTCTTTGACAAGGCCAAGCAAAAGACTTTTGTGACCCAGCATACGGCCTTTTCTTACCTGGCTAAACGCTTTGGTCTCAAGCAGTTAGGGATTGCAGGGATATCCCCAGAGCAAGAACCGACCGCTCGGCAATTGGCGGAGATCCAGCAGTTTGTCAAAGACTACAAGGTAAAAACGATTTTTGTGGAAAAGCACACGTCATCAAAAGTGGCAGATAGTATTGCCAAGGCAACAGGGGCGCGTGTCAAGGTCTTGGATCCACTGGAAGCCGATCCACAAAACGATAAGGATCTACTAGAAAATTTAGAAGAAAATATGGCGACTTTAGCCAAGGAATTAGAGGAGTAAATCAAGAATGAAGAAAAAGGGAACGATTGGAATTGTAGCGACCTTGGGGCTAGGACTCTGTGCCTATGCGCTCAGTCAGCAACCACAAGTCAAGGAAGAGAAAAAGAATCAGATTCAGTATTTGCAAGCGGAAAAGAAATCGTCATCGTCTGCCACCAGCAAAAAGGAAGATAGCATCGAAGCGGTCAATGCCAAGGAAAGACCCAGGCGGAGCAGATTGTCATCAAGATTACAGATGAAGGCTTTGTCACTTCTCATGGGGATCATTTTCATTACTACAGCGGGAAGGTCCCATTTGATGCCATCTTTAGTGAAGAGTTGATTTTGCGGGATCCAACTTATCAGCTACAAGAAGCGGATATCGTGAACAAGGTCAAGGATGGCTATATTATCAAACGCGCTGGGAAATACTATCTCTACTTAAAGGATGCCCAACATACAGTCAATGTGCGCTCGATCGAAGAGATCGCCCAACAGCAAAAAGGGGGGGCTAAAGAAGAAGGGGAAACGGGATCGGTGCAAGCGAGCTCCTCGCACAAGGCAGGCAAGACCCGTGACTTCCGTCAACCTAGTCAAGCGCTGAAAGAAGGTAAGACTCTTGAGATGCTGACGGCTAAGAACCATACAGGTGGTGGCTACCGTACAGATGATGGTTATGTCTTTAGCCCTGGAGATGTCATTTCAGATACAGGGGACGGCTTTATTGTGCCCCATGGCGGCCATTTCCATTATATTCCAAAGAGTGCCTTATCAGCTGGTGAGTTAGCAGCAGCACTCTCCGTCTTAGGCGGTCAAGCTGGTCATCAGGCAGGAAGCTCACACCTAGCTGGAGCAAGCACAGAACAAGGGCAAGGAACTCCAGATCAAGCCTCTCCAAGCCTTGGGAAGCAAGCGAGCAACCAGCCATCAGCCAGTCCAAGCAATACACAGACGACACCGACGACGTCTAAACCGGCTACCTCTAAACCGAGTCCAACCCTGACCAACTTGATCGAAGAATTGCAGAAAGCCCCTCTAACTTCTCGTCATGTGGAGTCTGATGGTTCTGTCTTTGATCCAAGTAAGATTACCAAGTGGACCGATCAAGGGATTGTCTACCCTCATGGGGATCATTTCCACTTTATCCCATACAGCTCCTTATCGCCTTTAGAGCGTGAGTTGGCGCGGCAATTCCAATTGCTTCGTGCTCAAGGAACTAGTAGTCCAACAGAAGGAAGTCCAAGCTTGCCTTCAAATCCGAGCACAAAACCAGTTGATCCTGATCATGAGCATGGCGACAGTCACGATCACAAAGAGGAGCACGATCATGGCTTCCACGCAGACAAGGTCATCAGCAAGGACGAGGAAGGCTATATGGTCGCTCATGGCAACCATGCCCATTATTTCTATAAAAAGGACCTTTCTCCTCAAGAGATTGCAGCAGCAGAGGCAACTCTAGCTGGTAAGAAAAAGAGGACAAGGGTCAGCCCCTGACAGATGACGTTGCGACCTATTCTCGTGATGCCTCAGATGAGGAAAAGATCCAGTACATCAGCAAGACCTACGGTGTCCCTCGCGAGGCCATTAAGATTTCCAATGGTTTCTTTGTCTTTAACAATCCAGACCAAGAATACGATCCGACCCACATCCATCCTTATGCTGTTCGTAAGGAACATGTCCGGATCCCACTTGAAACTGGCAATCCTGAACTAGACTTTATCAATGAACTCTATGCAACAGCGCTTCGTTCAGGGATTTCTCCTTATAGCCTCCAGATTGAAAATGGTCAGTTTGTCATCCCGCATGGCGATCACAACCACTACATCAAGGTACGTTCAGCAGGACTAGCAGGCTACTTAGCCCACCGTCTTCCAACCATCCAATCTCCTTACAAAAAAGGAGACTTGGACAAGAAAGTCGTAGAGGACAGAGTTAATCAGCTCTTAGCAGAAAGCCGGACTCTCTATGCTTCTGATCCATTGCAACAACGACGGATTGAGCTCATCTTGGGCCACTTCTTGGAAAATGTCAAGAGTTTCCCAAGTAACTCAACAGAGGGCTATCTAGCCAGTCTCAAACAGGTTGATGCGCAGTACATTCATGCGACTCAAGCGGTCAAACCAAAAGAAGAGACAGCCTTGGATCGTCGTTACCAAGAATTGCTGGAACAAGTGCGCTTGCTAGACACAGAAGCCTTCCAATTGAAGAAGGAAGACTTGGTCTCTCAATTGCAGGAAGCCTATACTGCCAAGGACAGCAAGCGTTTAGAGCAGGAAGGGAAGCTATTAGAAGCTGTTCAGGAGATGCAAGATCGGACGGGTGTGACATCGGTCGATTACCTCAAGTATTTCTACCAAAGCTTGAGCGATGCGCGCTTGACACCAGAACTCCGCACTAAGGCAGCTGATCTAGCCTTGAAGCTCTACCGAGCTCAAGCCTTTGAAGAAGCTTGGGATTCCAAGTCTCACTTTATGGAGCTCTACCAAACTAAGCAAGCTATTGACCAGCTCTTCTCCCAAGAAAGGCCAAACCTATCCTATTGAAAAAACAGTTTTGGATCAAAAAGGAAGTCAAACCCCATCCTACAACGTAGCGGTTTATGATTTCCTCAAAGGCTTGTATGGAGAATTGGATAAGGCAACAGAAGCCCGTCAACAGAACAAGATTTTGACAGCTCTCTTAGAGCAAATCCAGTCGCTCTTGCCACAAGTCGAAGACCAAGGCAAACGAACTGCTTTTGAAGCAGGCTTGGCTCAACTTGGAAAAGAATCTGATCCAGAAAAGGCTATTACAAGTGGGGAAGCACTTCTACGCGAAATCAGTGACACCATTGAAAAGCAAAAACAAAAGCAAACGGAAGAGCCTCAAATTGGGGATGTCGCTCTTTATCAACAGCTCTATAACCAATTGATGGCCCTACACCAACAATTGCAGGACAAGGGAGCTAGTGATGCTGTATTTGATCGCTTAGAAGCTCTCTTTGACCAATTGGCTAATCCAAAGAGTGATAAAGCAGCCTTACTACAGGCCATCCAAGCCTTCCAGGCAGAATTAGCTGCAGCCCCATCTGCAAGCGAAGCGGGCAAACCAGCTTCCACAGCTGAAACGCCTGTCGCTACAGAAACTCCGGTGGAAAAAGAAGCAGCAGCTTCAGAAGGAAGCAAGCCTGCCACCACTGAGACAGAAACAGAGCCTGCAAGCTCAGCTGTAACAGAAGCAAGCACACCAGATGCTCCATCTCCTCAGAACCAATAGAAAATAAAAGCATCTGAAAGGAAATTTCAGATGCTTGAATTTGAAAAAATCTTCTTAAGACTTTCCTAAGGTGAGTACGGACGTCAGCGAACTTCATAGAAGTTCCATGACTTAGTTTTGAGCCTAAGGTCTCAAAACTCCCGAGTGCTTGAAATATTATTTCAAGCACTTTTCTCACGGCGGAAAGTCCAAAGTAGACATGAATAACTAACAACATATAATTTTTCTTTGCAGAATATCTTGTATTATTTTTGTAAAGAGTGGTTTATCAATGTCCTGTACGCTTGAAGTTATTTATTCAGATGCTTTTTGCGTGAAGAGGTCAGTAGTTGAGCCTCACTCCTTGTGCTCTAGGAGCAGCGGTGAGGAAAGCTCGACTGCTTTTTTTCGCTTGAAAAATGCGGCCATTTGAACCAGGATGCGGGGCACTGTCTGCCATTTTTTCCAAGCTTGAAAGCGGGTATCGATCAGTTGCTTGGCCAAGCGTTCCAGCATTTCCCGCTCGGTTGGATCCAAATCCTGGGCATTTTGAAGGATTTCTTTGGCCTTGGCTAGCTGCTTGAGATCGGTTAGGTCATTGATGGAAGTGATGCCGGCATCCAGAAAAATGCCAAAAAAGGTGTCAAAAAACTTCTTGCGCTCCTCTGCCGATGTTTCGCGAACCCATTGCTTCAAGGTCAGGTCGGTCTGCTGGCTATCTGGACTGGTTTCAGAAACGGTCACAAAGCTGTAGTCCTTGATTTCCCAAGTAAAGGCGTCGTGCTGGGCAAAGCCACCAAAAGCGCGACTCTTGACAATGGTTGTCGGTTCTGGCACTTCCAACATCATGCCAACAATGGACCCTTGAGGGACAAAGCGACGAATGTTTGGAGACGTGCGCTGGTAGCCTTCAGTTTCGATAATGGCCTTGTTGAGCCCTGGAGCATCGTAGCTGTAGATCGCGTCGACACGTTCAAATAAGGAATCAGGTAGGTAAGAGCAGGCATAGGTTGCAAGATTCCCTCCTTTGGAGTGACCGGCCACTAAGAAGCGTCCTTTCGGAAATTCCTTCATGACATTTTGCAGGTAGCTGGCTGCACGTCTTTGAGCTGGAACATGGTCCATATAGGTCATGTGGAAGTCTTCCTTCCAGCCGATCAAGGTGTCATCCGTCCCTCTGAAAACGACCAAATACGTATCCAGACTAAGCCGATAGGTCATGGCCGCAAACTGTTTTTGTACATCGGGATCGTAGTCATCGACATAGTTAAGGAGTTTGATGTTCTTAAAGCGCTTTGAACTAGCTAATTCATCGACTAATTGGAGGTGCTGGTTACTCACGATGAAATCGGTTGTCCGGTCGATCAGTTCCATCGCATCAGACAGGCGCACTGGGATCCCTGTTGTATCTCCTTGAGGCACAATGTGTCCAAAGGGCAGATAGGTCAGCTCTGTCAAAGCGAGGACATCCAGCTCCTTGAAGGGGCGGTCATAAATGGAATCGTAGGTCACTTCTTTTAGGTAATCAAAAATCGTCGACATCTGTGCCTCCCGTGTCTTATTTCTTTCAGTATAGCACAAAAATGGATGTAGAAAAAGCGCCTCCTATCAAGAAAGTAGGACCCAGCTTTTCTTTCCATCTGAAACAGCCTTTTTCTCTGCTGTTTAATCTGTTATAATAGGAAGAAGAAAAAAAGAAGGAAAGAAAGCCATGCATAAAATTCTCTTAGTGGAAGACGATGAAATTATTCGCCAACAGGTCAAACAATTATTGGAACAATGGGGCTATGAAGTGGTCGCAGTAGAGGATTTTATGGATGTCCTCGGGATCTTTGTCGAAAGTGATCCCCACTTGATTCTCATGGATATTGGCCTGCCTCTCTACAATGGTTACCACTGGTGCCAAGAGATTCGCAAGGTTTCAAAGGTTCCGATCATGTTTCTTTCTTCACGGGATCAAGCCATGGATATTGTCATGGCCATCAATATGGGGGGAGACGACTTTGTCACCAAGCCTTTTGACCAAAATGTCCTTCTTGCCAAGGTTCAAGGACTCTTGCGCCGTTCCTACGAATTTGGGACAGATCAAAATCTGCTGGAGCACCGGGGTGCTATCCTTAATCTCAAGTCTACGGACTTGGTGTATGAAGGGGAAGTCATCAAGCTGACCAAGAATGAATTTCAGATCCTGCGCGTCCTGTTTGAGCATGCAGGCAGTATCGTGGCGCGTGATGACATGATGAAGGAGCTCTGGAATAGCGACTTCTTTATTGATGACAATACCTTGTCTGTCAATGTGGCCCGCCTTCGTAAGAAACTAGAAGAAGCTGGCTTGTCAAACTTCATCGAAACCAAGAAAGGCATCGGTTACGGGTTGACCCATGAATAAATTTGGAACGATCTTCTGGCAGTATGTGGTATCTCGCAGGCGCCTACTCTATCTATTGGTCATCTTTTTGATCGTCGATTTGGTCTTTGCCTATCTCTTTCCAGAGACAGGGACGGTTTTTCCTCTATGCGACCCTAGTGCTAGGCTTTTTTTGCCCTCTGTATCTTGATCTGGGATTTCGCCATGACCTTTCAAGACTACCGCAAAGCCGCACTTTATGAGGAAGTTGAGGTTGCTTCGCCTCTGGAACACCTCCTTTATGAAAAAAATACACGGAAGAACAGCAGGCGCGCTTGGAGGAAGGGAAGACTGCCCAGGCCAAGTTCAATGACCTGATGGATTACTATACCCTCTGGGTTCACCAGATTAAGACGCCCATTGCGGCCAGCCAGCTCTTGGTGCAAGATGTCGAGACACCCATTGTCAAGCAGCAGATGGAGCAGGAGCTCTTTAAGATTGATTCCTATGCCAATCTGGTTTTGCAGTACCTGCGACTGGAGAGTTTTCATGATGATCTGGTCTTAAAGCGCGTGTCGGTAGAGGACTTGGTCAAAGAAGTGGTCCGCAAATATGCCCTCTTTTTTATCCAAAAAAACTTGACAGTGGACCTGCATGATTTGGATGTCGCTGTCATCACAGACCGCAAGTGGCTCTTGGTCATCATCGAGCAGCTCTTGTCCAATAGCCTCAAGTACACCAGCACAGGTGGCATTGAAATCTATTTCAAAGACCAGACCCTCTATATAAAAGACAGCGGGATTGGGATCAAAAATAGCGATGTCCTCCGTGTCTTTGAGCGGGGCTTCTCCGGTTACAATGGCCACATGACCCAACAATCCTCAGGGCTGGGGCTCTATCTTTCTAAGAAAATAGCAGAGCAATTGGGTCACAAGATCAGCCTCCACTCAGAGGTCGGCCAAGGCACGACGGTTGCCATTCGCTTTGAAGAGAAGAAATTGGTCATGAATTAGTTTTTTTCCATCTTACAAAAATGTAAGAAATAAACGGTAAAATGAAAGGTTAGGTTATGGTAGCCGCCTTTTATTTTGTATACAATAGTCTCATCAAATAAAGGAGGTCAAGAAAATGAAACTCTTGAAATGGATGAAAGAACTCAAAAAAACTAATAAACCGTATGACCAAACCGATTTAGAAAAGGCAGAATTTGGTCGCCAAGTCCTACAACAAACCCAAGAATTTTTCTTGATCTACTAGTAAAAGGAGAAAAGTATGTCATTGCTAGACGTTCAACACATCAAAAAAATCTACAAAACCCGCTTTCAAGGGACGCAGGTTGAAGCCTTAAAGGATATTCACTTCACTGTTGAAAAAGGGGAGTACGTTGCCATCATGGGAGAATCAGGATCCGGGAAATCGACCCTCCTCAATATCCTGGCCATGCTGGACCAGCCGACCGAAGGACGTGTCTACCTCAACGGTACCGATACTTCAACTATCAAGAACAAGGATGCCTCGAGCTTTCGTCGGGAAAAACTAGGCTTTGTCTTTCAAGACTTCAACCTGCTGGATACCTTGTCCGTCAAGGACAATATCCTTCTCCCTCTCGTCCTCTCACGCAGATCCGTTAAGGAAATGATGAGTAAGGTGGATAGCGTGAGTTGGGAGTTGGGCATTCACCAGCTCTTAGAAAAATATCCTTACGAAATCTCTGGTGGGCAAAAGCAACGGGTGGCTGTAGCACGGGCCATCATCACCTCACCTGAAATTCTCCTTGCTGATGAGCCAACAGGGGCGCTGGATTCCAAATCTTCGGCTGCTTTGCTCGATGTCTTTGAAGATATCAATAGCATGGGACAAACCATCCTCATGGTGACCCACTCAACCGCCGCAGCAGCGAGGGCCAAGCGCGTGCTCTTTATCAAGGATGGGATCCTTTACAACCAGATCTTCCGCGGGGAAAAAACAGAGCGTCAGATGTTCCAAGAAATCTCGGATACCTTGACGGTCATGGCAAGTGAGGTGGAGTAGATGTTACGATTAACCACTAAATTAGCTTGCTCCAATCTGATCAAGAACCGCAAGCTCTATTATCCCTTTGCGATTGCGGTCATTCTCGCAGTGACCATCGCCTACCTCTTTGACTCCCTGACCTTTAATCCTCACATTCATGAGCTTCGAGGGGGAGATCCCATGATATTTACCCTGGTCTTGGGACTGTTCGTGGTCAATGCTGCGGGAGCTATCATCGTGCTCTATGCCAATAGCTTCGTCATGAAAAATCGCTCCAAGGAGCTGGGGATCTACAGCATGCTAGGCCTTGAAAAACGCCATCTCATCAGCATGATCTTCAAGGAACTCTTGCTTTTTGGCTTTCTAACCATCTCAGCCGGTGTCTTGATTGGAGCCCTTTTTGACAAGCTGATCTTTGCCTTTCTCTTGAAACTCATGAAGATGAAGGTCCAGCTAGTGTCCACCTTCCAACCTGGGATTGTGGTCTTAGTTTTTGTCACCTTTGGTCTCATCTTTGGACTTTTGGTTCTTCTCAACGCTTGGCGCATTCTCCGATTGAATGCCCTGCAGTTGACGCGTGAGAAGGCCAGTGGTGAAAAGAAAGCCCGCTTCTTGTGGCCTCAAACCATCCTGGGACTAGCCTCTCTTGGTTTTGGCTACTACCTAGCTTTGTCTGTCAAAGACCCCATCATTGCGCTTGTGACCTTTTTTCTAGCCGTTATCCTGGTCATGATCGGGACCTACCTGCTCTTTAATGCTGGGATCACCGTCTTCTTGCACCTGCTTAAGAAAAAGAAGAGCTACTATTACCAGCCCAACAACATGATCTCGGTCTCTAACCTTATCTATCGCATGAAGAAAAATGCAGTGGGGCTTGCGACCATTGCCATCCTCTCGACCATGGTGCTGGTGACCATCTCTGCAGCCACCAACATCTATGTCGGTAGCGAAATGGTCAAGAAAATCATGGCGCCTCATGATTTCTCTGTCCAAGGAAAAGGGGTCGACCTGGAGCAGATCAATCAAAAATTTGATGAATTTGCCTCTGAGCATCATCTTAAGATCAAGAATCGTGACCTGATGACCTATGCCAACTTTGGGGTTAAATCACAAAAGGGCACCGATTTCACCGTCTATCCAGCTGATGAACGCAGCGTCACTCCCAAAACCGTCTTTATGGTCTTTGATGCAGCTAGTTATGAACACATGACAGGCGAACAAGTCAATCTGACAGGCAACCAAGTCATCCTCTTTGCTCATAACGAGGCTCTCAAAGGCCAAAAGCAGTTCACCATCAATGGACAGGACTTCCAAGTCAAGGAAGAAGTGAGCAAGGATTTTATCACCGACCACGTGCCCAATCAGTTTAATATGCTGACGGAGGATTTCAACTACCTGATCGTACCTGATCTCTCAGCCTTTGTCGCTCAGTTTCCAAATCTGGCCATCAATACCAATATCTACGGTGGTTTCAATGTCAATGTCGATGAAGACCAGCAGCTCAAGTTAGCAGCTAGTTATGACAAGATGATCGATGAATTGAGTAGCCAACAGGGCCAAGGAACATTTATCTATGGAGGTAACCGAGCCAATGATGTGGCAGAGTTGAATAGCCTTTTTGGTGGCATCTTCTTTATCGGGATTTTCTTGTCACTGATCTTCATGGTCGGAACGGTCATCGTCATCTACTACAAGCAAATCTCAGAAGGCTATGAAGACCGTGAGCGCTTCGTCATCCTCCAACAGGTGGGGCTCGATGAACACGAGGTCAAACGAACCATCAACCGTCAAGTACGGACCGTCTTCTTCCTCCCTCTCATCTTTGCCTTTATCCACCTGGCCTTTGCCTACCATATGATCCGCCTCATTCTTAAAGTGCTCGGTGTCATCAATAGTGGCCAAGTACTCGTCGTGACCATCAGCGTCTGCGCCGTCTTTCTTATCACCTACCTGATCGTCTTTTGGATCACCTCTCGGAGCTATCGTAAGATTGTGCAGATATAAGGAAAAAGAAGCTCGAATCAAATTAGAAACTTTCCTTAGGTGAGTACGGACGTCAGCGAACTTCGAAGAAGTTCCATGACTAATTATTGAGCCTAAGGTCTCAATAATTCCGAGTGCCTGAAACATGATTATTTCAGGCACTTTTCTCACAGCGGAAAGTTTCAATATACTCTAAATAATAATGAGAAATCATTTGGATATTTTTGCACAATAGTCCAGATTAGGTTATTCAAAGTAAAAATTGTCAACTTTTTAAGCTCGCTCATGGCGGGCTTTTGTGCGAAAATCGACAGCGATTGTTTTTGCTTTTCAAAGGGATATAAAAAAGACTGAACCAGTCGAGTTCAGTCTTTGTTCGCTTTCTATTAAAGTGATGTAAGGAAAGTCAATCCTCCTAGGATGACACCTGCCGAATTCGGAATGATCAAAATCCAGTCTTTTTTAGGTTCCTTTGTCCAACCATAAATGACCCAGATCAAGCAAGAAATAGCAGCTGACAAGGGTTGGAAAGGTTGGGCCTTGTTTCCCTGTAAATTAGCAATAATTTGTGGGATGTAGGCAATGAAAACGATAATCCCAATAAAGGCACCGATCGAGCCAACGATTTGGTTGATTTTTTGTTTATTCATAAAATTTTACCTCTGTGTATCAAAATAGCATAAGTAGGAAGAAAATGCAATTAATTTGCATGCTATGCAAGATGAAAAATGATTACATTCGCACAAAAATTAGACAATGTGTCAAAAAAATGGCAACTAGAGAGAAGACTCTCTCGAAAAAGAAATCCATCTTCCTGCAAAATCACAAGATTGTGACACTTTACAGTTCGGTAACATTTGAAAAAGACTTGAATTTGTAAAGGACAAAAAGGTAGAATAGTGCATACTTTAAAAAAAGAAAAAGGAAATGGTAGTTTCAAAATGAATGAAAAACAAATGAAAATTCTTGGTTGGGTTGCGACCTTTATGTCTGTTATGATGTATGTGTCTTACTTCCCACAAATCATGGATAACCTCGCAGGTCACAAAGGGAACTTTGTTCAACCCCTTGTCGCAGCCATCAACTGTAGCCTTTGGGTTTACTACGGACTCTTCAAAAAAGAACGCGATATTCCACTTGCTGCAGCCAATGCACCAGGGATCATCTTTGGTTTGATCACAGCCATCACAGCCTTGTAATCAATGAAAGAGAGAGTAGGACAGAAATCGGTAATTCGTTAGAATTCGATTTCGTCGTCCCACCTCTGCACAGTTGAGTAGGGCTATAAAAGCTGATGAAATCAGCGTAGTAGAGCCCGCTCAACCACTGCGTCTTGCTCTACAATTCAAAAACAATTAAGAGGCCAGGACTTTTGTCCCAGCTTTTTTTGATGGAATGAATCATTTCCATGGTATAATGGGAGGACTATTCATAGAGAAGATCAAAAGGAGACAAAAGTGGAGCAAAAACATCACTGTCAAGTCCTATGGGCGAAAAATAAATACCTGGTGCTCAGTCGTTCGAGTAATATCTACAAGGAAATCCGGGAATACCTCAAGCGAGACCAGGTGGAGGTCAGCCACGTCGAGGACCTGATCCAGCAAGCGCTGGCCTTGCCAGAAAATCGTGGCCAGGTCTCCAATGCCTTTCAGCATATCTGGGGCTATTTCAAAAAGCAGGCGACTGCAGAGGAAAAGGCGGACTTTATGCTGCTACTTGAGAAATACCAGCATGGCCAAGCCCAGCAAGAAGATCTGATCAAGGGAATCCAGACGCTCCTTGAGCGCTACCCGAATCGCTACTTACAAGATTCAACGCTACTAGGAGGTCAATAGATGAGACTCTGGCACCAAGACTTGATTCCCAAACTCCCTCGTCCCCAGCTCCTGGGTCAACACCGGGAATGCTGCGCCCTTCGAGGTAATGGCTGGGGCAAGAAGCACGCGACGGTCAACTATGTCTTTGACTACTCGCCCTATCGCCTCTATGCCTATCATCGTCTGATCATGGAGGAGATGACCGCTCGTGGCTATAAGGTCAGCCCAGAGTGGTGGGAGTCGACCTACAGAGGAAAGACCTGCCCAGCCTACCCAGAACTGGAAGAGGAAGCCTTGAGCCTCCCCATCTATCCCGAGCATCATGCGGGTTACCTGAAAGAATGCTTAGATAACCTAGCAGAAAAAGGGATTCAATTAGACTAAGAAAAAACGGACCAGACCAGGTTCGTTTTTTGCGCCAAATCCAAACAAAATGCTTTGAAAGCGTTAATTTCTTTCCCAAACATGCTATAATAATAGGAGATTATGTACAGGAAAAGGATAGAGGGATGAAGGCAGTAGCAACTCCAGAACTTGAGATTGAAAGACAGTTGATCCAGCAGTTGACTTCAGGGGAGAGTCAGTGGACCTATCGCGAGGATCTCAAGAATGAAGACCAGTTATGGGATAATTTCTTTGACAAGCTCGCGCAAAACAATGTCGCCGTGCTAGCGGACCATCCCTTGACCGACCAGGAAAAGCGCCAGATCAAGAACCAGCTCAACTTTGTCAGCTATTATGAAGCAGCTAAGTGGCTAGCAGGTGAAAATGGCATCGCCAAGGTAGAAGTCCAGCGAGAAGACGCTAGCCTAGGGACTATCCGCTTGGCGGTCATCTGGCGGGACAATATTGCAGCTGGTAAGTCGAGCTATGAAGTGGTCAATCAAGTCGAACGCGACAAGGCTTATCCGCTAGACCAGGATCGACGGATCGATACGACCCTTTTGATCAATGGCCTGCCCCTCATCCATATCGAACTCAAGAGCCCACGAGTAGCCTTTCTAGATGCCTTTCATCAGATCAAAAAGTACGACCGTGAAGGCAAGTTCCGGGGCATATACTCCAGCTTACAAATGTTTGTTGTGACCAATAAAGTCGACACACGCTATATCGCTGCAGCCCGTGAAAGCAAGCTAAACAAGCAGTTCCTGACCAAGTGGGTGGACAAGGATAACCAGCCCATGATCGATCTCAATAGCTTTGCTCATGAGGTCCTCTCCATCCCTCGGGCCCACCAGATGGTCATGCAGTACTCAGTCATCGACGATAGCAAGAAGGCCCTCATCCTCCTGCGTCCCTACCAGATCCATGCCATCGAGGCTGTGCAGGAAGCTTCTCGCCGTCAAGAGTCGGGCTATATCTGGCATACGACCGGATCAGGCAAGACCCTGACCTCTTACAAGGTAGCGCGCAATCTCTTGCAGATCCCAGCGATCCAAAAGACCATCTTTGTCGTCGACCGCAGAGATCTGGATCAGCAAACGACCTCATCCTTCCTCTCTTATGCGGCCAATGATGTCATCGATATCGACGAGACGGACAATACCCACGAACTGGTCAAGCGCCTAGGGGGCAATGACAAGCGCGTGGTAGTCACGACCATTCAGAAAATCACGACCATGATGCGCAAGTTTGAAGAAGGAAAGTACCAGCGAGATGCTGGGAAGATCAGGGACCTGCGCGTGGCCTTTGTCGTGGATGAGTGCCACCGAGCTGTCACGCCACAGACTCAAAAAGACATCAAAGCCTACTTCAAGAACTCTCTCTGGTACGGCTTTACAGGGACTCCGATCTTCAAGGAAAACAAACGCAAGCAAGTGGGAGACCTAGCTCAGACCACCCACCAACAGTATGGAGATCGCCTACATGAATACACCGTCAAGGAAGCCATCCATGATGGAGCGGTTCTGGGCTTTAAGGTAGACTACCGCAATACCATCATCTCAGATCTCCTAGAAGAAGAAATCCCAGACCAGGCCTATGAGGACAAGGAGCACATGCTAGAGGTTCTAGATGCCATTCTCAATAAGAGCCAGCAACAGCTCAATATCCCAAAAGGGGTCGGAAAGAGCTATGAGGCGATCTTGACGGTCAAGTCCATCCCACGAGCACAGGCCTATTACAATCTGCTCAAGAGCATACTTGCTGGCAAGGAGCGGGTCAAAGTCTCCGAGCGGGTCAAACGCCACCTACCAGATTTTCCAAAATTCACCATCACCTACTCAGTGTCTGAAAATGAGGAAGAGTCCATTGGCTACCAAGACCACATGAAGCAGGTCATGGAGGACTACAACCAAGAGTTTGGAACGCATTTTAGCCTAGCGGATCTGCGGGGCTTTAACACCGATGTCAACAATCGTCTGGCTAGAAAGCAGGACAAGTACCTTTATCGAAATGAGCAGTTGGATTTGGTTATCGTAGTTGATCGTCTCTTGACCGGTTTTGATGCACCTTGTCTTTCTACGCTCTTTATCGATCGCAAGCCCATGCGCCCACAGGACTTGATCCAGGCCTTTAGCCGGACCAATCGGATCTTTGATGACAAGAAGCACTTCGGCCATATCATCACCTTCCAGCGTCCTCAAGCCTTCAAGGAAGCCGTCGACAATGCCCTCAAGCTCTACTCCAATGGGGGAGAAAATGAGGTTCTGGCACCAAGCTGGGAAGAAGAGAAGCGCAACTTCTTAAAATCCTGGGCAGAGTTTAAAGGCCAAGTCACAGACTTCGAAGAAGAAGGAATCGCACTCGAGCAGGCCCCAACAGCCCAGCTCCGTAAGGTCGCTAAAGCCTATCAGGTCTTTGACAAGTACCAAGCCTCTATCCGCGTCTACTCAGAGTATGATAAGGAGGAGATCTATCGGGAGACAGGCCTCAGCGATAGTCAGCTTGAAGCTTATCTGGGCCTCTATCAAAATATCCTGGCGGAGATCAAGAGCAGGGATCCAGAAGTGGACAGCCAGGATGAGCTGGATATCCACTATGAGCTAGAGTCTGTCCAAGTCGATGAGATCAACTATGCCTATATCCTGATGCTGATCCAGAGCATGATCCAGCAGGAGGAGAATGACGAGCAAACCTTGAGTGACAAGGATATAGCAACTGTGGATAGCTATATCGAGAGCCTGAACCGGACCAATCCAAGCCTCGCTGAGATCATCCAAAATCTCTGGACCCAAGTTCAAGAAGAGCCCGAACGCTACCGAGGACAATCCATCACCGGAGTCTTGGACCAGATGATCGAATCCGTCATCGATAGCCATATCGTAAGCTTCGCCAAAAACTGGTATATCGGAGCCGACGAACTCCGCTACTATATCCAACACTACCGCAAAGGCGCCAAAAAACAAGCCGGAGAAAGCCAGCTGACCAAGAGCCAACGCTACAAAGACTACAAAGCAGAAGTAGCAGATGCCCTCAACCCACTCAGCTACAAAAAACAAATCAAAGAAGCCTATACCCAACTGATCGAAGAGGTGATTGAACCGCTAAGAGTGGGGAGGTAGGAGGAGGAGAAAAGATTAGTGTCGGACTTTAATATTGAACAATTTAAAAGAAATATTCTAACAAAAAATTTGAATATTTTAATTGGTTCTGGAGTATCATATCCAGCAATTCCTTTAATGAGCTACTTTACTAAAGATGAGAATGGTATAAGTGTCTCTAAAGATATAGCGAATAAAAAAATTTAGAAAAACATATATTGGATGTTAGTTCTTTTTTTACCTTTTTAATCATAATGATAGAATCAAGTATTTTTGTTGAAAAAAATGGATAAACAAATTTTTGTATTCTGCGAAATATTTTACTAAACTAAAGAATTATACTGCTTTTTGAAATTAGTATTGATTTTTGTATTAGAACGATATGTAAGGATCTTAGAAAAAGTAATTACATTGCTTTTACATTTCAAATTCCCTGAACGGTTTCGAAGAGTGTTAATATTTTTTTACCACAAATTATGATTTATTTATTGAAAGAGCCTTGGATTTATTAATGAAAAACGATAACTTCATATTTAATGATGGTTCCAATGGCTATTTCTATAAAGTGTTAGATAGTTCTAATTATAATAAAAGTGTGGCGTATAGAGGATTAAATGAAAATTATTTAAATGAGCTTCCTTCAATTTCTTTAATTAAGCCTCACGGGTCTATGAATTGGGAAAAAGGAGAAAATAATCAGATTTTAATAAGACCGTATACTGTCGATCAACCAGTAGTTGTTAGGCCTACTGGACTTGAAGGACAGGAAACATATCTTAACAATCATTTTCATGATATGTTAAGAGTATTTCAACTAGAGTTAGATAAACCTCAATCAGTATTAATTGTTGTAGGATTCTCGTTTCAAGATGATCATATTGCAAAGATGGTAAGAAGGTCCTTAAAGAATCCAGAATTAATGACTTATATATTTTGTTATTCAGATAGCGATTATGAGGTCATTAAGAAGAATTTGTCTCTTGATAATATTCCTAGGAATCTTCAGATAGTGATACCATCTGCTTTAGAATCTGAAAATAAGAACATTTTGAATACAAGTGGAAATTTTGATATTAGTAGTTTGACAGAGTTATTTATCATCGAGGATGAAGAAGTAAAATGAATCGTGATGTGAAAAAATTAGGTGTAATCGTAGGGGTTGACGGTGATATTTCTCAAGTTGGAATGTATCAACTATCTAATGATGCGGAGTATTTATGGTATGGTGATGTGTTACAAGGAGCTAAAATTGGTGCATTTTTGACAATTTTGCAGAATAATGTAAAAATTATTGCTTCTGTTGTTACTGAAAAAGTTGCTGATCAACAAAATACAATTAGAAGTACAGAATTTGATAATCGCTTTTCAAAAAATTCGATAAATCGAATCGTTCATTTAAAAACTAAAGGTGTTATTGAAAATGGTGAATTCCAAGTAACAAGTCAATATGTACCTATGATTGGAAATGAAGTATGTATTACTTCAAAAAGACTTAGAATTAATATATGGGATTAATAAATCTGAGCCAACTATTTCTATTGGAAAGTCAATCCTAGAGGGTCAAGTTGTTCCATTATCGATTAATAAAAATTTTTTTGCTTCTCATATTGGTGTTTTTTGGGAATACTGGTAGTGGTAAATCTAATACATTGCATAAATTATTTTTTTAGAATTATTTCGGTCTGACTATAGAGAAAAAAATTTTAGAGCTTTCAAAAATTCTATGTTATTGATTTTTAATGGTGAATATACAAAAGATGATAGTTTTGATGTCACAGAAAATAAGAAGGTGTTTGATATAGATACTAGAAATCAAACCAATAATAAAATTCCAATCACTTCAGATTATTTATTTGATCCTGATATTTTGTCAATCCTATTTGGAGCAACAATAGCTACACAAGTGCCATTTTTGAGAAAAAGCGCTTAAAAATATGGGAGGAGAATAAATTTGATGGTACTAGTATTGCAAGATTTGTTGTGGGAACATTGAAAAAGATTTTAACTACTGGGAATTCTGCGAGTTTGGATTCTAAAGATAATTGGACATCGATTGCAGAGAAATACATTAACAGTGATTTATTTACTGTCTTAAAAAAAGTAATTTGTATTACAATTCTGCATATGAATCCTATTTTACAAAGAGGAACGGTGATACTTGCTATATAATTAATGCGAATACTCCAATAGAAAACTCCGAAATACATTATCTACGAATTAATGAAATTGAAGAAGCTTTATGTAATAAATTTGACGCACTCCCAGAAATTGACAAATTGAAGTTTCATCTTGATTTTTCAAAAAAAGTACATCAATCAGCTTTGGAAATCAACAAACATTGAGCATATTAATCCTTTATTTCATAGAATTGATACAGCTCTAAATAGTTTGAAAAAAAGTTGTTGAGGTTAAAGAGAGTATTGATGGAGATTTTTCCAGTCTAAATATTATTAATCTTGTACATGCTAATCAGGAGATTACCAGACTAATTCCAATGCTTATTTCAAAAATGGTTTATGATAAACAGAAAGAGAATATAAATAGAGATGATGTTACATGTACTAGTCACTTGATTATTGATGAAGCACATAATATTTTTAAATGCTCAAAAATCATTCTGTAGGAGATACTTGGCAGGACTACAGATTGAATATTTTTGAGGAAATTATTAAGGAAGGACGAAAATTTGGTTTCTATTTAACTTTATCTAGTCAACGACCAGCAGATATTTCACCGACTATTCTTTCACAAGTTCATAATTATTTCATCCATAGATTGGTTAATGATAATGATTTACGTATGCTGGTAAATACTATGCCTACGTTAGATAAAACTTCATTTAATAAAAATTCCTAGTTTAGGTAAAGGAGAAGTTATAATTACTGGTAATGCTATTCAAGTTCCAGTATTTGTAAAGGTAGAGAAAGAAAAAAATAATTAGACCGAATAGTGATGATGTTATTTTTGACAGAATTGTGGAGCTAAACTATGGAAAAAGAAGAAATATTCAGATTACTAGGGGTATCAGATGAAACTGAATTGAAAAAGTTTGTTAAATTGTAAATCAGTTGAATATGCTGATGAAATCTCTGAAGAAAACTATTTTTATAATTAATCGTGAATCATCTGAGTATGGAATTCCATTGATTAATTGTAGTGGATTTGAAAAATAAAAAAACATGAGTTGCTTGAATTACCAACAGATTTCAATGAACGTCCTTATATTTGTGAAGCATTTCTAACTAGAAAAAGTTTAGATACTTTAGGAAGTAAGAAGAGAAAGAAATTAAAGGACCCTATTAATTGGGAATGTATTACTTCAGATTTATTTGTTAAAAAAATATTTCCATAGAGGACATATAATTGGTCATTCATTATCTAACGAGCTTGTTAAAGGAATAAAAAAATAAAAAAATAAAAGAATCTTATTTGTCCAGACAGCATGGAGTAACATGAATTCTCAAGGTCTTAATACTAAAAAGCCAGTTCTATTTTTGAAAGTAAACTTGAAGATACTTTAAGAAATGGAACGAATATTTTGTATAAATCAGAATTAATTTATAGAATGCCAACTGATAAAAATACCAATTGGTATTCAAATTCAAGCTATCTCTACTGATGGAGAATTGTCTATTAATGTTTTTTTATTCCAAATGTTTCTCCAGAAATATCAATTGATTATACAGAAGGTAAGATAACGAGGTTAGAATGAAAAAACAAATAAATGTTCCGAGTATTATTTTTTTCAAGATTCAATGAAGATTCGTCATGGAAATCAAAAAAAATTCAAAGAATTATTAGATCCAACGGAGGGAATTAGACGTGGTCCATTTGGTAGTGCTTTAAAAAAAGAATTATTTGTTCAAAATAGCGAGTATGTAGTCTATGAACAGCAAAATGCGATTTATGATCACTTTAACACTAGATATAGAATCTCAGAAGAAAAGTATCATGAACTAAAGAAATTTATATTGTTACCTGGTGACTTTATTATGAGTGGTGCTGGTACTATTGGAAAAATTTCACTAGTACCTGAGGGAATTGAGAAAGGTGTGTTTAATCAAGCTCTAATCAGATTAAGAGTTAATAAAAACACTGATAAGGAATTCTTTTTACAATGGATGAGATCACCAGAAATGCAAAACAAGATAACAAAAGCTAACCCAGCATCAGCAATGGTAAATTTGGTACCGATGTCTGAGGTGAAAGAATGGGATGTTATTATTCCATCTCTAGACGAACAATCCGCTATTGGCTCTCTTTTCCGCACCCTCGATGACCTTCTGGCCAGCTACAAGGACAATCTTGCCAACTACCAATCTCTCAAGGTGACCATGCTCTCCAAGATGTTTCCCAAAGCTGGACAGACCGTTCCTGAGATTCGTTTGGATGGATTTGAAGGTGAGTGGGAAGAAAAGAAATTAGGTAGTTTAGGCTCTGTTGCTATGAATAAACGTATTTTTAAAGATGAAACTAGCGACTATGGTGATATTCCTTTCTACAAGATTGGAACATTTGGAGGAACTGCCGATTCTTTTATCACAAAAGAAAAATTCAAAGAGTATAAAGAAAAATATCCTTATCCTGAAATAGGTGATATCCTCATATCTGCATCTGGTAGTATTGGCAGAACGGTTGTATACAATGGTGAAGATGCTTATTATCAAGATTCAAATATTGTATGGTTAAAGCATGATCAGCAATTAGATAACTCATATTTGAAGCAATATTATGGAATAATAAAATGGTCTGGAATTGAGGGAACAACAATAAAACGACTATACAATAAAAATATATTAGAAACTAATATTTTTTTGCCTCCGAGTGTAGTTGAACAACAAGCCATCGGTGCCTATTTCTCTAACCTCGATAACCTCATTACTTCATACCAAGAAAAAATTTCTCAGCTAGAAACTCTCAAAAAGAAACTCTTACAGGATATGTTTATCTAACCTTCTCAATTCCCCTTATCAGCAAGCATAAGCACATCATTTTTCGAATAGTATAAGTGAGCCCCTTTGATCTTTTCAAAGGGTGCTCCTTAGTATTTAATAACTTAAAAGTATTTACTTTTAATAACTTTAGAGTTATAATAAATTCGAAAAGGGGTTGCTTTGTGCACGCTATTTATTTTTATAAGGACAAACAGGGGAATCAACCGGTCCTGGACTACATGAGGGAGCTAGCTCGTCGTGATAATAAGGACAGCAGGATCAAACTCAACAAGCTCAACGACTACATCGAGCTTTTAAGTCAGCATGGAACACGTGCTGGCCAACCCTACATCAAGCATCTGGATGCGGAGATCTGGGAGTTGAGACCCTTGCGGGATCGGATTTTATTCGTGGCTTGGCTGGATGGGAGCTTTGTCTTACTGCATCATTTTGTCAAAAAGACGCAAAAGACACCCAGACGAGAGATTGAGAAAGCCAAGCGGGAATTGCAAGATTTGAAGGAAAGGGGGCTAAGAGATGAAGAATAGTGCCATCGGCAGCAATTGGAAAGATGTGAGAGCAGAGCTCTTCACAAAGGAAGAAATCCTGGAAAGTGATCTGCGAGTCGCGATTATGACAGAGCTGATCGAGGCTCGGCATGAAAAGGGCATTAGCCAAAAGAAACTAGAAGAACTCAGTGGGGTCAGTCAACCGGTCATCGCTCGGATGGAGACAGGAAAGACCAGTCCTCAATTGGACACGGTCTTGAAAGTCTTAGCCAGTCTGGGCAAGACCCTCGCTGTCGTCCCACTGGAACAAGAAAAGGTCTAAAAGAAATCAGAAAGAATTACTATGGAAATAACACAAACCTCCCAGTCGCTCTACCAAGCCCTGTGGAACTCAGCGGACGTGCTCCGCTCTAAGATGGATGCCAATGACTACAAGTCCTATCTCTTGGGGATGATTTTTTACAAGTACCTCTCAGATAAGTTGCTCTTCTTCGTGGCGGAGACCATGGAAGAGGAGACAGAGAGTCTGGATGAAGCCTTGGCGCTTTACCGATCCTACTATGAGGATCCAGACTCTCAAGAGGATCTGATCACTGTTATCACCGATGAGCTCAACTATGTCATCAAGCCAGACTTGACCTTTACGGCCTTGGTGGACCGGGTCAATGAAGGCACCTTCCAGCTGGAAGATCTGGCTCAGGGTTTCCGAGACATCGAGCAAAGTGACGACCTCTATGAAAACCTCTTTGAGGACATTGATCTCTACTCCAAGAAGCTAGGGGCTACTCCTCAAAAGCAAAACCAGCTAGTGGCTGCCGTTATGAAAGAATTGGCAGTGCTGGACGTGGCAGGTCATGCGGGTGATATGCTTGGGGATGCTTATGAGTACTTGATCGGTCAGTTTGCGACCGACTCTGGTAAGAAAGCAGGAGAGTTTTATACGCCCCAGCCTGTAGCCAAGCTCATGACCCAGATTGCCTTTTTAGGGCGTGAAGACGTGCAGGGCTTTACTATCTACGATGCCACCATGGGATCGGGCTCCCTCTTGCTCAATGCTAAGAAGTATTCCCACCAGCCTCAAACCGTCCAGTACTTTGGTCAGGAGCTCAATACCTCTACCTATAACCTGGCTCGAATGAACATGATCCTACACGGGGTTCCGGTGGAAAACCAGTTCTTGCACAATGCCGATACACTGGACGAAGACTGGCCGACCCAAGAGCCGACCAACTTTGATGGGGTCCTTATGAATCCTCCATACTCAGCTAAGTGGTCTGCGAGCTCCGGCTTCCTCCATGATCCTCGCTTCTCCCCATTTGGCAAGCTCGCCCCTCAATCCAAGGCAGACTTCGCTTTCTCTTGCATGGTTATTACCACCTCAAGCAGGACAAGGGTGTCATGGCTATCGTCCTTCCTCACGGGGTCCTTTTCCGCGGCAATGCTGAAGGAACCATTCGCAAGGCCTTGCTGGAAGAAGGGGCTATTGATACCGTGATCGGTCTTCCTGCCAATATCTTCTTCAATACCAGCATCCCAACGACGGTCATCATTCTCAAGAAAAACCGGACCAATCGGGACGTTTACTTTATCGATGCCTCTAAGGAATTTGACAAGGGCAAGAACCAGAACATTATGACGGATGCCCATATCGAGAAGATCCTCAAGGCCTATAAGAGCAGAGAGGACATGGATAAGTTTGCCCATCTAGCTAGCTTTGAGGAGATCGTCGAGAATGACTACAACCTCAATATCCCACGCTATGTGGACACCTTTGAGGAAGAAGATGTGGAGCCACTGACAGAGATCGTGGCTAAGATCAACCAGACCAACGCCACCATCGAGACCCAGACAGCATCTCTTCTAGACATGCTCAGCCAGCTTCATGGAACGACACCAGAAGCCGATGCCGAACTCAAGAAATTTGTCCAAGAGTTTAAGGGGTAAGGTGTGAGGAGATGGTAGCAGGTAAAGGATATTCCTTTCGCTATTCCCCAAATTTTTTTCGAATGATAGAAGTAGAGGGACCTTCCCTCTATTTTTTATCGAAAAGGAGAAGGGATGCAGAAGAGACACGCGCATGTATCGCCGACATTGGATATCATGGCCAAGAAGATTTTTAGTTTGCCGGAGGTGACGGCAGCATTTATTAGGGACATTTTGGAGCTGGATGTAGCGGACGCTCAGATTGTGGAAGGAAGCCAGCCCCACAGCATGGCCTATGAGGAGGATGATTTGTTCTCCACTGCGGTGGATGTGAGAGCCAAGCTCCACGACGGGACCGAGGTGATCATCGAGATCCAGATTCGCAAGCAGCAGTATTTCTTGAATCGGTTCCACTACTATTTGGCCAATCAGCTGGTGGAGAATGTGCAAAAACTGCGCCAGCAAGGCCAAACGCATAAGATGTACGAGCAGATGGAGCCAGTCTATGGGATTGCAATTTTGGAGAAGTCGCTCTTACTGGACGAAGAGGCCGCCATCAATAAATACTGGCTGACCAATAGCCGGTCCGGCAAGCAACTTAAGGCCTATTATAAGAATGGCAAGCACCAAAATCTTCTGCAGGTTGCCTTTTTAGAGCTAGACAAGTATAATAAAGATGAGAACCTGACAGATGCAGGCAGACAGTGGCTAGAGTTTTTTGGGAATCTTCCCTTTACAAAAGCTCCCAGTCAGGCTGTCGCCCACGCAGATTCATTACTGGATTCATCTAGCTGGACCAAGGAGGAGAAGACCATGATAGACGAGCGGATTCGTATTCAAGAAAATTATGATATGACCCTGGAGACGGCTATAGACGAAGCGCGTGAAGAAGGTCTGGAACAAGGTTTGGAACAAGGCCGTAAACAGTTGGTATGCGAGATGATCTCGCGAGGAATGACGCCTGATCTGATATCGGAGATGACGGGTTTGTCGCTTGAAGAGATTGAAACTCTTCTTTCCTGAGCCGTTAAAAGAGGCACTGCCTCTTTTCTTTTTGAAAAAAACTTGAAAATTTTCCCATTTTTTCAATCCGCCTTTCTAGAATTGTGGTAGAATAGAGTCAACAAAGAGCTATCCTCACCAACAGTGTGATCGATACTAGAAAAGAGGATTCTGATGACAAGAAAAATTGGTATTATTGGTTTGGGGCATGTGGGTGCCACCTTGGCCCACAGCATGATTTTGAAACACACCTGTGATCACTTGGTCTTGATTGATACCAATGAGAAAAAGGTCAAGGCAGATGCCTTGGATTTCTGTGATACGGTTGCCAATACAGGGTATCCGGTTCATATCACGGTCAATGACTACGCGGCTTTAAAAGACGCGGATGTCGTAGTGTCGACTCTTGGAAATATTGAGTTGCAGGCTAATAACACTGATGACCGTTTTGCGGAGCTTCCCTATACCAGCAAGCAAGTGGTGCAAGTAGCGCGTGATTTGAAGGCTTCTGGCTTTAGCGGGGTCTTATTGGTAGTGACCAATCCAGTTGATGCCGTCACTCAACTTTATCAACAATATACCGGCCTTCCAAAAGAGCAGGTGATTGGGACAGGGACGTTACTGGATACAGCTCGAATGAAGCGCGCAGTTGCGGATCGTTTGCAGGTCTCCCCTGCCAGTGTATCAGGTTACAACCTCGGTGAGCATGGAAATTCTCAATTTGTCGCTTGGAGTCAGGTCCGTGTCAAAGGACACGCCATTACCGATCTCTTCTCTCAAGAAGAGCTTGACACCATCAACTACGAGTCCTTGCGCGGTGGCCACACGGTCTTCTTTGGTAAATTCTATACCAACTTTGGGATTGCAGCAGCAGCCCAACGCTTAGCAGAAGCTGTGATCAATGATAGTCACGAGGAGATGCCAGTGTCTAACTATCGTCCAGAATATGGAACCTACCTTGGCTATCCAGCAATTGTAGGTCGAAAAGGAATTCTTGAACGATTGGACTTGCATTTGACAGAAGAAGAAAAAGAAAAATTACTCCATTCAGCCGAAACCATTAAGGAAAATACACGAAAAGGATTGGAGCATGCATAAAAGCAAGAGGTTGGGACAAAAGTCCTAGCCTCTCAATTATTTTTGGATTGTCGAGCAAGACGCAGTGGTTGAGTGGGCTCTACTACGCTGATTTCATCAGTTTTTACAGCCCTACTCAACTGTGCGGAGGTGGGACGACGAAATCAAATTCTAACGAATTACCGATTTCTGTCCCACTCTCATTTTCTGCAATTTTTTCGAATGGTATAAGTGAGGGGATTCCCTATACGAAATCATCGGAGGTTGCTATGAAGAAACGACACGAGTATGTATCGCCCACCTTGGATTTAATGGCGAAAAAGATTTTTAGTCTACCGGATGTGACAGCCAAATTCATCCGCGAAGTCTTGGATCTGCCAGTAGAGTCCGTTGAGATTTTAGAAGGAGACCAGATCCATGAGCAGGGGTTTTTAGGAGATCTTCCTTTTGAAACATCCGTTGATGTGAGAGCAAGACTAGATAGTGGGCTTGAAGTGATCATTGAGATTCAAGTTTTGAAGCAAGAGTACTTCTTGAATCGTTTCCACTATTATTTAGCCAATCAACTGGTAGAAAATGTCCAACGCAAGCGAAAGAAAGGAGCGACCCATTCTATGTACCAGGAGCTGGAGCCGGTCTATGGGATCGCTATCCTGGAGCGAAGTATTTTTCCTCATTTAGATTCACCCGTCAATGTCTATGAAATGCGCCATACGGTAGATGGGACACCTCTTTATAGCTCTCGAAAGAATGGAGTAGCGCACAATATGTTAAAGGTTGCCTTTTTAGAGTTGGATAAGTATAATGAAAGTAGAGATACGGAGTTGAATGCTCACTGGAGACAATGGCTTGAATTTTTTGGCAATCACCCATTCAGTCATCAACCAGATCAAGTGATCGAGCAGGCAGAATCACTCCTGATCCCATCAAATTGGACAAGGGAGGAAAAAGAAATGATTGATGAACGGATTCGTATCAGAGAAAATTGGGAAATGAGCATGGATACCTTTCGGAAAGAACAACTGGAAGCCGGTTTTCAGAAAGGGTTGAAACAAGGACTCGAACAAGGACTCGAACAAGGACTCGAACAAGGTCTTGAGCGTGGACTCGAGCGTGGTCTTGAACAGGGATTGGAACAAGGCAGACAAGAAGGCATGGAGTTGGGAGTTCAAGCTGGTCAGCAGTCTCTGATTCAGAAACTGGCTTTGAAGGGGATGAGTATCGAGATGATTGCTGAAATGACGGATTTATCCAGGGAATCCATCAAAAAAATGTTGGCTACTGATTCGTCTAACGAGGAGTAGTAGCGCGAACAGAATTTGTGGAACAAAAGAAACTTTGAGAATTATCTTGCTTAGAAAAAAAGTAGTTCTAGAATGGATTGTAAAGATCGTCAGGAGTTCGTTATTCTTGGATCTTGATCCTCTACAGATTTATACGGTTATGATTTATTGATGGTTGGATACTTTTTGTCCAACCTTTTTTTCTCATTCTTCTTGGCCCATCCTTAGTGAAATGGAATAAAAAGTTTAAAATGTCCGAGTTGTAATCCTTGACATTACATTATGATCGTGTATAATAGCTATTGTAACAAAAAAAATCTTACAACAGAAAGAGGAAACAACTATGAAAAACATTTTTATTTATCGTCGGATCTCTTCGTCAAGGATCTTTTAACCACCAAATGGCTAAGAAAGCAGAAAGTCTTCTTGAAGGAAAAAGCAACTGTGACTTACTTGGACTACAAGGACATCCCAATGATGAACCAAGATTTGGAAACACCAACCTTGCCAGCTGTACAAGCAGCGCGTGATGCGGTTCTTGCTGCAGATGCCATCTGGATTTTCTCGCCAGTTTATAACTTTGCGATTCCAGGCGTAGTGAAAAACCTGATCGACTGGCTGAGCCGTGCCCTTGACCTGTCAGAAACGCGTGGTCCATCTGCCCTTCAAGACAAGATCGTAACGGTTTCTTCAGTAGCCAATGCCGGACACGAACCAATGTTTGCGGCTTACCAAGCGCTCTTGCCTTTCGTTCGGACTCAAGTGGTTGGAGAGTTTACTGGAACAACCGTTAACCCAGAAGCTTGGGAAACAGGTGAATTGGTCTTGACAGATGAAGCGGTCGCAGGGCTGGAAAAACAAGCACAAGCATTATTAGAAGCATAAGAAAAGCTGAGACAGAAGTCTCAGCTTTTTAGATACTAAAGAGTTGTCCGAAGAAGTATGTCACACCCATGGTGAGAAGGCCAATGATGAGGTTGCGAAGCATGGCTTGCTTGGTTGGAGCTTTTCCCAGTTTTGCACTGGTATAGCCAGTGAAGATCAAGGATAGTCCAACAACGAAGACCGTCACCGGAATACGATAGGCAGTTGGAAAGAGAATAATAGAGAGCATTGGAGGAAGGGAACCAACCGAAAAAGCAAGGAAGCTAGAGGCAGCAGCATGCCAAGGATTGGTAAACTCCTCGTATTCGATACCATATTTTTCTTCAACCAGGGCTTTGAGGGGATGTTTCAGAAAGGCCCGTTCTGTCAAAATCTTTGCGGAAGTTTCGCATTCTCCATTTTGAAGATAAGCGTGGTAGAGAGATTCTCTCGCTAACTTTGGATCGCGATCCAACAAGGCTTGTTCGCGGTTCACAGCGGCTTCTTCCGTGTCTTTTTGTGTGGAAACAGAGACATACTCACCGCCCGCCATCGAAAAGGCACCTGCCAGAATCGCCGACAAGCCAGATAGGAAAATGATCCAGATGTTTGGTGTGGCACTGGCTACCCCAATCACCACCCCAGCAATAGAAATGATCCCATCATTGGCCCCGAGAACAGCGGCTCTCAAGATATTCAAGCGGTCGTTAAATGATTCATCTACTCCATGTTTCATTTCAGTCATACAATATCTCCTTCATCTTATTTAGAATGATTATAAATAAAATACAAAAAGAAAGCAAGGATTTTAACTCAAATGATAAAAGTTCGACAATTTAATGAAGTTTAAGTTGTAATATTTGACATTACAACTTAAAGAGGTATAATGTAACAAATGTAATTACAACAAAAAAGAGAAAGAATATGGTATACGCCTATTCTAGCAAGGTTTATTTAGCGGAAGTGGCCTTACCTTTCAAGATCCTGATGGCATTGTCACACGGGTAAGAAAAGGATAATAAAAAAACAGCAAATTTTGCTGTTTTTTATGAGATAAATTAGTTCATTTCATTTTCTTTTCCGACAACCCAAAATAAGAGAAGGAGTTGGAAGATGCCTAAGGCAAATAGGACCATAAAACCGTTGCGACTTCCCTTAGCAGTGGCTTGGGTGAAGTCCATCTTTTGATTAGCTTGGCTCATGGCAACGATCAGTGAAGCCAGGGTTGTTCCGACAGCGCCTGCAAATTGTTGCAGAGTGTTAAAGATCGCGTTCGCATCGGGTTGCTCTTCCAGAGAAAGTTGTTTTTGTCCGTTGGTCATGATATTGCCAAAGGCCAGTCCCATACCGGTCATGAAGATCATGTAAAAGATGAGAATCAAGCCATTTGTCAGCTTCAGGGCAAAAAGGGTGAAGTGGAAATGGGCTAGAAGGATTAAAGCAGCTCCAAGGAGAATCGGTTTGCGAGCGCCCAACTTATCTAGAATGAGACCAGAGAAGGGAGCAAAACCTGCTCCAATGATGGCTCCTGGAAGCAACATCAAGGCTGCAAGCGTGGTGCTCGAGTGGTTGACCAATTGGACATAATTGGGCAAGAGGAAACTCATGGCCAGAGAACCTAATTGGAAGGTGAAAAAGGCAAGAACATGGCCAGTGAGGAGATGGTTCTTTAAGATGGCAAGGTTGATAATGGGAGTCTCTAACTGATTGGACCGCCAGACTAAGAGAACCAGTCCCAAAAAACCAATCACCAGCCAACCAAGGACAGAAAAACTAAAGAAAGCATGATCAGAAAGACCGTGAATCCCTAAAATCAAGCCTAAAAATGAAGCAATAATGGCGAGAAGGCTCATGATATCAAGCGTTTCTCGCTTGACTGTACTGATTTGTTCAATGGAGCGAAGTCCTGCAACTAGCGAAGCTAGAAGGATCGGGAATTGAACCAAAAAGATGGACCGCCAACCGAAGTTAGCTGTCAAGAGACCACCGACAGTAGGCCCAATGGCGGGAGCGATAGCTGTAATCAGGGTACCCACTCCCATCATGAGACCGATCTTGCGTTTTGGGACCTGCTCTAAAATGATATTAAACATCAGAGGAAGGGCAAAACCAACCCCCATTCCTTGGACCAATCGCCCCAGAACCACAAAGCCAAAACTTGGAGCCAGGAAGTCAATGAGAACACCTAAAACAGATAGGAGATTTCCAACTAAAAAGATGGACTTCATTTTAAAAGAGCGCTTGAGGTAGGCAGATAAGGGGACTACACAGGCAACCACTAGAAGATAGATGGTGGTGACCCACTGGACGGTTGCGGTATTGATCTCAAATTCCTTCATCAATATTGGGAAGGTGATATTCATGGCAGTTTCTCCAGCCACCCCGCAAAAGGAAAGGATCCCTGTTGCAAAAATAGCATACAGGACCTTGGCTGAAATTTTTTCTTGTGACATCGGTGTTTGATTCCTCCTAAATCTTCCTAAAGATATGGACTATGGTATAAAAATCATGGTTACGATCTGATTTTCCGTCAGCTCCAATCGCTATGAGCATAGCAAGACCAACGGTAACCTGATCCATCGTTTTGTTAGCTAACAAATAGTATAGAGGAAATGAAGACCCCTGTCAAAGAGTTTTTGAAAAGTTTTGAAAATATTAACAGCATTCTCAACTGATGACATCTCTCCAAACGAAAGGATACGGTCGCGAGTATGATATAATAAGAAGAAAGCAGTAAACGTGAATAAGTCAATCAACTCGAACAGGAGGCCCCATGACCAAGTATTTAGTCCAGAAGTTTTTCTGGTTACGAGAAAAAAGTTTGATTCAAATTTCCCAGAAAACTCTGGTTTCCTTATTTCCTTTTTTTCTATTTTCAGGAATCATTCGGGTGATCGCTCTATCGGTCTTCTCCGATCGAGGCTATATCCATCAGCTCTTTTCGATGGATAGCTGGTTGCTATGGGATCAGGCCATCAGCCAGGTCCTCGGTAATATTTCTAACTTTCTAGGAGGTCTAGCTGGACCGTTAGCGACCTACTTCGCTGGAAAATACACAGCTGGGCACTACGGTAGAAGTACAGGGACAGCAGGTGTCACTGCTCTTTTGGTCAGCTTGATTGTAGGGTCCCAGGAATTGTTGGTGGGACCACTCCATGACGGGCAACTGACACGTATCAACTTACCTGCGACGACCAATATCGTCTTAGCGATTTTTTTAGGCTATCTAATCGGGCAGATCTTTCGTCTATCCAAGGCCAGTGACGACCAGATTGTGGACAAGGATTTCATCTATCAACCCAAGACGGTGCGTCCCATTTTCTTATCCTTAGTTCTAGGGGTCAGCCTCAATCTTCTTGTGGTTCTTGGGAACCAATTTAATATTTTTCAGACTATCCGACAGTTCTTGGCTTCTCTAACGGTAAGCAGTCATCATCTCTTGTCCACCTTTGTCATGGGACTATTTAGTGGGCTATCTGCTTGGTTTGGTAATAGTCAAGCCTTTGCCTTGAACTCAATTGCGGATGATAACTTTGCTTTGGAAAATCTCACCTACGCTGTGACGCATCATACAACGACAGGCATTCCTCATCTCTATACCTTGACCAATTTGTACCGCAGTTTTGGTCTGGTAGCTGGTGTCGGAGCCGTCCTAGCTCTTTTGGTTGCAATCTTATTGGTTTCACGAAGTCAAAAGGACAAGAAAGTCAGTTTTCTCAGTCTGTTTCCAAGCCTCTTTAACAACGGGGCGTCTTTCATGGTAGGGATACCGGTCCTTCTCAACCTCCTATATGTGATTCCCTTCTTATTGATCCCCTTGGTGAATATGGGAATAGCAGCTGTAGCTTTGTGCTTCAAGCTGATGCCTGCAGCCGTCTATCCGGTGCCAGATGGGACTCCTAGCCTTCTCTATGCTTTTATTGGAACCGGAGGAAGTTTGAGGGCCTTAGCTGTCAGTATCCTTTGTTTTGCCATCGATGTGCTCCTTTATCTACCATTTGTCCGCATGGGAAATCGTATCCGAAAAGATCTAAAAGTGAAAGGAGAAAGCGATGAAGCCATCTAAAAAAACAGCGATCGTCCTCACTTTGGTCAGTCTTTTCTTGATCGCTTTAGCCATTCCTTCTTATAGCTGGACTCGGACCAATGTTTCAAGAATCGAGAAATTTTATAATTCGAAAATTGTCTCCCATCATCATGATCCCGGGAAGCTCTGCGACAGAGAACCGCTTTGATGGTTTGGTGACCAAGCTCAACCAAGAACGCCAAGGAACCAAACACAGTCTACTTAAGGTTAAGGTTTGGAATGATGGGCATATCACCTATAGTGGTAGTATTGATGCCAAGGACAATGAGCCGGTAATTGTGGTTGGTTTTGAAACAACAAAGATGGTTATAGCAACATTAAAAAGCAGGCTAAACTATTCAATCAAGCCTTTGAAGCCCTTCAAGAAAAATATAATTTTAATAATTTTAAGGGCTTGGGTCATTCCAACGGTGGCTTGATCTATACAGCCTTTATTGAAAATTATCTAGGGAATTATGATGTGGATCTCAAGACCCTTATGACGATTGGAACTCCCTACAATTTCACGGAGACCAATATCAAAAATAAATCTGAGATGTTGGCTGACTTTATCAAGGGAAAAGAAGCCATCCCGACAACCCTCCATATGTATTCAGTAGCAGGGACCATCACCTATGATTCAGATGAGTTGGTCCCAGATGCCAGTGTTTCTGCTGGGAAATATATCTACCAAAACCAAGCAGCTAGCTATACGGAGATTACGGTGACGGGGGAAGATGCCCAGCACTCGGATCTTCCGACCAATGATGAGGTAGTTGCCTTGGTGAAAGAGCATATTGAAAGTCAAACGGATAGTCGTGCCAAACCGAATAAAATAAACTAAGTGTGAAGAAGGGATTCCTTCCTCATGTTTTTTTTAGTATAATAAAGATCAGTATGAAAACATGGGAGACTAAAGGAGAAAAGATGAAAAGAAAACAATGGATGCCCTTAGGCTTAGTGGCTTCAAGTATGGTCATGTTAACAGGATGTTACCAAAGATACCAACGCCAGTCCAGTCCCAAAAAAGAGGCTGCAACAAGCCAGACCTCAGCAAAGAAACAAGCGAAAAAAGCAGATAACAAACAATTATACCAGTCTGTTTTTTCAGACTACCAAAAGATTTTTACCACTTCAAAAGATTTAGATGCTATTTCCAAATTGAATGATGCATTAGCCAAAGAAGATCGGATGATCAATAGCTGGGTGATCGAGACTATCATCAATCAGCCAGATGCCGTTCGCTATGCCTTTAAGGACTTAAATAACGATGGGGTAGATGAGATGATCATCGCCAATCAGCAGACCGATGGAAGCTACTTTGTGACAGGAGTTTATTACCTCAAGGACCAAAAACCGACTCTACTAGCTGAAGGTTTCGTCGCTGGACACGGTGGAGCGCGCAATGCGACGACCCTCTATCAGGGAGGAGAAGTCTTAGAAGTCAGCTGGATGTCAGGAACTGGCCGTGGGGTAGCTGTGCTCTCACGGATAGAAAGGCGTCTCAAGCCGCGACCAAAGTCCAGGAAGAAGAAGTTCAAGTACCGGGGTCAGATCTGAATGCCCTCTTTGGAAAATCGGATGAGGAAAAATTGGATCTCAAGAGTTTTGACTGGCAAACCTTTGACAGCACACCATCAGCGAGGAATAGCCAAAGCCAGGAAAAAACGCCTTGGAACGCTGAAAAATCAGCAAAATTAGCAGAATTTATGAAGACCTGGGGCGAAAAGATGGGCCAACCCAACTATCAAAAGGGCATCGCTGGCGATGATGTAGGACCAGACAACCTCTATACTCTAGGGGAAAATAGTAAGATGGATGCCATTTATACAGATACTGGTCAAGGAAATGCAAAATACCGCATCGTGGAACGCTATAGCAATTGGGACAAGTATCCAGATGTGCATAGTTATTTCTTTGCCATTACAGATACAGGAGAAGGAATTGTCTTTCATTCTCCAACGACCAATGGTGGGAAGATGTATCTAAAACCAACGGACAACAAGGAACTTCAAGAAGAGTTCAATCAATTACTTCATCAATGAAAAAAAGAAACAGGAGCGAAATCTTGTTTCATGCATTTTGTGCACTTTTGCAGTTAAAAGGCAAATAAATACGTTAGAAACTTCCTTTAATACCTCAATGCAGTTCTTTAACCGATCAGCTACGGGCTTATTCAGTTATTTCAATCATTCATTAAAGATTGGACGTTTTGTCTAATCTTTTACTTTATTCGCGGAATGAATAAAAATATATTTTTTGGTTTTTGTGAATCGGACGGAAAAATATGTTAAGAGTTAGTGATAAAAGCTGGTATAAAAAGGATTGAGTACATAAAATATTTGACAATGATAAATTGCAAGAATAAGTGCAACATTTACTTGAACTCATCCTCTAGAGCTTCACAAGCAGTTCTGTAAGCTAAACATTTTCGTGGTCGGTGATTGATATCAAATAAAGCCTTGTTCAAATCCTCATCAGAGATAACGGCTAAATCTGTTTTCTTTGGGAAATATTCTCTTAGTAAGCCATTTGCGTTTTCATTGCTTCCTCTCTGCCAGGAAGAATAGGCGTCCGCAAAGAAAAAGGGAATTCCTAAGTTCTCCACCAGAGGATAGCAGGCAAACTCTTTTCCCCTGTCTGAAGTGAAGGTTTTTAAGAGCCTCTTTTTGGAAATAGCCTACAAAGTTGTTCGATAGCTGAAAACATGGCTTGGGCTGTTCTATCTGGTATCTTGAAAGCTAAGTAAAAACGAGTTTTTCGCTCTAGAAAGGTCGCTAAACAGCCCTTACTTTTGCCTCTGGAAGACACCACAGTATCGAGCTCCCAGTGGCCAAAAAGTCTCACGATTCCTGACCTCTTTAGGACGTTTGGCAATCGACGTGCCAATCCTAAATGTCCCACGTGTTTCTTTGGGCTGTCGACTTTTTCCCTTTCGGCGCAGGACGCTTAAATCCAGATCAATCAAACCAGCATAGAGCCAGTTATAGATGGTTTTAAAAGCTACCATTGGCTTTTGTTCAAGCTGATAGCGACCACAAATCTGTTCAGGTGACCAAGAGGCTTTTAACCCCTTCTCAATTTCCTTTTTCAACTTTGGTGTCAAACATGACTTCCGACCCTTTTGCTTAGCCCTGTGGTCGTACTGTTCCTGTGCTAAGACGGCGGAGTAACCATTTTGGCATCGTCTTAACTCTCTTGAAATGGTAGACTTATGAAAGCCAAGTTTACTTGCAATTTGGCAAGATTTCAAACCTAAATCCAAGTAAGTTTCTATCTTTATTCGGTCGGTTATGGTAAGATGGGAGTAGCTCATAGTTTTTCCTCGGGTTCTGTTTGTGTGGTTACTTACAGTTTACACCAATGAAACGCTATGAGTTTTTTTGTTGCACTATATTTTACAATTTATCCAATAAAAAGATTTCATTTTAAAATATAATTAATCAATATCTATAGGAGAAAAAATTATGAAAAAACTTCTTACAGCGGGCGTGGCTCTCTTATCAGTTGCAACGTTAGCAGCATGTTCTGGTAAAACTGCTTCGGAATCATCTAGCAAAGATGCAAAGGCTTCTTCTAGTAAGGTAGAAAAATCATCTACTTCAGAAAGCAAATCAAGCAGTTCATCAAAATCATCTAAATCAGCAACTTCTTCAACAAATATCCCTGAAATTGTATTGTTGACAGATGAAGAAATCGACAGTGCAAAAACAATCGGAGATATGAAGAATCTTTATAGCAAATTAGTTGAAAGCTATAAGAAATATGCGCAAGATATTGGCCAACAAATTCCAGAGGCTCAGAGAGATGCGTATACTCAACAAGTAGATCCAGCTATTAAGGCCTTGGATGAATCAAAAACTCAATTTGATACGATGCTTTCAAGCGTAGGTCCTGATAGTACGACTGTTCCTGAACAAGGACGTACGACTTTCTTACAACAAGTGAAAACATCTCGTGATGCAATGAAACAAGCTCTTGAAAGTGCATATAAAATGGTTGCACCGTATACATCGGCTCAGTAATAAAAGAATGAAATAGGTTAGGACCTCAAGTCCTAGCCTATTTTTGCTTTCTTACAAAAATGTAAGAAATAAAGGGTAAAATGTAAGGTTATGTTATGGTGAAAGCGTTTCAGTTTTAGTACAATAGACTTGTAAAAAACGATTGAAGCTTTTTCGAGCTAGAAAGGAATGGACCATGACCCTACTAGACGTTCAACATATCAAAAAAATCTACAAAACCCGCTTTCAAGGGACGCAGGTTGAAGCCTTAAAGGATATCCATTTTACCGTTGAGAAGGGCGAATACGTGGCCATCATGGGGGAATCAGGATCCGGGAAATCCACCCTCCTCAATATCCTGGCCATGCTGGACCAGCCGACCGAAGGACGGGTCTACCTCAATGGCACCGATACCTCAACCATCAAAAACAAGGACGCATCGAGCTTCCGCCGGGAAAAACTAGGCTTTGTCTTTCAAGACTTCAATCTGCTTGATACCTTGTCTGTCAAGGACAATATCCTCTTGCCACTGGTCCTCTCTCGCAGACCGGTCAAGGAAATGATGAGCAAGGTCGATAGCGTGAGTCGGGAGTTGGGCATCCACCAACTGCTTGAAAAATACCCTTACGAAATCTCTGGGGGTCAAAAGCAACGGGTGGCAGTAGCGCGGGCCATCATCACCTCACCAGAAATCCTCCTGGCCGATGAGCCAACAGGGGCGCTGGATTCCAAGTCTTCGGCAGCACTGCTGGACGTCTTTGAAGATATCAACACTATGGGCCAAACCATTCTCATGGTGACTCACTCAACCGCAGCAGCAGCGCGTGCCAAGCGCGTGCTCTTTATCAAGGACGGGATTCTTTACAATCAGATCTTCCGCGGGGAAAAGACGGAGCGTCAGATGTTCCAAGAAATCTCAGATACTCTGACGGTCATGGCGGGTAAGGAGGATCATGATGTTTAAATTAACAAGTAAATTAGCTCTTCCAACCTCAAACAAAATCGCAAGCTCTATTATCCCTTTGCCTTGGCTGTTATTTTAACGACCATGATCCTTTATAGTTTTATCGCCTTGGCAACGACCCCTCATTTAGAGAATTCTTACGGAGGGAGAACGGGGAGAACGGTTCTTGGTTTTGGTTGTTTCGTCGTCCAGCTGGTCGTCATCATTTTAGTGGCTTATGCCAATGGTTATGTCATGAAAAATCGTTCCAAAGAACTGGGACTCTACAGTGTTTTGGGAATGGAGAAGAAGCACCTCCTCGTCATGACCTTATGGGAATTGCTTATCTTCTATATTCTCACAGTTGGCGCGGGACTGGGTTTGGGGCTCTTATTTGATCCCTTGATTTTTGCCCTGCTCTTAAAATGTATGGGGCTTCCAGTCGTCATTCAATCAACCTTCCAGATAGGGGCTGTTCTTAACACTTTACTTGGGTTAGCCTTAGCTTTTGGCCTCATTCTTTTGTTGAATTCTTTCCGCCTCTTGCGCTACAGTTCCCTTCATCTTATGCAGCAAAAGAAAGCAGGAGAGAAGAAGGGAAGATTCTTGCTGGTCCAAACTCTTTTAGGTCTAGGGCTCTTAGGAATTGCTTTCTATTTGGCGCTAACAGCGGAGCGTCCGGTTGCGGCTGTCCAAGGATTCTTTATTGCTGTCATTTTGGTCATTCTGGCGACTTATCTCTTATTCAACGCAGGCTCCATTACCTTCTTAAGATTTCTCAAAGGTCGGAAATCCTACTATTACAAGCCAGAGAATTTTATATCTGTCTCCAACTTAATAGCTCGGATGCGAAAAAATGCAGCGGGCCTTGCGACGATTAGTATTCTATCCACCATGGTTTTGGTCACCTTAACCGGGTCGCTTAATATCTTTGTTGGAGGGAAGAACTATCTAGATACTGTTTACCCTTCTGATTACATGATTAGTGTGGGGCATATGCCTTCAGATGCTGAAACAGAACCGGTTATCAAGGATGTTCAAGCTATTATTCAGAAACAGCCGATGCGACACATCTGTCAGATTATCAGGTGGCACAGACAACATACTGGTCGGCTGAAATTCGAAAGATTGATGGAAGGATCTTAGAGGTGAATGATCAGTCCACTCCATCAACTGGTCAGGAGTTAAAGTCAGAAGGAACAGTCTACTTTTTTGATCAGGCGACTTATGAGCAACTGACCGGTCAAAAAGTTGTGCTTGGGGAAAATGAAATCCTAGCCTATGGTTATCAGTATCCGGGAAGACTAGACTCGAAATTAGAAATCAATGGGAAGACCTTCACGATTAAACAAAAATTAGATTCCAATTTTATCCAAGGGAAAATCCCCCAAATCGCCCTGTTTCAACATCAAATGGGCTTGCACCTTGTCCTCCCTGACTTGAACCAACTGGGACTAAAAGTTGATAAAAATTTGGAATTTTCTATTAAAGCAAAAGATAAAGATAACCAAGATTTTATCTCTGGTTTGATCAAAGAGCTGTATTCGACAGACAAAATGAGTCAATATGGTGCGACTCTTTTTGGTGGATATGAACGATACAGCATAGAGAAAGAGTGGCGTGAATCAGCAGGGACTCTCCTCTTTATCGGGATTTTCCTATCTGTGATCTTTCTATTGGCTACGGTTCTCGTGATTTACTACAAACAGATTTCAGAGGGCTATGAGGATCGAGATAATTTTGTGATCTTGCAACAAGTAGGACTGGATGAAAAACAAACGTCCACCACCATTCGCAAACAGATACTTACCGTCTTTTTCCTCCCATTATTCTTCTCCTTCCTCTACCTAGGAGTGGCCTACAAGATGATCGCAAATCGTTGCTATCTTAGGAGCGACCAATGCGGGCTTGGTCCTTCAAACGACTCTATCTATCTGCGCTGTCTTTTTCATCTCCTATGTTCTCGTCTTTCTTCTGACTTCTAGAAGTTATCGGAAGATTGTCGTGAGATAGCGTTCGAGTCTATAAAAGATTAGAAATAAGATGAAACATACAACATTTTGTTAGCACAAAAAACACCGAGGATTTTATCCCCGGTGTTTTCTTTCGTGATTATTTCACGTGTTTTACAAGTTCATCTTGCGCTTTTTTGTTTGATTCTTCTTTTTCTTTCAACCAATTCTTATAAGCTTTTTCGTAGTCAGCAGTTGTGACTGTCTTATCTTGAAGTTTTTGGTATTTGAAGAAGCTTGTTTCACCTTTAATACCAATTGCAGAATTTGCTGCTGTGAATGGTGTTACCTTCGTGATAGATGGAACGCCACCCTTAGAGTAGATTGGAAGAACCATGGCATTTTCTGTCAACCAAGCTTGGGCATCAGCATATTTTTCATAACGTGCATTGGTATCCAATTTTTCAGCATTGGCAGCATCCAACAATGCTTTGTACTCGTTCAAACCAATTTTCTCGATGAGCGCTTGGTCTTTCTTAGGATCAAGTCCCATACCAGTCAAGGTTGAACCATCTGTTGGGTTCAAGATATCCAAGTAAGTAGATGGGTCTTGGAAGTCAGGTCCCCAACCAGTGATATCCATGTCAAGTCTTTTTGGTCTGGTGATTGGGCGAAGTAAGTAGCGTTGTCTGCATCGTCTGTAGACAATTTTTGTACATCGATCACGACATTGTCTTTACCAAGAGCTGTTTCAATAGAACTCTTCATAGAGTCTGCTTGTTGGACAAGAGCATTAGAAGATTGGTCTACGACATAGTCGATATGGATTGGGAATTGAACACCTTGTGATTGCAATTCAGCCTTCGCTTTTTCAAGTTCCGCTTTGGCTTTATCCGCATTATGCAAGCTATCTTGAGCATCAGCAAAGCTAACACCTTTCCACTCATCTCCTGTTGCGGCAAGTTTTTCTTCAACGAGAGTACCGAAGTCTTTCCCGTCTGCTTGCACAAATGTCGGTGGAACTAGAAGGGTACGTAGAGTTTTTGATGCTCCGTCTTTCCCGTTAACTTGAGCGCTGTAAGAAGTTCTGTCTAAAGCAAAGTTCAAAGCTTGACGGAAGTTTTTGTTTTGAAGGGCTGTCTTGGTGCTGTTCTTTTGCTCATCAGATGTCTTCTTCGTATGGCCGTAATTTTGACGGTTGACGTTGAAGTAAGCGTAGTAAACAGTAGAATCTTGTGGGGAATAAACGATGTTATCCTTGAATTTCTTCTCAATCGTACTGTAGGTTGAGCTTGTTGGGAAGAGACGAGCAGTAGATAGGTTCCCATCTGAGAAATTACGAGCAAGGTAGTCTTGGTCGGAACCATCGAAGTAAGTTAATTTAACGGTATCGATGTGAACATTTTTCTTGTCGTAGTATTCAGGGTTCTTTTCCAATTCGATTTGTGATTTTGAAGTGAAGGACTTCAAAATGTAGGCCCCGTTGTAGAGGATCCCATTTGGTTTCACGCTACCGAAATCTTTCCCAGCTGATTCCAAGAATTTTTCATTAACTGGCATCATGGTAGCAGTCGTCAATTTAGAATTCCAGAAAGATTCAGGTTGGTTCAAAGTATATTGAAGAGTATGATCATCAACAGCTTTGACTCCAACAGTTGAGAAGTCTTTGGTTTTCCCGTTTACATAGTCATCCAATCCTTTGACTGAGTTTTGAACCAAGTAAAGAGCATCAGATTTTTTATCTGCTACATATTTCAGAGATGTCACGAAATCTTTTGCAGTGACGTCAGCGTATTCATTTCCTTCTGAATCATACCACTTCGCGTCTTTTCGAAGCTTGTAGGTATAAGTCAGACCGTCTTTTGAAACGGACCAGTCTTCAGCAAGAGCAGGCACTAAGTTACCGTATTGATCGTTTTCAAACAAACCATCGACCAAGTTGGTTGTAATGTCGCTTGTAGTTGAACGATTTGAAGTCAAATAGTTCAAGGAATCAGGGTCTGTACCATACACGTAGTTGTAGGTCGTCCCTTTTGACGCATTAGAAGATGAGCCACATGCAGCAAGGAAAAGCGTTGAAGCCGCGGCGACACCTGCTAAAAGAGCAAGCTTCGATTTTTTCATATTCGTGTCTCCTTTTGAATAATTTAAATTATTATACTCCAATCAATCTACAAAATAAAGTGTTTTTTGAACTTTTTTTGTATATTTACACACGAGTATACAGAGAAACCTTGATTTTAAGGGATTTTTAAGGAATAAAAATTTTTTTGAAAAATTTACTATTATGCTTTACATACTAGCTTGGAAAGAGTATACTGATAGTGAAACAGCTAGTATGTAAAACAAACTAGTAAAAAATGTGAAGAAAGAGGTGAGAAGGATGAAAGAGTCCCAATTACTAAAGGGAGTCTTGGAGGGCTGTGTGCTGGAGATTATTTCTAAAAAGGCTATCTATGGCTATGAATTGATCCAAAGTCTCAAAGAGATGGGATTTGATAAGATTGTCGCTGGGACCATTTATCCCCTGCTTCAAAAATTAGAAAAACAAGGGGTTATTCATGGGGAAATGAGGCCGTCTCCAGATGGTCCCGATCGCAAGTATTTTTCACTCAGTGATGCTGGAAGAGAGCGCTTAGAGGAATTTTGGGACCAGTGGCAGGAGCTAGTCACAAAAGTAGAACGTATCAAGAAGGAGGGAGAAGCATGAAATCAGCAATGTATTTTGAAGAAACGCAGGCCTTGATGCAAACCTTTAGCCAAGAGGACCAAGCTTATTTCCAAGATCTCTGGGATTATTTCAATTTTGCAGGTTTCTTATATAAGGAGGAAGCCTTAAGAGAGCAAGTTTATAATTTAGCGGTAGATTTTTCGCAAGCAAGAGCGGATGGCTTGACGGCAAAGGATTATTTTGGTCTCGATCCAAAGGGAATGGCAGACCAAATCATCGAAAATATGCCCAAAGAATCGACGCGGTCTGTTCTAAAATATGGGGCTATCTTTTCAGGTATTGTGATTTTTTATCGCCTCTTAAGTGATTTTGCTTCTCAAGCGGTTCTTGTGCTCAAGCCTCTAGTCTATTTGACCGACATCATTTTGGGACTCCTAACAGTTGGGATGATCTTCTATCTCCTTCGTCGCCTCATTTTTGCGGAAGAAAAAGCGAAAAAAGCAATTTATGTAGCATTTGTTCTAGTTCTAGGAATCTATTTTTTAAGTGAAATTGTGGGCGTCCGCTTCTTGCCAGCTCTTGCTTGGTTAGCGGTTCCTAGTCCTTGGGATGCTCTTCTCATGACAGGGGCTAGCGGAGCTCTCATTCTTTGGCAATGGAAAGAAGAGTTTGGACGAGCTTTCATCTTTCCTATCGTCGCCTTTTTAGTGGTTGGATTCTTACATCGCTGGACCTTGGCACAAGGAGTTCAGAATCTTGCTATGACGGTTCTTCTGCCCACAGTGATCATCGTTTTTTTGGGCTGGTTATTTATTATTGGTTTACGATTCGTGCTTTGAAAAAGAATAGGACGGAAAGTGATAAATAGTAAGAAAAAGGGGGAAAAAGAGTCTCCCTTTTCTTGTCTCAAGTATGATAGAATAAACTCATTAGATGGGAGAATAGAGATGAGTTTATTTCGAAAAAGGGACTTGGGCAAGTACACCCGGGTCTAAATCGCCATTTACGATTGTGGGATTTGATTATTTTAGGAATCGGTGCCATGGTGGGGACAGGGATCTTCACGATTACGGGAACTGCAGCAGCGAATTTAGCTGGTCCAGCCTTGATCATTTCGATTGTGATTGCGGCTTTTTGCGTCGGCTTATCTGCCCTCTTCTTTGCAGAGTTTGCGTCTCGCATCCCTTCAACCGGTGGAGCCTATAGTTACCTCTATGCCATCTTTGGAGAGTTTCCCGCCTGGATTGCAGGTTGGTTGACCGTGATGGAATTTATGACAGCCGTATCAGGGGTGGCTTCAGGTTGGGCTGCTTATTTCAAGGGTTTGTTGGCCAATCTTGGCTGGAGCCTGCCGACGGCTTTAAACGGGACTTTTGATCCAGCTAAGGGAACTTATGTGGATCTCTTGCCTATTTTGGTTATGGTCCTCGTCACAGCCTTAGTCCTTATGAATGCAAAAGCGGTTTTACGCTTTAATTCCTTGCTGGTCTTACTCAAGTTCTCCGCTCTTGCCTTGTTTATTCTTGTCGGGATTTTTCACCTAAATCCTGGCAACTGGGCAAACTTTGCTCCGTATGGATTTGGCGAAATCTATGGTGGTCAGACAGGGATTATGGCTGGAGCTTCGCTCATGTTCTTTGCCTTTCTTGGTTTTGAGTCCATTTCAATGGCGGTCGACGAAATCAAGGAACCACAAAAGAACGTTCCTCGTGGGATTGTCCTCAGTCTCTTGATCACAACCGTTCTTTATATCTTGGTCACCCTGGTTTTGACCGGTATGGTTCCTTTTAAGAACTTAAATGTAGAAGACGCGGTTGCCTTTGCCCTTCGTCAGGTCGGAGCTGGTTGGGCTGGAAATTATGTATCCTTAGTGGCTATTTTGACCTTGATTACCGTCTGCATTTCCATGACCTTTGCCCTTTCACGGATGATTTACAGTTTGGCGCGGGATGGGCTTTTGCCAAAAGCTATGAAACAGCTCGATCCAAAAACTAGAATTCCCAAAAATGCAACACTAGTAGCTGGCTCGATGGCTGCCATTGCTGGTGGAGTCTTTCCACTTGCAAGTATCGCTTCCTTCTTAAATATCTGTACCTTGGCTTACCTGGTTATGTTGGCCTTTGCCCTCTTGAAATTGCGCAAAGGAACACGGGGCTCCTGGACCTGGTGAATTTAAAACACCCTTGGTTCCAGTCTTGCCAATCCTATCGATTGTGGTCTGTCTGTCCTTTATGACCCAGTATTCCCTATCGACCTGGCTGGCCTTCGGAGTTGCTCTCTTGATCGGGGTTGGAATTTATTTCGGTTATGGGTATCGCCATTCAGAAGAAAATCAATAAAAGATGAAAGCTAGAGTAGAAGAACTCTGGCTTTTTACATAGAGAAAGCTCTTTTTTTGGTATAATAAAGGGAGAAAGTTAACTAGATAACAAAGGAGAAACATCATGACATTTGAAGAGATTTTTACCAGGCTTAAAGGCTAAGAAAAAAATATGTACGAACAGGGTTGGGGTGGAGCAGAAAACTACGTCCAACTTTTTGATACCATTGAGCAAAATGGGGTGGCTCTGGAAGTGACACCTTATTTCCTCATTAACGTGTCTGGTGAAGGGGAAGGCTTTTCTATGTGGAGTCCAACCCCTTGTGATGTCTTAGCGACAGATTGGGTGGAAGTCCATGACTAAAAGGGTCTTGATTACAGGCGTGAGTTCCGGGATTGGTTTGGCTCAAGCTCGTCTCTTTCTAGAAAAGGGCTACCAGGTCTATGGCGTGGACCAGGGAGCGGATCCGCAGTTGTCGGGTGCTTTCCATTTCTTGCAGAGGGACTTAACTCTGGATTTGACGCCGATTTTTGACTGGTGTCCTGAGGTAGAGGTCTTGTGCAATACAGCTGGGGTCTTGGATGATTACAAACCGCTTCTGGAGCAAAGCGCTCAGGAGATTCAGGAGATTTTTGAGATTAACTATGTGACTCCGGTGGAGCTGACACGGCATTATCTGACTCAAATGTTGGAGAAGAAGCAAGGGATCATCATCAATATGTGCTCCATTGCATCTAGTCTAGCTGGTGGAGGCGGTCACGCTTATACTTCCTCCAAGCATGCTCTAGCGGGCTTTACCAAGCAGTTGGCCCTGGATTATGCAGAAGCTGGGATTCAGGTCTTTGGCATCGCGCCAGGAGCCGTCAAAACAGGCATGACCGCAGCTGACTTTGAACCAGGTGGTTTGGCTGACTGGGTAGCCAGTGAGACGCCCATCAAACGCTGGATAGAACCAGAGGAAGTGGCAGAAGTTAGCCTCTTTTTGGCAAGCGGAAAGGCGACAGCTATGCAAGGACAAATCCTGACGATTGATGGTGGATGGAGTTTGAAGTAGGAGGATGAAAAAGCAAGAGTTGAAAATCTTGCTAAGAAATGTAATTGTTTTTTCCTTACTGAAAGAGGATCAAACCTAGGTGAACAATTAAGTTAGGACAGTGGTGAGACAGGTATTTTACCTCTATGCTAAAGAAGATCTTACTGAACGAAATTAAACCTACCAGAGTGATCAGGATGAATCAGATTTTTTTATAATTAGTCAAGATGGAGGTCTAGCCTATTTCATCAAAAAATACAGGGATAATAACAATTATGAAGATAACTGAGGGTAAGTTCAGAAGAACTTTTTGAATGGGCTACCTGAAACCTTAAGAGATTGTTTTAGAAGAAACGAATAGTACAATTGATTTGCTAAGTCATTATGGAATGAAGGTGAAATCATGATTAAATTAGTGAATGTTACTAAATGTTTTAGTGATGGATCGAATGTCAGATATATTTTCAAAAATTGTAATTTTGAATTTAAAAAAGGTAGCACGACTGCAATAGTTGGCCGTTCTGGATTAGGAAAAACTACTCTTGTTAAATTAATATTAGGGATTACCAGTTTAAATGAGGGGGATATCTTAGTCTGTGGTAGTTCCATTTTAGATATGAAAAATTTGAGTAAGGTAAGGCGTAGGAATATTGGCTGTGTCTTCCAAAACTTTAATTTGATTTCAGGTTTCACGGTGAAAGAGAATATTCTACTTCCAAGATATTTTTTTGAAAATGGAGAGAATAACATTAACGAAATTTGTAACACTTTAGGTCTTTCAAAGGAAATGTTAAGCAAGAGTATTGATAAGATTAGTGGAGGTGAAAAACAAAGAGTTGCTTTGGCAAGAGCTCTTATTAATAATCCAGAAATATTGATAGCAGATGAACCTACTGGTAATTTAGACGCTGCTAACGAACAAAATATAATAGAATTGTTGAAGCGGATCAATGAGGAGTTAGGTATCACGATTATAACAGTAACTCATAGTGATAAGGTGGCGAATAGTATGCAGTCTATTTGCACAGTTGTTGATGGCAAAATTGAGTACGTAAGGAGATGATAAAATGAATCATTCCATATTATTCATTGCTAAAAGAGATTTAGAAGTTAACAAACGAAGATATAGATTAGTTCGACTGTCAATAGCGATCTCTGTTTTGCTAATTGTTTTAGTGATGCTCATTTCTAATTCATTCTATAATAAAATGATTAAAGAAATGACTGTAGCAAATAAAAATGTTGTTACTGTTGCCTTTGGTAATAAAGAAAATTCTCTGAATTATAAAGCTTTGCCTTTATTTTTCTAATGAAGATATTGATCGAGTAAAAAAATAGATGAAGTAAAAAAATATTACTGGTGTAAAACTTTTATTTACGGATGATATCAAATTCCAAAATGGTAAGACATCGGTTTCCAATACCATCCATTGTCTAGAAGAAAAGTATTTAAAAAACCTGAATATTAGAATTGCTGATGGAAAATTTCCAGAGAAGGACAATGAAATATTAATCGGAAATTCCGTACACAAGGCTACATCAATGAATGTCGGAGATACGGTGACTATTAAGATTGATAATCATTATGTAAAAGTTTGTAATTTCGGGCATTATAGACAAGCAAGAAGCGCAGTTGTTTTCTACGTTGCCAACAGAAATAAATCAAATGATGGCAATAAATATTAATAGTAGTAGCGTCTCATCAAATAAATATTACTATCTGAATGCTACTGTAAAAAATGGAACCGATTTAAATGAGGCAGCAAACAGGATAGAAAAGACTGTTTTAAAAAATGAAAATTTAAAACAATCTTTATCAGGGACAGGATTAGATGTTGTTGTAGCAACACAACAGGATGTTATCAAATATGCTATCCAGATGGTTTTTCCTACATCGACCTTTTTTTATCCTCTTAATCATAGTTCTTATCTCTATTGTAGCGATTATTAATATTATCAATATTCTAGCCATTACCATTCAGGAGAATCATAAACAGATCGCAACTTTTAAAATCATCGGTGCATCTGATCGACAGATAAAAAGAATATATTTATTTGAAAGCTTCATGATGGGAGTACGAGGTACAAGCGCGGGATTGGTGATAGGAATTGCTATTTCTTATTTGATCATCTTTTTGAGTGGATTACCACTAGATATTGAACTTATCAGATTGTTGTTCCCAGTATTAATAGGGATACTCACTTCAGTTTTTGCAGGATTATTGGTATCTAAAAAAATTACTAAAATTGATATTGAAAAAGTATTAAATCAATAGAGAAGAAATGATTAGGGTCAATAAGAGATGGTGTTGCAAAAAGAATAGCTATACTGGTTTCACTATCGACTGAGCTTTTGAATGAAAGTAGGAGGATTTGATGGAAAATCAAAACATCACTTTTGGGCGTCTACGGAGTCTGTCTTCAAGAGGAAAACTGCTCTGCATTGAAAAAAACTAGAGGACCCCTTATCAACATCGTTTTTGATCTACCGGGTGGTAGTCAGGAACTCGGTGAGGGGTTGACAGAAACCCTCAGAGAGAAGTTCTGGAAGAGACGGGCTATACCCTTAGCCGTTACTCAAATCCTAGGGGTTTATGACGTGCTGGTTCAAGAAGAAGGGCAAGACTTCTGTCTAAGACGGTTGATTGAGCGGTCAATATGGGTTGAAAAAAAGTAAAATAATAAAGTAAAATAATAAGGATAAAATGAGTCTAGTAAAACCACTGGGCTCATTTTCTATTTTAGCTTTATGGAAAAGGAATCTTATGGTATGATAGCCTAAAAGGGACCTGTAATATGGAGGTCAAATAAAAAAAGCCTTTGGGAAGAGAGACTCAAAAGGAGACGAGATGCTAGTATTAACAGACACAGATCCAGCTATTTCAAGCGAAGATTTTTTACAATTTGAGGAGATTCTTGGAAAGAAATTGCCGGAAGCCATGAAGGATTTTTATCTCAAGCACAACGGTGGCCAGCCCCAAGTAAGGGGTGTCCACGATGATCATCATCTCTTTCCTTTCAATTCCTTTGATTCACTTGAGGAGATGAGGAAGTCTCTTACATGGTATGACGATGAGGCTGTGCCTGCAGGATTTAGGGCTACAGACCTTCTCCATTTCGCCTATGATCCTGGTTCTGGCAACTATGCTCTTTCTCTAAGGGAAGAAGATTATGGTATGGTTTACTTCTATGTTTTAGAAGAAAAAGCTGAGTTGTATGGTCAATGGCCATCTTTTGAGGATTTTTTGAACTCCTTTGTTGAAGAGTGAGACGAAAAAGGAGATGGATTACGAAAACATAAATGAAATAATTGCCCCTTTTACCTTGCTAGTCTTTGATGAGAATCCTTAAAATGTTCGAGGGTCGTTTATTTATTACCCAGATGGAGAATACAGACAGGAAGTGTTTGACACTCGAGAAGAGGAGGGATTTGAGGAAATAGCTATGATTTGGCATCTCTGGATTTTTGGAGAAAAAAATGCCTGAATTAAGTGAAGCTATCGACTTTGATCCAGAAGGAAGTATGTTTTGTGCTTATTCTTCCAAGGTAGACGCCTTAGCTAGATTTGCACTTGGATTGAAAGAGTTTGTGATGATACCAACACTATGAAAGACTTGTTTAGCCGAGCAGAGTTGGATTAGTTGACTAAAAATCTCTTTAAATTTTAAAAAGAATAGAAAAGGATTTCAGATGAAGCTATCTGAAATAGTTGAACAACTGGAAAAAAACATCCAGACCTACATCTCTATTTAGATAAAAATTTTTAAAAAAAGAATAAGAAAACCCAAAGCTAGCTATCTCGAATCGCTAAATCATCTGGCCTATTTACTTTTATCTGAATGGTCAAGAGGAAAATAGCTAAGGAATTATTAGATAGTATCATACAAGTTCCATTTGAAGGAATTATAACACTTGGACCTTTTGTTGATAGCTCTCTGGTTTTATTGGCCTATCTGGAAAGAGAGGCAGAAAATAAAGTATTCGACTATAAAAAAATCCTTTTATCTCCATTAGAACAGGGGAGAGAATCCACTCAAAAACATAAGAAGGAGAGTTCATCAGAGATTTTTTTGAATGGTGATAGCTTGGAGCAAAAAGCTTGCAAAAAAATCGAGCAAGCTTCAAGTCCTGAATCAGAAATGGAACGCCGTCTGCTATACTTGACAGATTTATTGAAAATTTACCTCTTTATTGACTGAGTCAACTGTGAAAGAGACAGATATCCAGGCAAAAATGAAAGAGAATACGGAGATACTGAAGAAGTATATCAAGGAGCATGAAATCTATAGCCTCTTTCCTTTTAAGGGATAAAGTGAGCTAGCAATCTTTAACTTTTAGAAAGAGTGGAATATGGAAATCAAAAAAATCACTTTGGTGTATACGGAGTCTGTCTTCAAGACGGGAAATTGCTTTGCATTGAGAAAACGAGAGGACCTTATCAACATCGTTTTGATCTACCGGGTGGTAGTCAGGAAGTAGGGGAGGGACTGACTGAAACCCTCAAGAGAGAAGTTCTGGAAGAGACAGGGTATACACTTAACAGTTACTCAAATCCTAGGATTTATGACGTGCTGGTTCAAGAAGAGGGGGAAGACTTCGCTGTACATCATATCATGGCCTTTTATGATGTAGTGCTCGATTTCGAGAGCTCTCAAAAATCCCTTCCTCATGAAGTTCTTGATGGAAGCAATGATTCAGCAAAAGGCAATTTGGTCAAATTTGGAAGAGATTACTGCAGATAAATGCCTCACCCTTTAGTATTAAAAGGTGAAGGCAGAGTTACGAGGATTTCCTGAATTGGAACTGACAAGTTATAGGAATTGGAAAGTAAAAGAAAAGAAGGAGAAAAAATGACACCTCAAGAAATGTGGAATGCCTACAAGCAAATTAACCCCTCTATCGGAGATGAGATAGATGCCTGGGCTTTTGGAGTGGAACCAGACCTTTTAGCAGATTTGGTGCTTAAAGGCGAAAAAACAGCAACCGCCTCAGCCTACGACCTCTACGCAGTAGAGGACGAACCCCTTCCACAAGAAGGGACCTTTGATATCATTTTAGACAGTAAGGATCAAGCTGTCTGCATTATTGAAATTACAAAGGTTTCCGTTCAGCCTTTCCATCAGGTTTCAGCCGACCATGCCTATAAGGAAGGTGAGGGAGACAAATCTCTAGCCTATTGGCGTCAGGTTCATGAAGATTTTTTCAAAGACTGGATGAGCGAAGCCGGACTGACTTTTACACCTGACAGCAAGGTGGTTTTAGAAGAATTTCGCAAGGTTTATCCATTATAGAACGAGGCTGGGCAAAAACTGTCCAGCCTTCGATGTTTAATAGGAATAACTGTATGACGCAGTGGTTGATTGCTCAAAGCACTGCTTTTAAGTGGTGGATAGGACTTGCGAAGCAAGGTTCCTAAGTATTTGTTCGCTACTTAGCTCCAAAGATGACCTATGAAGATGGAAAACAATGTTTTCTTTATCTGCAACCTCCAACAGTCTCCCAGACTGTTGGAGGTGTGCGGGGGTGGGAAAATTGAAAAGGTTTGGGGAACCTTTTCAACTTTTGTTTAATTAGTCGAAGTTCTTTCCCACTCCCTTTGGTTTGGGTCTTATTTTCCAAAAGGGGTGAAAAATGGTATAATAAGTACGATATTGTACAGAAAAGAGAAATGTTATGCCAAATTATGCCATTATTTTAGCAGCGGGGAAAGGTACCCGTATGAAATCAGATCTGCCCAAGGTTCTTCATAAGGTTGCAGGGATCTCTATGTTGGAGCATGTCTTCCGTAGTGTTGGAGCCATCTCACCTGAAAAGACTGTAACGGTTGTGGGCCACAAGGCGGAATTGGTGGAGCAAGTCCTAGCTGGACAAACAGAATTTGTTAAACAAACCGAACAATTGGGAACTGGTCATGCGGTAATGATGGCAGAGCCAGTCTTGGAAAGGTCTTGAAGGCCATACTCTTGTCATTGCAGGAGATACTCCTTTGATTACGGGTGAAAGCCTCAAACACTTGATCGACTTTCATATCAACCACAAGAATGTGGCAACGATTTTGACAGCCGAAGCAGCTAATCCATTTGGCTATGGTCGGATTGTCCGTAATGACAATGCGGAAGTGCTTCGAATCGTCGAGCAAAAAGATGCGACAGATTTTGAAAAACAAATCAAAGAAATCAATACAGGGACTTATGTCTTTGACAATGCGCGCCTCTTTGAAGCTTTGAAAGAATATCAACACTAAACAATGCCCAAGGCGAATACTATATCACGGACGTGATCGGTATTTTCCGAGAAGCAGGGTGAGAAAAGTCGGGAGCCTATACGCTTAAAGACTTTGATGAAAGTCTTGGGGTCAATGACCGCGTGGCCCTTGCGACAGCAGAAGGCATCATGCGTCGTCGTATTAACCAAGCCCACATGGTCAATGGGGTGAGCTTTGTCAATCCGGATGCGGCCTATATCGATGTCGATGTTGAGATCGCACCAGAAGTGCAAATCGAAGCCAATGTTACCCTAAAAGGGCACACAAAAATTGGGGCTGAAACCGTCTTAACCAATGGAACCTATATTGTGGATAGTGAAATTGGGGCAGGTGCCGTTATTACCAACTCCATGATTGAAGAAAGCACGGTAGCTGATGGCGTGACGGTAGGACCATATGCTCATATTCGTCCCAGCTTCTAGCCTCGCCAAAGATGTCCATATTGGAAACTTTGTCGAAGTCAAAGGTTCGTCTATTGGCGAAAATACCAAAGCAGGTCATTTGACCTACATTGGCAACTGCCAAGTCGGCAGCAACGTCAACTTTGGTGCAGGAACCATCACTGTGAATTATGATGGCCAACACAAGTTTAAAACAACGATTGGAAACAATGTCTTTGTTGGCTCCAATTCGACGATTATTGCGCCAGTTGAATTAGCGACAATTCCTTAGTCGGTGCTGGATCAACCATTACCAAGGATGTACCAGCTGATGCGATTGCGATTGGTCGTGGCCGTCAAGTGAATAAAGAAGAGTATGCCCTTCGCTTGCCACACCATCCTAAAAATAAATAGGAGATTCTCATGCAATTTGAAGAAAAAACCATTGAGCGCAAGGAGATTTATCAGGGACCGATTTTCCAAGTGGTCACTGATCAAGTAGAACTACCCGCTGGAAAAGGCCAAGCGCAGCGTGATTTAATCTTCCATAACGGAGCAGTAGCGGTTTTGCCGATCACAGAAGATGGGAAAACGATCTTGGTCAAGCAGTACCGCAAGGCGATTGAAAGGACCTCGGTGGAGATTCCAGCAGGGAAGTTAGAAAAGGGAGAAAATGCAGACCCTAAAGCGGCTGCTCTGCGCGAATTGGAAGAAGAAATTGGCTACACAGCGGATCTAGAGTTGTTGTATGATTTTTATTCAGCCATTGGATTTTGTAATGAGCGGATCAAACTTTATGGTGCGACCAACTTGAAAAAGGTGGAAAATCCACGTCCACAAGATGCGGATGAGACCTTAGAGTTATTAGAAGTGACCTTGAAGGAAGCGAAAGATTTAATCCAAACTGGCGAAATCTGTGATGCCAAGACCATCATGGCTATCCAATATTGGGACTTAATCAATAAATAGAGGAGGATCCGATGGGAAAACCTTTATTAACCGATGAAATGATTGAACGAGCGAGGCGAGGTGAGGACATTTCGGATCCTAAAATGGTCGATGCTGAAGAGACGAAGATTATTCGGACAGACCACAGAGGATTTGGCTATGAACGTCCTATGAGAGAGAGTCGTATGGAGCATCCACAAGAGCGTTATTCTCAGGATACTGTGCAGATCCAAGTGGAGCCCACAGTGACCAAGAGTCGTCGCATTGAAGAGCGTAAACAAAGTGTGGTCCAATCCAAACTCAATAAGATTTTGTTCTGGATCATTGTGCTCCTCATTGCCTTGATCATTGCTATTTGGCGTCTGTAAGGTCGTCACAAGGAGAGAATGGATATGAAAATTGGAATTATCGCAGCCATGCCCCAGGAGTTAAAGATTCTGGTTGAAGCCCTTGAAAATGGGGAAAAGCATCTGCGTCTTGGAAAAGTCTACTATACAGGATCGATTGGTCGCCATGAAGTCGTTTTGGTTGAAAGTGGCATCGGAAAAGTCATGTCTGCCATGAGTGTAGCCGTCTTGGCCAATGATTTCAAAGTGGAAGCCATTATCAATACCGGATCTGCAGGAGCAGTCGCACCGGGAATGGCTGTTGGGAGATATCGTCCTTGCGGACAAATTGGCCTATCATGATGTGGATGTGACAGCCTTTGGCTATAAGTATGGTCAAATGGCAGGTCAACCACTTTACTTTGAATCCAGTCGCTATTTTGTATCAGAAATGAAAAAAGTTCTGGAAGAAGAAGCTGCAACCACGCATGTGGGCTTGATTACAACAGGAGATAGCTTTATCGCAAGTGAAGAAAAAGTCGCAGCGATTCGGGAGCATTTCCCAGAAGTCTTGGCAGTTGAGATGGAAGGGGCAGCCGTTGCCCAAGCCGCACACGCAGCTGGACGTCCCTTTCATGGTCATTCGAGCTATGAGTGATACGGCAGATCACGCAGCCAATATCTCTTTTGATGAATTTATCGTAGAGGCTGGCGAACGCTCTGCTCAAACCTTGATTACCTTTCTTGAAGAGATTGGTGTAAAATAAACAATAGAGCCAAGGAATATCTAATGATAGAAGTGGGACGAGGAATGAAGTTTGATTCAATTTCATTTCTCGTTCCACTTCTTTTTTTCTGAAGCCGATTCTTTCAGAAATAGGGAACTTTCATGCTATAATAAAGACTAGTAATGTAAAGGAGAGAATATGGTTTTATCAAAGAAACGGGCACGCCATGTGATTGAAGAAATTATCGCCCTCTTTCCAGATGCTAAACCGAGTCTGGATTTTCGTAATCATTTTGAATTACTAGTAGCAGTCATGCTCTCAGCTCAGACGACAGATGCGGCTGTTAACAAAGCGACACCAGGTTTGTTTGCGGCTTTTCCAACCCCACAAGCCATGGCAGCAGCCAGTGAAGCCGATATCGCCAAGCATATTTCTAAATTAGGCCTCTATCGAAATAAGGCCAAATTTCTAAAAAAATGTGCCCAACAATTGTTAGACAACTTTGATGGTCAAGTGCCTCAGACTCGTGAAGAGTTAGAAAGTCTAGCAGGAGTAGGACGCAAGACAGCAAATGTTGTCATGAGTGTAGGCTTTGGGATTCCAGCTTTTGCTGTCGATACCCATGTGGAGCGGATCTGCAAGCACCATGATATTGTCAAGAAATCAGCGACGCCATTGGAAGTTGAAAAGCGGGTCATGGATGTTCTGCCAAAGAGCGAATGGCTAGCTGCCCATCAAGCCATGATTTATTTTGGACGGGCTATCTGCCATCCTAAAAATCCTGAATGTGACCAGTACCCACAACTCTATCATTTTGATTAGGAATCAGTTCCTCTGCTCGAAAGTGCAGAGGTTCTTTTTTAGGCTGAACGTATATTTATTAAAAGGATTGAAAGATTCAGTTTTGCAAATCTGTGGTGGTAGGTGCCTAGATTCGCCTATCCAGCTTTTTTGAGATTGATTTCAAGATGCTTTTTCTTGACATCTTATTATATTCATTCAGAAATAACGAACTTTTTTAAAATAAATTTGGTTTTTTAAAAGAAATAGTGTATAATGGTAGAAAATCTAACATAAGGAGATAGTGATGAAAGCAAAAAAACTGTTAGCTCTTGCAGGAGTTTCTGTTGCAGGTGCCTTTCTCTTAGCAGCGTGTGGTGGTGGTAGTAGCAATCAAGCAACCTACTCATTCGTCTATTCAGCGGATCCAAATACCTTGGATTACATCGCTGCAACTCGTACAACGACTTCAGATGTCACAAGTAACCTTGTAGATGGTCTTCTTGAAAACGACCAATACGGAAACTTTGTGCCAAGTCTAGCAGAAGATTGGACTGTCTCTGAAGATGGATTAACCTATACTTACAAACTTCGTAAGGATGCCAAATGGTATACGAGTGAAGGAGAAGAATATGGTGCTGTAACGGCTCAAGACTTTGTTACAGGGATCAAACACGCGGTTGAGTCAAATCAGAAGGTCTCTTCTTGATTCAAAATTCGATCAAAGGTTTGGATGCCTATGTAAAAGGAGAAACGAAGGACTTTAAAACAGTTGGAGTCAAAGCTTTAGACGACCACACCATCCAATATACCTTGGTCCGTCCAGAAAGTTTCTGGAACTCCAAAACAACTTCAGGTGTTCTTTTCCCAGTCAATGCAGATTTCTTGAAATCTCAAGGAAAAGATTTTGGTTCGTTGAAACCTAGTAGCATCTTATACAATGGTCCATATTACTTGAAATCATTGACTTCAAAATCTGAGATTCAATTGGTCAAAAACAAAGACTATTACGATGCAAAAAATGTTCATATCGATCATGTCAAATTGACCTTTAACGATGGATCAAACCCAGATTCTATCATTAAAAACTTTGAAAAAGGTCAATATTCCTTTGCATCTGTTATGCCAAACAGCTCGACTTACAAGAGCGTTAAGAAAAACTTTGGCGACAACATTGTCTACGGTTTACAATTAGGAACATCCTACTATCTTGGATTCAACTTGGACCGTCAAAAGTATGACCACACTGCCAAAACAACGGATGAACAAAAAGCTTCTACCAAGAAAGCAATCCTGAACAAGGATTTCCGTCAAGCGGTAAACTTTGCATTTGACCGTAAATCTTATGCAGCACAAGTATCCGGGGCTGATGCGGCTGAAAATACCCTTCGTAGTACCTTGGTGCCACCAACCTATGTCCAAATCAATGGAGAAGATTTTGGTAAAGTCGTTGAAAAACAATTGGTTACCTATGGAGACCAATGGAAGGGTGTGAATCTGGACGATGGTCAAACAAGCCTTTACAGCCCAGAAAAAGCCAAGGCTTCATTTGCGAAAGCTAAAGCTGAATTGCAAAAACAAGGAGTTCAATTCCCAATTCATTTGGACTATATTGTCAGCCAAGTGGACAACAGCATGGTCCAACAAGCTAGCTCCTTCAAACAATCTGTAGAGTCAGCGCTTGGTGCAGACAATGTCGTTGTGGACCTTCAAAAGGTTTCGGATGATGATTTCCAAAATATCACCTATTTCAGTGATACAGCAGCTGCGAGAGATTACGATATCTCAGGCGGTGGTTGGGCCCCTGACTACCAAGATCCATCCACTTATCTCGAAAGTATCAGCCCAGTCAATGGTTCAGTTTCATACTATTTTGGTATAGATGCGGGAACAAACAACCCAGCCATTGCAGCAGTTGGTTTGGACCAATACGCCAACATGTTAAAAGATGCGGATGCTGAATTGTTGGATCAAGCAAAACGCTACGAAAAATATGCAGCAGCACAAGCTTGGTTGACGGATAGTGCGATTACGCTTCCAACTGTTTCAAATGGTGGTTCTCCAATGCTTCAACGGACCGTACCATACAGTCGTGCTGCTTCATGGGTTGGTACAAAAGGAACAGGAACATTCTACAAATACCTTGAAATGTCCAAAGATGTTGTCACAACCAAAGACTTTAACAAGGCCAAAGAAGAATGGTTGAAGAAAAAAGCAGAATCCAATAAAAAAGCTCAAGAAGATCTCAAAGATCACATTGAGAAGAAAAAATAAAAAAATCAATCATTGGTCTATCAATGAAGATAAAAAAGTCGGAGCCGTCATGTGAAGGCTCCGTTTTTTTTAATGTCTCGAAAGTCAGTCTGTCTCATTTTTTAAGATGAAAGATAAATAAATCACCCGCTATTGAACTGTACTCCCAAAAAAATAGATTTTTGGGTATGGTCTCATAGACGGGTGATGATCATTCTATTCACTAAATCTTAAAAAATAGCCATCTGGATCTAAAACTGAAAATTCATGAGGATAGATATACTGTTCACCAACACGAAATTCTCTTTTGGTCAATGGACGATGAATAGGATAGTTAGATTCTAGCAATTTTTGATAGAGTCTAGGGACATCTTTTATGCCAAAGGAGATATTGACTCCACGACCAAATGGATAGGTCAGTTCAGCTAGCTCCTCCTTTGTTCCCTCCTCTATCATTAGCTGGCAATCTTCGAGAGAAAGGAAAAGGAAGTTCTCTTCTGGTCGCCCGTATTCGATGGTAAAAACCCAGTAAATCACAGTAGAAGGAACGGGACTGCTCTATATTCGATACAATAAACTCAGGAATCACTGCATTGAAATTCATAAAGAACATCCTTACAAATCAATTTCTAATACAATTGGTGTATGATCTTGACGAGCTCCTGAGTCAATCATATCTGATTTAGTGACCTTGTCAGCAATGCGGTTTGAGGTCAACCAATAGTCGATTCTCCAGCCTGTATTGTTGATTTTTTTGAAGTCTTGCTGCGTTGCGCCCACCAAGTGTAACGCTCCGGCACATCGCCGTGGAGGTGGCGGAAGGTATCTGTAAATCCTTTGGCCAAAAGATTTGTAAATCCTTCGCGTTCTTCGTCTGTGAAACCTGGTGAACGACGGTTGCTGGCAGGGTTAGCAAGGTCGATTTCCTTGTGAGCAACGTTGTAGTCACCGGTTGCAAGGACAGGTTTTTTTGCTTGTCTAATTCAGCCAAATATTCAGCATATTTGACATCCCATACTTGACGTTCTTCTAAACGTTTGAGACCATCACCAGCGTTTGGTGTGTAGACCTGAGTAACGAAAAAGTGATCAAATTCTAGTGTAATGATCCGACCTTCCAAGTCCATGGTCGAAGGAGCTCCGATTTCTGGGAAAGTCACAACTGGTGTGAGCTCTTTTTTATAGAGGAACATGGTTCCAGCGTAGCCTTTACGAGCCGGTTCTTGAGAAGAGCGCCAGGTGTTTTCGTAGCCAGGGAAGAGCTCCTCAAGGATTTCGAGGTGTTTTTTAGTAGGACCTTTGGCGGATAACTTGGTTTCTTGAATGGCAATGATATCCGCATCCTCAGCGACCAAGGTTTGAAGGACTTCTTGAGAAAGTTTAGCGCGTGCTGAATCACTAGTCAATGCAGCATTAAGCGAGTCGATATTCCATGAAATGAGTTTCATTGTGTTTCCTTTTCTTGACATGATAGATAATTTTATTATAACAAAAATTTAATGATTTTCTGATTAGAATGCCTTGAATTCTCTCCTGAAATCCATTATAATAGCTTGAATTCATTTGGAGAAAGGGAGTTCATTATGAAATTTTACTCTTATGACTATGTATTGAGTCAGATTAGTCAGCAAAATTGGGTGACCATTGGGATCTCTGGTTTGCTCATTCTACTGACCAGTTTTTTTGCGGTGAAAGCTTATCGGGATAAGCACGATAGCAAATTCCGTGAATTATCCATTATTTCCATTTTGACTTTGGTTGCAGTGGTCTTGATCGGCATCAGCAATTTCCAAAATAGCCAAAGTAATAATGACCAATTCCAACGTTCTCTGCATTTTATTGAGGTTATCTCAAAGGAGTTGAATGTCAAAAAAGAAAAGGTCTATGTCAATACTTCGGCAGCTACGGATGGGGCGATCCTGAAAGTTGGAGCAGTTTATTACCGAGCTATCGCAGGATCTGACCCAGATAGCTACCTATTAGAAAAGATGGATCTGTATAAAACAGACGTGGAACTTGTGGAGGTGAACAAATGACAGTAGATTTTTTAGCCATTTTGATTAAATTAGCTCTCGGCTTGATTTCCTTGGTATTTGTGATCAATGTGACAGGGAAAGGCAATCTAGCACCAAGTTCTGCAGTAGACCAGATACAGAACTTTGTTCTGGGGGGAATTATTGGTGGGGTTATTTACAATAGCTCCATTACCATTCTTCAATACATTGTGATTCTCTTGATGTGGACCATTTTGATCTTGCTCTTAAAATGGCTCAATACCAATGTTCGTTTTATGAAGCATTTGATTGATGGAAAACCTACTGTCATCATTAAAAATGGGAAACTCGATCCGGAAGCTTGTCGTTCCAAAGGACTTTCTGCTTCAGATGTTGCCTTGAAACTACGTGGACAAGGGATTTTTCAATTAAAAGATGTGAAGCGCGCTGTTATTGAACAAAATGGTCAATTAATTGTTGTCCGTGCGGGAGATGAGAATCCTAAATACCCGATTATTACGGATGGCGTAGTTCAGCTTGAAATTTTGGAAACAATTGGAAAAAGTGAAGAGTGGCTGCTGGCTGAATTGGAAAAAGAAGGCTATGACAACGTTTTGGATATTTTCATTGCCGAGTACGACAAAGGAAAGATCAACGTGGTGACCTATTAGTAGAAGAGATTGGGCGAGCCTGTCCAATCTTTTTTCTTTGTAAAATTCCAGGAAAGGCCTCTTCATTTTCTTGAGATACTCTTGAAAAAATAGTAAAATGAAAGGAAAGTGTTTATTAGAAAAGAAGGATAGAAAATTTCATGAAGAAAAAAATACGGAAGTATGAGAATCATTCGATAACACGCAGGCTATATCTGCTGTTTAGTTTGATTTGCCTTCTTTTTTTAGTTCTGATTGCTCGGCTTGGCTATATGCAGATCACTCACCAATCCTATTATACGGATAAATTGGCAAAAGCTACGAAAAAGACGGTCAAACAAGGGAGTGTGCGAGGGCAAATCTATGATGCTTCTGGCAAGCCCTTGGTGGAAAATGTGGGGAAACAGGTTCTGACATTTACGCGGGATCGTAAAATGACAGCCCAAGAAATGCGAGAGACTGCAGGGAAACTCTTACAGTACGTTGATGTAGAGGATCCTCAAGTGACCGAACGGCAAGAAGTAGACTATTATCTAGCCAATACCAAAGTCTATCAAGAGGTCGTGGAACATCTGCCTGAGAAAAAGAAATATGATACAGATGGAAATCGTCTGCCGGAAGCTAAAATCTATCAAGCGGCAGTGGACAGCATTGATCCTTCGAAACTCGGTTACACTGATGATGAGAAAAAGATCATCTATCTTTACAGCCAGATGAATGCTGTGGAGAATTTTGCGACGGGAATCATTACGACGAAAGCGTTAGGTGCTGAGCAGATTGCGACCATCACTGCTGACAGTCAAGATTTTCCGGGAATTGCCATCACGACTAGCTGGGACCGCAAGGTTTTGGATACTCCTCTAGCCTCTATTATTGGGAATGTCTCAACCGAGCAGGCGGGGCTTCCAGCAGAAGAGGTTGACCAGTATGTCAAAAAAGGTTACGCTCTTAATGACCGGGTTGGAACGTCTTATCTCGAAAAGGAATATGAAGAGATTCTTCAAGGGAAACGCAGTGAAAAAGAAATTCTTCTGGATAAGAATGGCAACATAGAAAAAGTGGTCGATGTTTCGAAAGGGGCTAAGGGAGAAAACCTCAAGCTCTCGATTGATTTGGATTTCCAAAAAGGGGTGGAGGATATTCTCCGCTCTGCCTTTAGCGCAGAGTTACAAGCTGGAAATGCGACCTACTCCGAAGGTGTCTATGCTGTAGCACTGGAGCTGATACAGGGAAAGTTCTTGCTATGGCAGGGATTAAACACCAAGCAGGGAGTCAAGATCTATCAGCAGATGCTTTGGGAACAGTCACCAACGTCTTCGTCCCAGGATCCGTGGTCAAAGGAGCGACCTTGACTTCGGGATGGGAAAATGGAGTCATTTCTGGGAATCAGGTGCTGACCGATCAGCCGATTGTTTTTGCAGGATCAGCTCCTATCAATTCTTGGTTTACCCAATACGGTAGTCGTTCCATCAATGCGGTGGAGGCTTTAGAATACTCCTCTAATACCTATATGGTCCAAATTGCCCTTAAGATGATGGGGCAACCCTACACTCCAAACATGACCTTACAAGTGGATCAAGTAGACCCTGCTATGAAAAAACTCCGTTCTACTTTTGCAGAGTATGGTCTTGGAACGACAACGGGGATTGACCTTCCCAATGAATCGACTGGTTTTATCCCGAAAGAGTATACAGTCGGCAATTATTTGACCAATGCCTTTGGCCAGTTTGACAACTATACACCGATGCAATTGGCCCAGTATGTGGCGACAGTTGCGAATGATGGGAAGAGGGTGAGTCCTCATGTCGTTGAAGGCATCTATGACAATAATGATCAAGGGGGCCTTGGTCAGTTGAAAAAAGCGATCGAAACTAAGGAGCTCAATCAGGTGCATATCTCAGCGGAGGACATGGCTTTGATCAAGCAAGGGTTCTACCAAGTTGCAAATGGTACGAGTGGGTTAACGACAGGAAAGACCGTGGGTCGAGGTGCTAGTGTGCCCATTAGTGCAAAGACCGGTACAGCTGAAACCACAGTCGATGGAGGCAAACAAGCCATTAATACCAATGTTGTGGCTTATGCACCATCAAACAATCCAAAGATTGCGGTAGCAGTGGTTTTTCCACATAATACCAATCTACAAGCGACGGTCAGTCATTCCATTGCGCGTGACATTATTAATCTATACAATCAGAAACACCCCATGAATTAGAAAGGAAATTATGCTTTATCCAGCACCTATTGCAAAATTAATTGACAGCTATTCGAAGTTGCCAGGAATTGGGATCAAAACAGCGACTCGTCTGGCTTTTTACACGATTGGTATGTCAGATGATGATGTCAATGAATTTGCCAAGAACTTACTGAATGCCAAGCGTGAGCTGGGGTATTGCAGTATTTGTGGAAATTTAACCGATGAAGAAACCTGCGAGATTTGTCGAGATGAAACGCGAGATCCATCCCTCATTCTGGTTGTAGAAGATAGCCGGGATGTATCTGCTATGGAGAATATCCAGGAATACCACGGTCGTTACCATGTCTTGCATGGCTTAATCTCGCCCATGAATGGCGTGGGACCCGATGATATCAATCTCAAGAGTTTGATTAGTCGCTTGATGGATGGAACAGTCACAGAGGTCATTGTTGCGACCAATGCGACGGCAGACGGGGAAGCGACATCGATGTATATCTCGCGCGTGCTCAAGCCAGCAGGGATCAAAGTGACCCGTTTGGCACGAGGACTGGCAGTTGGAGCCGATATCGAGTATGCGGACGAAGTGACCTTGCTTCGCGCGATTGAAAATCGGACAGAATTATAAGAGAAGTTCTTTCGAAAGGGCTATCATTGTGGTATACTATCAAGTAAGAAATCAAGGGAACAATTAGGGAGAAAACTATGAGTAAACAAGACTTAATCCTGTTGTATGGTGGACGTAGTGCAGAACGTGAAGTATCTGTTCTTTCAGCAGAAAGCGTGATGCGCGCGATTGATTACCAAGCATTTTCGGTTCAAACCTACTTTATTACGCAGTCAGGAGACTTTCATCCAGACGCAAGCTTTTGAAGAGAAACCAGCGGATGATGAGAAATTGATGACCAATGAGACAGTGGACTGGTCTAAAAAAGTGGCTCCATCTGCGATTTACAAGGAAGGAGCAGTAGTCTTTCCAGTTCTTCATGGACCAATGGGAGAAGATGGTTCCATTCAAGGCTTCTTAGAAGTCTTGAAGATGCCTTATGTTGGCTGTGGCATCCTAGCTTCCAGTGTTGCGATGGACAAGATCACGACCAAACGGGTCTTGGAGTCTGCAGGGATTCCACAAGTTCCTTATGTAGCTGTAGTGGAAGGCGATGACGTGGAGAGAAAATTGCTGCAATTGAAGCGATCTCTCTTATCCTGTCTTTACCAAACCATCCAATATGGGTTCAAGTGTGGGGATTTCAAAATCTGAAAACCAAACAGAGCTTCGGGCTGCTCTCGAATTGGCCTTCAAATACGATAGCCGTGTCTTAGTAGAGCAAGGGGTTAATGCGCGTGAGATTGAAGTTGGACTGCTTGGAAACTATGATGTGAAGAGCACCTTGCCAGGTGAAGTTGTGAAAGATGTGGCCTTCTATGATTATGATGCCAAATACATCGACAACAAAATTACCATGGCGATTCCAGCTCAATTGGATCCCTGAGGTTGTGAAAACCATGCGGACCAACGCAGAAAAAGCCTTTCGTGCAATCGGTGGTCTGGGCTTAGCGCGTTGTGATTTCTTCTATACCGATAAAGGAGAGATCTTCTTAAACGAACTCAATACCATGCCAGGATTTACCCAATGGTCTATGTATCCTCTGCTTTGGGACAATATGGGACTCAACTATACAGATTTGATTACCAAGTTAGTAGAGCTTGGAAAAGAAGTCTTCCAAAAACACGAAGCGCATTTGTTGTAAGAAAAGAGAGAGTGGGACAGAAATCGGTAATTCGTTAGAATTCGATTTCGTCGTCCCACCTCCGCACAGTTGAGTAGGGCTGTAAAAGCTGATGAAATCAGCGTAGTAGAGCCCACTCAACCACTGCGTCTTGCTCGACAATCCAAAAACAATCAAGAGGCTAGGACTTCTGTCCCAGCCACTTTTTTTGTGGTCTAGAATATGGTATAATGAGAAGAATTTGATAGGAGCGTCCAAATCTTTGAGGACGCTACGGAGAACTGAGGAGTCGGATATGAATCTCACATTACATGAAGTTGCTCATCTAGTACATGCAAAAAATGATATCAGCCAATTTGAAGATGTGGGCCCTCGTCAAGCCGGAATTTGACAGCCGTTTGATTGGGCCTGGAGACCTGTTTGTTCCTTTAAAGGGAGCGCGTGATGGTCATGACTTTTATTGAGACTGCTTTTGAAAACGGAGCCGTAGCCACTTTTTCAGAGAAAGTGGTAGAAGGCCACCCTTATATTTTGGTGGAAGATGTGCTGAGTGCTTTTCAAACACTAGCTGCAGCCTATCTTCAAAAGACAAAAGTGGATGTTTTTGCAGTGACGGGGTCAAATGGTAAAACCACCACAAAAGATATGTTGGCACAGCTTTTGTCCACCACCTACCTAACCTATAAAACACAGGGAAACTATAATAACGAAATTGGTCTTCCTTATACGGTTTTGCATATGCCAGAAGGGACAGACAAACTCGTCCTTGAAATGGGGCAAGACCATCTAGGAGATATCCATCTCTTGTCAGAACTGGCGCATCCAAAAGCTGCTATTGTCACCTTGATTGGGGAAGCCCATTTGGAATTCTTCAAAGATCGAAGTGAGATCGCAAAAGGAAAACTCCAGATTGCGGACGGGATGCCAGAAGGTGGCCTTCTGGTAGTTCCAGCTGATCCGATCGTCGATGCCTACCTTCCTGAAAATCAAACAGTCGTCCGCTTTGGTCCAGACGAGGAGATTTTTATTACCGAGTTAATCGAGCGAAAGGATAGCTTAACTTTCCGAGCGAATTTCTTAGAAGAAGCGATTGATCTTCCAGTAACAGGAAAATACAATGCGACCAATGCCATGATTGCAGCTTATGTTGCCTTGAAAGAAGGAGTGAGTGAAGCTGCGATTCGTGATAGTTTCGAAACCTTGCAATTAACTCGCAACCGGACAGAATGGAAGAAGGCAAGTAACGGAGCAGATATCTTATCCGATGTCTACAATGCCAACCCAACGGCCATGCGCCTAATCTTAGAAACTTTCTCGACTATTCCTGCCAATCCAAATGGTCGAAAATTGGCCGTCCTGGCAGATATGAAAGAACTAGGGGAGCAATCGGTAGATCTGCACAACCAAATGATTCTCAGCCTCTCGCCAGATGTTTTGGATACGGTTATTTTCTATGGTCAAGACATTGCGGGATTGGCTCAGTTAGCGAGTCAGATGTTCCCACTCGGACATGTCTATTATTTCAAGAAGACAGCTGAGGAAGATCAGTTTGAGGACATGGTCAAACAAGTCAAGGAAAGCTTGAAAGAGCAAGACCAAATCCTTATCAAGGGAAGCAATTCCATGAATTTGGGCAAATTGGTAGAGGAATTGGAGAATGGTAAGTAATAATGTACTGAAGGACATTCAGCGCTTGATTTCAATCACCAATACAGGCTTAGCGTTCTCAAAAGATCCATTTGATCAAGAGCGCTACCAGGATATTCGTGAAATTTTACAGGATCTTGTGAGAGAAACGACTGATCTGAATTCACAAGAATTATCGGATTTGTTTCGACCGACAAACTATTATGACACCCCCTTAATTGATGTAAGGGCCTGGATTGTCAAAGATGACAAACTTTGTTTAGTGAAAGGTCAGGGAGAAGAGACCTGGGCTTTGCCGGGTGGTTTTGGTGAGGTTGGCTATTCTCCTAAAGAAAATATTTTAAAGGAAATCCAAGAAGAAACGGGCTATGTAGCACGTGTCAATCGGTTGTTGGCAGTATTTGATACCAATCGCTACCAATTGCAAAGCCGCCAATATGTGAAATTGGTATTTGAATGTGAATTGCTGGATGGAAGTTTTCAACAGAATCAGGAAATTTCCGACCTTGCATTTTTTGAGAGAGAGAAAATGCCTGCTCTTTCTACCAAGCGCAATACAGAAGAACAATTGAATTTCCTTTGGGAGGTTTATGATGGGAAACGAGATTTGTATTGTGATTAAAAACGATCTATAATTAAAGGGATATAAACATGACACTTTGGGATTTATTGTTTACGAATCAAAAATCAGCCCCGCCTGAGTTTGGACTCTGGTATTTCATTCTGCCAGTTTCCTTGTTGGTGGTTGGCTACTTTTCTATCAAATATGCGCAGTCAAAAAGCTACCAACGCTTTTGGTATTGGGCACAATTGATTCAAGTCTTGACCATCAATGCTTGGTATATTCTAGCCCACATGCCTTTGACAGATAATTTGCCTTTTTATCATTGTCGCTTGGCCATGCTTGCGATCCTCTTTTGCCCCTAGAGGGACCTATATCAAGCAATATTTTGCCTTGTTGGGAGTTCTAGGATCGATTGCGGCCTTGGTTTATCCGGCCTTTGATCCCTTCCCATTCCCTCATATCACTGTGCTCAATCTGATTTTTAGTCACTGGGCCTTGTTTGCTAATAGTTTGATTTACCTGCAAGATTTTTATCAGTCGGAAAAGCAAGACAGCTTACGAATTGTTAAGATTACCTTTGGCATGAATGCCTTGATTTTCTTGGTCAACCTTTTGACGAAAGGAGATTACGGCTTCTTACGACGTCCACCAATCATTGGAGACCACGGTGCTCTCTTGAACTACCTCTTGGTCAGCATCGTGATGGTAGCTGGTATTTGCTTGGTCAATCAACGCTATAAATACAAGATGGTCGAAGAGAGTATAGTTTCGCGTTCAGAATAAAAAGAGCAGATAAGGGAAAGAAATCATGACACTTTGGGACTTATTTTTCACCAGTCAACCAACGACCCCTCCTCAATTGGGGGTCTGGTATTTCTTATTGCCGACTTCATTAGTGGTAGTGGGAGGTCTGTCCATTCGATTTGCTCACTCTAAAGGCTACCAAAACTTTTGGTATTGGGGGCAATTGATTCAGTTGTTGATTATCAACTCTTGGTATCTAGCTGCTCGCTTGCCTCTTTCAGAGAGTCTTCCCTTCTATCACAGTCGGATGGCCATGTGGATTATTCTCTTAGCTCCTAAGAGCAGCTTCAAACAATATTTTGCCCTCGTGGGAGTCTTTGGCTCCATTATGGCCTTGGTTCATCCTGTTTTTTATCCCTATCCTTTTCCTCACGTTTCCTCGATCAACAATGTCTTTGGTCACTGGGCTCTCCTGGCCAACTGTTTGATCTATCTGGTTCAATCCTACCAGGTGGAAGAAAGGGCTGTTTGGAAAATCTGTCAGATGACTGTTGGGGTCAATGCCATTATTCAGCTTGCGAATCTCGCAACAGGTGGAAACTACGGCTTTATGCGTCGCCCTCCTGTGATCGGTGACCATGGCCTTGTGCTCAACTATTTGATCGTGACAGTTCTCATGACGGGGACACTGATTTTCATCAATACAATCGTTCAGTACAGTAAGAAAAGAAGAATACCTGAATCTGTTTAAATAAGGAGACTTTATGCATCATTTTTTCACTACAGAATCAACAGCACCACCAGCAATCTCAGCACTTTGGTATAGTTTGATGGTCTTGTTAATTGTGACAGCGATCATGATGTCACTTCGCTATTATCAGAATGAGCAATTTCGCAAATGCTTTCAATACTTACAGGGCTTCCAGTTAATTTGCTTGTATCTTTGGTATTTTGCCTACCACATTCCTTGGTCCAATAGCTTACCATTTTATCATTGTCGCTTAGCCATGTTTGCGGTCTTGTTTTTACCAGACCGCTGGAAAAGCAAACAGTTCTTTGCCTTGATGGGAGTGAGTGGAGCCATCTTTGCTTTGGGCTATCCAGTCTTTGATCCCTACACTTTCCCTCATATTACGAGCTTTTCTTTCCTCCTCGGACATTACTGTCTCCTGATCAATTCCTTGATTTATCTCTTGAGATGGTATGATCGAAACCTCTTAAAAAATAGTCAGATTGTTCTCTATACCTTTGCCTTAGATTTATTCCTGGTTGGAGTCAATCAATTGACGGGAGGAAATTATGGCTTGATGGCCCGCCCTCCGATTATGAGAGGGGATAAGGTGTGGCTCAATTATCTGGTTGTATCCAGTATTTTAGCCCTTGCTTTATTGCTCTTTAATCAGTTCTTCAATCGCAGAAGTGAGCGGGTGAAACTGAGAAAATAACCATGATTG
>BNJU01001365.1_pt1 | contig 76395 bp, 105 predicted proteins | sample 8539281 | NCBI WGS metagenome assembly BNJU01 (sample SAMD00202456, study PRJDB9452) | human saliva metagenome | isolation source: human saliva | place: Japan
TAGATGAAACTTCTTCTTTCATAGAGCCTTGCAAGATATTATACAAAAATAAAAAGTTATAAAAAGAAAGATTAAAATTCAAAATAAACTGTGGTTCTAGGTGGTTTTCTTAGCTAGTGATGATAAAAGGTAAAAGAAATGATGAAGGATCAAATCAAAGAGAAGATATAAAGTTATTGGAAGAAATACATTGATGAATATAATCAAAAATTACCTCCATTAACACATTTTATTTTTACCTGGTGATGATGAAGTTGCTGCTCATTTCCATGTAGCTAGAACTGTAGTGAGGAAGAGCTGAAAGAAGGATAGTTTCTCTTGCAGCACAAGAAGATTTAAATCCACTTATTCAAAAAAATATGTAAATAGACTATCAGACTTAATGTTTGTACTTGCTAGATATTCAGAAGAAGTGGAAAATAAAAATGAAAAGTACAAATTTAAATATTTAAGATACTGGTTATTTGTGAAATAGTGTTGATAAAAGTTTAGACTATGACCTGATAGAATTAAGAAGTATGAGAATTAAAAACTTAAGAATTCTCTTTTTATGTAAACTAAATCACATTATTGTAGTAATTACATTGAAAAATTAAGCACTAATTGGGATAATACCTACTTGAATCAATACATACTTTTTTAAAAATTACTAAAATTTGAATATCTGAATGCTGTATCTCTTTACTGAAATTTTATTATTTTAAACCTTCTATTAAACCATTAGTGAGATTCGATTCAAAGATATTTTCAATATATTTCATATATTTTTCAGAGTTTTTAGGTTGTTATGCTTTGTGGCAAATAATATCTTGGTATATATTAAAGATGTATACTCTAATTCAGGGATTTTTCTAAAAATAGTCCACTTATCTTTGCTACTTAGTTTGTACTTAAAGCTTTATCAATAATAGTTTACCCTAGAGAAGATTAGGATAATATTTTAATAATAATTTTCAGAATAGCTTCAGCTTTCTTTTTAACGAAAAGCTGAAAGTAGAAATGGAATTCTACTCTCATAAAAATAGCTTATATTTTGAAGATAATAATTTTAATAAGAGAATTGTGAAATTTATATATTAATAGAAGTCATTTGCTGCTAAAGTTAAAGTTTCTCTCCAAGATAGTGAAATAAAATATTTTATCCAAAATGAAAAATTAAATAATAAATTTATTGAATATGATGAAGATGGAAATATTATAGATAAAACTTTATATAAAAGAGAGTAAAATAAAACTAGAATAAAAAGTATCTTTTCTTAGATTTACTATGTATGAAATTTATGATATAATAATAAATATATTTATCTAATAGGAGGGGAAAGTATGTTCATTTTAAACTATTTTGATAATAAAATTCTAAAATTAATTAGAATTTTTATTTATAATTAGAATTTTAAATTAGTGAGAGAGGGAGTTGTAGAAAAATATGATTAATAAAGAAAATAATAATAATAAAGGTGTAATCAAGGCTAAAGAAGTTGCGGAAAAATATGGTTTAACTAATATGGTTATGGAATTAGATGCATTTTATTTTTATGAATAATAACTATAAAAGTACATATTTTAATGATTTGGAGGATATAGTGCTGGAAAGATCAGCATTATTAAATAAATATATTGGAAAAATATATTAAAAGAAAATCAACAACCTGAGCAATATTGCAACAGAACTATATTTTTCAGAAAATGAAAAGATTATTGCAAATCTATTAAATGGAGAGAGAAATCTCATCTTTAAAAAGAGTATTGATATAGATACTACTAAAAATATTGAATATTATATAAATAACAGAATATCAATGAACAATCTGATATATATTGGTTGATACACCTGGGTTTGATTCAGAGAATCGAAAACATAATAAAAGCTTTAATGCAATATATGAGACTATAAAACAGCATTTATAGTTGTAATGGACTGATGAAAAGTGCTATTTCTAGAAAGTATCTTAAAATTTATAAATGAAATAAGTAATTTACAGTATGGATATTGCTATTATTATAAATAAATGTGATAAAAATTGAAGAAGAAGTTCAAAAAGTAAAAGAGCATATTGAAAAATTTGCTCTTTAACTGGCTGGAAGAGATACAGTGTTTGTACATCAATGCGATAATGATGTTGAAAACTAAAATTAAAGTTATTAGAGACATTTAATCCTCAATACTCTTTTATGATAAGCATATTACTTCTGAATTAAATAAAATGCTGAATTTAATTATTTGAGAGCTTTTAGAAATTATAAAATCTAATGAAGACAGTGATGTTACTAGAAATTGAAGAAGAAATTTTGAAAGGAGAAAATGCTAAAAGAAATTACTTGAACAATTAGATTTACAGAGTTAGATAATAAAATTCATAATGAAGTGAAAGAACATATTTTTGTCAATTATCTATTCCCAACTAATTTCTAATACTGAAATATTAGCAGAAGCTTCAAAGGAGGAGTTGAAATGCTACAAGAAAAAGTTGTTGAAATAATTAGACCTATTATGATTTTCAGAGGTAGAAGAGTATTCTTCAATTGCATATGAAGATTTCTTAAAAATCTAAATTATAGTTCTTTAAATATTTATGATAATTCTGATGAATTAAAGGTTGTTGTTGAGAGTGTTTATGAAAAGTTGAAAAATCTAACTCCTGACAATAGTTCAGTTCTTCCTATTGTAGATGAAGTAAGAAAGAGACAAATTAATAAAAATAGTTTAAATACATCACAGAGTGTGGGGTCAGCATTAGCTATTACAACTAGTGTAGTGCTCTCCCCACTAGAATTATTAATTGTATTTTTTACCTGATATTATAAAAAGCAATTAAAGTGCTTACTGGTACTACTGAGGGAACAACAATTAATAGAGGCAATTCAAAATAAAATTATTTCCCCAAATTATTAAAAAGTTAAGAAATGAATTGGACAATTCTTTATCAAAAGTTGAAACAGTGATGATAGACAATATTTCAACCAATATACAGAAATTCTTGATATTGAAAATAATGCTTTAGAAATTGCTTTAAATAAAAAGAAAAAGTTGAAACAGATTACATCAATTTTTATAGCTTCTATTGAGCAAGATATTGAAAATAAGAGGGTAGGTGTTTTTTAATGCAAAATAAAATATGAAGTAGTTGTTGATAAAATTTTTAACTGGTTTAAATGAATATAATGGATTTTTATTCAAAGAGATTATTTTTGGATATTGAGGATAGAATTCAAAAACTGATATAGAATATTCTACTCAAGAAGGAAGATTGCTTAAAAATTGGGATTGTTGGAAGTAAAGCTGGTAAATCTTCATTTTTAAATGCTTTAATATTTGATGGAAAATGACGTTTACCAAAGGCAAGTACTCCAATGACAGCAGCTCTTACAAAAATAGCTTATGCAGAGCTTTCCTTCTGCTAAAATTGTATTTTACAGTGTAAAAAGATTGGGAAAAGAGTTCAAGAACTTTCTAATGAATATGATAGAGAATTTGATAAATACTATTCTGAGTATATATATGAAGAAAAACAAAATCAATTTTTCGGAAGAGGAATAAATTATTCGTGTATAGAACCTTTAAAAATCTAAAAGAAGAAATGATAAAAATTAAAAAAAGAAAATTTCATTGAAATTATCTTCAGTGTAAAGAATTAACTGATATGTTTAATAAATCAAATAAGAATTTAACTGATTATCTTGGAAAAACAATAGAACTTAAATTTGAAAATATGAAATTTGAATTAAATAACTATATTGGAGTTAATGGAGAATTTACTTCTATTGTAAGACATGTTGAATTAAAAATGAATAATGAAATGCTTAAACCAGTTGAAATTGTTGATACTCCTGGACTTAATGATCCCATTATCAGCAGAGTGAAACTACAAAAATTTTTAGCTGAATGTGATGTTGTATTTTTATTAAGCTATTGTGGACAATTTCTTACAAAAGAAGATATTACTTTTATGTCAAAAACTCTACCAAAATGAAGGGATTAGAAATATTATTATAATAGGTAGTAAATTTGACTCAGGTATTTTTAGATGATAATAATTCAAAAGATATAAAAACAGCCTATCATTCATCAAAAAGCAATATATGATAAACAAGCAAGAAAATATTGCAAAATGTTTATCTAATGGTTATAACTTTGAGACTCTTTTGAAAATCCAGGATTCTTTACCTCCAAGTTATATCATCATATATATTTTCTTGTATTCAGCAAGGGATCCCATATTCAAAGAAGAGAATCATATATAGAACAATTGAAAAACATTTTAAAGATTTTAATGATGATGAAAAATTCTATTATCATTATCTGGAATAAATGATATTAAAAAGAAGTTATCTCTTATTATAAAAAGATAAGGAAAAATTATTAGTGAAAAGAATAAAGAAATTTTTATCTGATAATAAAAAGATTCTTTTTAAATTTATTAGAGGATATTATGATACAAGCAACACAAAATAAAGAGGATTTAAAAATTTATGATAAAGAACAACTTGAAAAATAAACTTAATCTATTAGAAAACAAATTAAATTCTGAGAAGAGAAATTAAAAATGTTTTTGATGATTCATCAGTTGAAAGCTAGTGAATTTTTTAAATGATATGAGAGTTGATATTGATTTGGAAGTAGAAAATTATATTGATTTTACAATTCATACTAATTATGAAACAAAACATGAAGAATTTAGAAGAGGTTTTAGGACTTTACAGAATATAGAACATATGAAATTACAACACATTCAGCAGAAAGTATCAGATGTTTTTATCAAATATGAGAAAATATATTGCAAGGTGTAAAAAGAAGACAAATGAAGAATTTAAAATATAATCAATTTAAAAAGTTAGAAAAATACTATCAAAAATATAATTATTAGGTGCATTTGATTTAAGTCAAAAGGATTTTTAATGAAAATGATATTCTTTACTCCTTTAAAAACAGTTATTAAAAATAAAAATTCCAGAAATAGAAATTGAAGAAGAAGAATTTGGAAATTTTCATAATAGAAAAATTTTCAGGAGGTTCAGTTAAAGGGAAGATATTCATCAGCTAAAATTAATTGAAAACAAAGTATTTACTGATATAGCTAAAAATTAAAGAAGAAATTAACAATTGTGAGATTAATAATGTTATGTCTGAACAAGCTGGAATTTTTGTTGATAATATCATTGAAAATTTAAAAACAAATATTGATATGTTAAAAAGCAATTAAAAAAATAAAAAGAAAATGCAATATTAAAATATGATGAATTGTGTAAATTATTAGTAGAGTATAAAAAAATGATAATTGAAATGGAGATGTAGTATGGGGATATTTGATATTGATGAAGACACTGAAAAATTTTTCTGATAATAATTTTATTTTAAAAGAAGATAATAAATATTTAAGTAATGATAAGGAAAGCAATTAAACTTATTTCAAACATATTTTTCTATTTCAAGAGATGATATTTCCTCAAAAATACTATAAAAATTGATTATATGCTTGAGACTAATTTTTATCAGCTTTTAAAGAAATTCAATTAACTAATGAGCACAACTACAAATAAAACTCACTTTGTTAAGTGATAAGCTATTGAACAAAAAGTACAAAGCTTTAAAAGGTAAATCTGTTGTTGGAATTGGTGGAAAATTTAGTGCTGGAAAATCTAAATTCATAAATTCTATATTAAATACAGAGGAAAAATATTACTCAGAAGATCAAAATCCAACACATCAATTCCAACATATCTTATGTATGGAGAAAATGAACAAATATTGAGACTTACACAAGTGAGAATTTAAATGTTTCATTAGACAAAAGAAGCTCTACAAGCACTTACTCATAAAATTTTTGAAAAGTATAAAATAGGATTTTCCTCATTTATAAATAACTTAATTATTTTTGAGCCAAATATGCCTTTACAAAGATTTAGTATTTTTAGATACTCCTGGATACAGTAAGGCTGATTTTTGTTGGAAAAATCAGAAGGAATTAACAGATGAAAATAAAGCTTATACTCAACTAAGAACAGTTAATTATCTTATAGGCTAATGGACATTGAAAATGGTGTTTTAACTGAACCAGATATTGATTTTTATTCAAAAATTAAATTTAGAGACCTATACTTATTGTTATCAATAAATCAGATAAAAAGACTAATCAAGAAATACAAAAATATAGTAAATATTGTGGAAAAAAACTGCTCAGGATGCTGGAATTAAAGTTTTTAAAGTTGTTGCTTATTCATCAAGAGAGAAAGAAGAATGGAGAAATACAAGCAAAAATTAAAGATTATTTAGAATTAGCAATATCAAATATAAAGATGATATTTTAGAAGAAATTAAAAATTAATAATTCTATTTCAAATGAAAATTGTAGAAGAAAAACTCAAGAAAGAAATAGATTAAATGATATTATTTTTAAATCAAATAATATTATGAAATAAAAAACAATAATTGACTTATATGGTGAAGCTATGAATGATATACATAATATAAAAATGTATGAATAAATATCAATTCAATATCAAAAATTAGAGAATGAGTTAGATAAACATTATAATAAGGGTGATTATCATTGAAATCTCAACAATTTAACGTTTTGAATATTATTTCAAAAATTAATGAATGAAGAAATTGAAATAACAACAGAATTAAGAAATTTATATGATAAACTTTTTCAATTATTGAAGAAAATTTAGCCACTTCTCTAGAATAAAAGGTATGTATAATGATAATGCGAGAGTTATACGACAAATAAATACTATACTAATGGAAAAAGAAATTTTTGTTTTAATTCCTGAATTAGCTGAAAAATCCATTATATCTATTTTGAGAAATTCTGAATGTATAAGTGAAATTTTCCAAAATATCAAAGGTAATAGTAATCATTTAGCTATAGAACTAAACACTAATTTACCTTTGATAATAATTCCTACTGAAAATTGAAGAAGATAAAATATTCTGTGTACGTATATGGATAAAAATAGTGACTATTTCTTCTGAAGAATATAAGTTTATTACAAGAGAACTTTATAAAACACAATATAGATATTCATAAGTTAGTAAAAAGTTTTTATTTTATTCTAATAATTTTTAAATATTTGAATCAAATATATATTATCTTACCTGAATATGTTGATAAGAATAATGAGTTATTAAAAAGAAAATTTAGTAAAATTATTAGTAAACAAATACTTATTTTTGGACAATGAAGAAAAATGGAATAAATTGGTTTCAAAAATTATTAAATCAAGAAACTTTAATATAGTACAAAAAGAAATTATTGATGAAGATTTAACCAAAATAGGCTATGATTTAAGGAAAAAGAATTCAGAGATATATGTGAGATAAATAATATTCCTTCTACTAATTATACTAAAAATAGAATTTGAAGAAATATTTTTAGATATTATAAAAATTTTATTACGAGAGAGAAACTTTAAATAATAAAAATTACTAAATTAACAGAAGAATCTCTAGAAACTATCAGACATATCTATAAAGAAAATATTCAAGAATATAGAAAAATTATTAGAACAAAAAGATAATTTAGAAAAAGTTATAATAGTTTTATAAAAATTTATAATGAAATAATTAATACATGTTTAGAATTTGAAAATCTATTTCAACTACATTGTTACATGATTTACCTAATATATAAATACAGAAAGATATATTTCTACTTTAATCAAAAAGTATTTTTTAAACAAGTTTATGCAAATGAATTTGATAAAGCAAAAAGAAACTATTCATATCTAGCAAATTATTCCTATTTAAAATTTTTGACTTATCTATTAAAGAATAAAACAAGGTATATCCTTTAGAAGCTATAGATATTATAAAATTAAAAAGACTTTCCTAATTCATTAAATGAGATAGCAAAAATAAAAATAGAATTATCAAATGAATTAAATTTATCACCTGATGAATTAAAAGAAGCTAGTTTCTAATATATCTCAGCTGAAAACTGGAAAAAGAAAAATTATTATTATGGAACTAAAATTATTAGATGAGAAAAATTTTATTAGGACACTAATTATTTTACTGCATTAGATAATAACTTTGACATGGCAGGATTGAACTAATAAAGTTAGCTAATGAACATCCTGAATGTAAAAATAAATTTGGATGAATTAGCTGAAAACTTAGTTACTGAAGCAAATTGTATATTGGAAAAATAGTTTTCCTAATAAATATAAAAAGGTGTAGTGAACTTGAAAATAGCTGCTTCTAAAGAACATATAGGAGCTATTGAAATGATTGCTGATATATTATTTAATGAATGTATTCCATTTCAAAAATATGACAATTGAGAATAATGAAAATTCTGTTTATAATGTGATAAGATTATATCTTATTTAGATAGAATTCAGAGAAAAAGAAGATTATAAATTAAAAATAGGTTTAAGTACTGTAAACTAATGGATTATTCTCATGCTTATCTTTTTATTAAAGAAATAAATAAACCTGAAGCACAGTATGAATGTGCTAAAATGTATCAATATGGAAGGAGTTGCAAAAATTTAAAAAGAGGCTAAAAAATTTATGAAAAATAAAGTCAAACTATAAAGATGTAAGTAGGCAATATGATTTGTAGATATATTAAAAATGATGAATTAAAAGAAAGAGAAAGCTATAATGAAAATAGTGATTATACTTCACATCTTCAACTATATCATCATCTAGTAGTTTTTGTTTTTATCACAACTGCTGCCTGTCTTGCACTTAATAAAGACAAGATTGTAATGAATTAAATGAATTAAGAGGTCAGAGATTCTCATATTCTAGGGAATGGAGAGATGGTAATGATGAGTTGAAGAATATTATAGATACGTCAACTATTGTAAAATTACATTGATAGAGAATGGAATCCATTTGCAATATATACTGAATTATGGCAAAGATTATATGATTACCAAGCTCATGATATGATTAAAAGAAAATAAAAATGAAGATGCAAAACTAATTTATATTGAAATGGTAAAATCTTTATGTGAAAATATAATGTTCCTGTATATCATGAAAAAGTATTCAATAAAAATAAAATAATAAAAATTTAGATTGGATAATAAATAATGTGTTGATAGAAAAATTTCTATCAATACCATTTTAGTTGAGATAATAAAATTTTCCCTGTTAAAATTAAATCACTACAAAATAACTAAAAAGAAAGTGATTTCATTGTCTCTATCTGAACTTATCAAAAATATCTTAAATATTCAAGATAATAATATTTCTTTTTCCAGAAGAAGAATATTGCTAAGTTATTAAAAAGGTGATTATCAAATTAAAATTTTAAAGGTTTTCTACACTCTCTTTTCTAAAAAGAGAATTCTTAAGTTTTTAATTCTCAAAAATTCTCTTAATTCTATCGGGTCATAGTCTAAACTTTTATCAACACTATTTGACAAACAACCTTAATTTAACCCCTTTTAGCATTTTTATTTTAAGTTTTTAATAGTTCAACTAAATATTTATAATATTTTTCAACAGAAGCTATCTCCATTTTTCCTTAGAGTATGTACATCATAAATGTTAGGATCCTATTGAAATCATATCTAAATCTGGATAATGAGTAGAAATTGCTCCACATTCAAGTCCAGCATGAATAACTGTTACTTGCATATCTTCATTAAATAAATCTTTTATAAGTTTTTACCGCTGTATCTCTTAAGTGAGATACTGGTCTAAATCTCCATTCAGGATATCCTTCACCAACTTCATAATTTACTTTATGTTCTTTTTATAATATTTACTATTTTTCTTCTAAGCTATCTAAAACACTAGGTTCAGAACTTCTTAAAAAGTAATAATAGTTATTTTATCATCTATAAGTTTAACTATTGCTAGATTATCAGAACTTTCAACTATATCAGGATATTCTTTTTAACCAAGTATTTACTCCTGTAGGTAAAGTATTTATTAGAGATAAAAAGTCTTTCAAATACATCATTAGAAAGCTTCATTAGAACTATTTTCAAGTTTAGTTATTTCAAAAGTTATATTTTTCATCTTGAGCTTTATATTTGTTTTTAAAGTTTTCAAAAACTTCTTTCACTTTAAGAGTAAAAACTTTCTGAAGCATCCTTATCAATAGCTATATCAAAATAGCATTCTCTAGGGATGGCATTATCTTTAGTTCCACCTTTAATATCACATAATCTTATATCAAATTCTTTTCTTTAATTGTATTATTAATTCATTGATAACTTTATTTTGCATTTAATCTATTCTTATGAATTTCTGCTCTGAATGTCCTCCAAATAGATTTTTAACTTCTAATCTAAAGAATTCTAGATTAGTGATATTAAGTTTTTCTTTCTTATCATCAAATATTGCTCTTATAGTTCTTCCACCAGCACTACCAACAGTTACCCATGCCTCTTCTTCTGAATCAATATTAATTAACATTTTTCCTGTTAAAATATTATCTTCTAGTCCAAGAGCTCCTCCCATTGTTGTTTCTTCTTCTACAGTAACAAGTAATTCAATTTGAGGATGTTCTATAGTGTTATCTTCAAGAACAGCTAGTCCCATAGCAACAGCTATTCCATTATCAGCTCAAGAGTAGTTTTATTAGCTCTTAAATAATTTCCATCTACTATTAAATCAATTCCATCTGTTTTTAAAATTATGGTTAGAATCTAAATCTTTTTCACAAACCATATCCATATGACCTTGAAGTATTACTCCAGGAGAGTTTTTCATAATTTTTACTTGCTGCTTTTTTTAATTACTATATTATTCATTTTATCTTGATATACTTCTAAAACCAAGTTTTTAGCTGTATCTACTAGAAAGTCACTAACAGCTTTTTCATTTCCTGATTCTCTTGGAATTTTTGATAATTCTTCAAAATAGTAAAATACTCTTTCTGGTTTTTAAATTAACTAATTTATTTGACATAATTTTCTCCTTTTACATCATTCCTGGCATCATTCCACCAGCACCCATTGAGCTTTTTCTTCTTCTTTTTTATGTAGCTATAACAACTTCTGTAGTTAAAAAGTAATGAAGCAACAGAAGTAGAATTTTGTATTGCAGCTCTTGTAACTTTTGCAGGATCTATAATTCCAGATTCTATCATATTAACATATTTTTTTCATTTTTTTAGCATCAAATCCAAAACCTTTAGGTGACATTCTTACTTTTTCTAAAAACAACACCACCATTTAATCCACAGTTTTTCTGCTATTTGTTTAATAGGAGCTTCAAAAGCTCTTTTTACAATTTCAATACCCATAGCAATTTCACCAGTTTCATTGAATTCTTTCATAGAATCAATTATATCTAATAGAATTGTTCCTCCACCTGCAACTATTCCTTCTTCAACAGCAGCTCTTGTTGCATTTAAAAGCATCTTCTATTCTTAATTTTTTATCTTTCATTTCAACTTCTGTAGCAGCTCCAACTTTTATAACAGCAACTCCTCCAGATAATTTTGCTAATCTTTCTTGTAATTTTTTTCTTTATCATAATCAAGTAGTTTCTTCTATTTGACTTTTTATTAGATTAACTCTAGCAGATATATCTTTTTGTTCTCCAGCACCATCAACAATTACAGTTAAATCTTTTTGTAACTTTAACAGTTTTAGCTCTTCCTAATTGTTCAATAGAAGCTTCTTCTAACTTCATTCCTTTTTTTCTTCAGATATAACTTCTCCACCTGTTAGTATAGCTATATCTTCAAGAATAGCTTTTCTTCTATCTCCAAAAGCAGGTGCTTTTAACTGCTACAACATTTAAAGTTCCTCTTAATTTATTTATAACAAGGGTAGTTAGAGCTTCTCCTTCTATATCATCAGCAACTATTAAAACAGGTTTTAGACATTTGAACTGTTTGTTCTAACAAAGGTAAAAGTTCTTTCATAGAACTAATCTTTTTATCTGTTAATAAGATTAATGGATTATCTAATTCAGCTGTCATTCTTTCAGAATCTGTTACCATGTATGGAGAAACATATCCTTTATCAAATTGCATCCCTTCAACAGTTTCTAAAGTTGTTTCAAGAGATTTAGCTTCTTCAACTGTTATAACTCCTGTTTCGCCAACTTTTTCCATAGCCTGTGCTATTAATTTTTCCTATTTCTTCATCTCCAGCTGAAATTGATGCAACTTGAGATATTTCTTCATTAGATTCAATTTTTTAGCTTTATCTTTTTAAAACTTCAATAGCTTCTTTGGCAGCAAGTTCTATTCCTTTCTTTAAGAAAATAGGGTTTGCTCCAGCACTTAGCATTTTTAATCCTTCTTTAACAATAGCTTGTGCTAAAATTGTTGCAGTTGTTGTACCATCTCCTGCAACATCATTTGATTTAATTGCAACTTCTTTAACTAAAGCTGCTCCCATATTTTCAAAAGGATCTTCTAACTCTATTTCTTTTAGCAATAGTAACTCCATCATTTGTAATTAAAGGAGCACCATAAGATTTTTTTCTAGAACAACATTTCTTCCTCTAGATCCTAGAGTAACTTTTTACTGCATCAGCAAGAATATTAACTCCTGTTTCTAATTTTTTTCTAGCTTCATCATTAAAATTTATAATTTTTTTGCCATTTAATTAACCTCTATTATTCGATAACTGCTAAAAATATCTTCAGCATTCACTACTAAATATTTTTTTCTTCTCCATCTTCTATTTCATTTTCCTGAAAATCTATTGAAAATTACTTTGTCTCCAACTTTTATACCTTCTAATTTTTTTCTCCTTTTACCTAAAAGCAATAACTTCTGCTTGATTCGGTTTTTCAGCAGGAGCAGTCTTTGAACTAAGTAAAATTCCACTCTTAGTCTTTTCTTCTTTTTTTAATTGGTTTTATTAAAACTCTTTCTCCAATAGGTCTAATATTCATATATAATTACCTCCTGATTTTTTTATTAGCACTTAACTATATAGAGTGCTAAATTATCTACACTAATAATAATATATTATCTTTTATTTGTCAATCTCAAAAATATTTTTTTATAAAAAAAGGAAGTCGTAAATTCAACTTCCCAAATATATAATATTTTTCTCCAACTACCATATTTTTGATTTTTTTATTTCTTTTTAAATGGTAAATATAATAAAAAAACTTAAAATATATATACCCTACGATAGAGAATAAATAATAAGGCCATGGTATCCCATAATCAATCAATTTTGCAGCTGATGATGGTGGACGATTAACAAATAGATAATTTGTTCCCAATTTAATATTAACAAAAGTACATTGCAAATGCCAAACTTACTAATAATAAAAATGACATAATGAAAGCCTGTTTTAGTTGGTCTAAATCTAAAATGTATAAAAGGCATAAGCAGCACTAAACAAAATAAAAGAAATGAGTTATAAAAACTTTGAGAAAGCAAAGTCATGCATTCCCTCTCTTATATCAGGCATAATTATTGCAAAAATGCTCCCATACACCAAAAAAATAAACTGGTTGAAATAAAACTTCACTGTGAAAAAACATCATAAATATGAAAGTATTATTACCATTGGGCATAAATGTAATGGTAAAAAGTTGTGCTACAGATTCACCATAATACTTATGTCTATATATTAATTCTGCAATTTTTACTCCTAATACAAGAACAGCAATAATTTTTTTGCAAATGCTTGTTTTCGTTCAGTAAAAAACCTAAAAATATTAATAAAAAAACAAACTCAAAACCTATCCCCATTGTTATTAAATGTGGATCACTAAATAAAACAAACTTATCACCCAATTTTATAACCTCCTATTTATGAAAAACCTAAATCTGCTGGATTGATATCTCCAGAAATATGTTTTATCACTCCCTTTATTTTTTTCAAATTCTTTTCTCATAAGAATTACTTTATTTATATAAGAAATTGTATCTAACTCTAAATTATTTTTCATGAAAATGTCCTAAAGACCAGTAATCTATAACTAAACGACTGTCTCCAGAAATTAAAGAGCAATCTATAATTTTTGCAATTTCTAATGCAAAAATAAAGTCCTACAAGTTCACCAAAAATTATTAGTTCTATTTGCACCTAAGTAAATATTTTCCATACTCATTCACTGTCCAGTTTCTACCTTTTTAATAGTTTTTGACAGTTTCTTTTTGGTAAAAGTTTCTAAAAAAACTCACTTTATTTTTCATCAGTAATTCTTACTTCAACTCAATCCCTCTTCCAGTTCCTGAATCAAAATATATTCCCTTTTCCAGTTTAGTATTTATTGGGGTAGTAGAGCTTATTTTTCTTTCATAATTTGCACCACTATCTAACCAATTTTGTGCAACAGCTTTATCTATAAAAGACTTATATCTAGCCTTTGTACCCTTTACTATCTTTTCACATTCAGTCCAACTTTCCACAATTCCATTACGCTTATCATCAAAAATAAGCATAATATTTTTGTTTAGCCATTTCTCCTCCTGTAATCTCTTTTTGTATTTAATAGCAACTATCATTATAATAGCACATTTCTAAAATTTTTCAAAATCACATGTTTTAAATAATAACTGAAAAACTATCTATATTTCAAGTTTTTTTCATATTTATTTAAAAACTAATTTAAAAATTAAAAAAATTAATATAGTTTATTATAACATAAATTATATATATTATTAATAAAGGCAAAATCATTATATACTATTTTAATATACAATTAGATTTAAAATGGAGGCTAATAATGAAAGATAGAAAAAAACAATAGAACAAAAAAATATAAATGGAATTTAAATGATATCTATGAAAATTATGATATGTGGGAAAGTGATTTAGAAAAATTTGAAAAAAACTTACTAAAAGAAGTTCCTAAATATAAAGGACAAATAAAAATAGTTCTGAAAAAAATTTGTTGAGTTAGAATTATTGATGGAAAAAAATAGCGAGATTATTAGATAGACTTTATCTTTATCCATATATGTTAAAAGATTTAGATTCTACTGATGAAATAACATCAATAAAAGATGCAAGAAATAGAAATGATTTATACAAAAGTTTGGAACTGAAACTGCTTGGATAGCTCCTGAGATGTTAGAAATACCTGAAGAAACTATGAATGAATGGATTAAAAAAGCATCCAGAATTAGAAGAAAGAAGATTTGGACTTAGTGAAATGTATAGATTAAGAAAAGCATGTCCTATCTGAAGATAAAGAACAATTACTTTCACATTTCTCTCAATTTATGGGTTCATCTTCTGATATATATGGAGAACTTTCTATATCAGATATGAAAATGGAATACTGTAAAATTATCTACAGGTGAAGAAATAGCTGTCTCAAATGGAGTTTATTCAAAAATTTTAGCAACTAATAGAAATCAAGAAGATAGAAAATTAGCTTTTGAAGCACTATATAAAAAGCTATGAAAATAGTAAAAATACTTTTGCAGCAATATACAGAGCTATTATTCAACAAAATGTTGCTTCTTGTAATGCAGAAGTTATGAATCTTGTCTTGATAGAGCTTTAGAAAATAAGAATATTCCAAAAGAAGTTTATTTTTTTCTTTAGTTAATTCTGCTCAAGAAAATACAGCTCCTTTAAGAAGATATATAGAACTTAGAAAGAAAGCTTTAAAATTAAAAAGAATATCATTATTATGACAACAGTATTAACATAGTTGACTATAACAAAGTATTTAAATATGATGATGCTAAGGAAATAGTTTTTAAATTCAGTTAAACCTTTAGGGAGAAGATTATCAAGCAAAAAAATGAAAAGAGCTATAAGCGAAGGTTGGCTTGATGTATTTGAAACTAAAAAAATAAAAAGAAGTGGAGCTTACTCTATAAATATATATGATGTTCACCCATATATGCTTTTTAAACTATCAAGAAACTATGGATGCTGTATTTACTCTAGCACATGAATTAGGACATACTCTTCATAGTATGCATTCAAGTGAGGCTCAACCTTATTCAACAGCAGATTACACTATATTTGTTGCTGAAGTAGCTTCTACTTTTAATGAAAGATTACTTTTTAGACTATATGCTAGAAAACTCAAATGACAGCTTAGAAAAATTGCTCTATTGGAACAAGCATTAGGAAACATAGTTGGAACTTATTATATACAAACTCTTTTTGCTAGCTATGAATATGAAGCACATAAGATGATAGAAGAATATAAGGCAGTCACTCCTGATATTTTAAGTGATATCATGTATAATTTATTTAAAAAAATATTTTTGGAGAAAGCATAACAATAGATGAACTACAAAAGATAATTTGGTCAAGAATACCTCATTTCTTTAGATCGCCTTTTCTATGTTTATCAATATGCAACTTCTTTTGCAAGTTCAGCAAAGCTATATGAAAAATTTAAAAACTAATCCTGAAAGTAGAGAAAAATACTTAACTCTTCTTAAATCAGGTGGAAATAATCATCCAATGGAACAATTAAAATTAGCTGGGGTTGATTTAACTAAGAAAGAATCTTTTGATTCTGTTGCAAAAAGAATTTGACAGATTGCTAGATGTTTTAGAAGAAGAATTAAAAAGATTAATTTAATATAAAATTAGGGAGGTATCAAATTGAAAAAGAAAGTTATTATTAGTTGCCTTTGCTTTTACTTTTTTTCTGTTTCTGCAATTTCAAATTCTCAAGAAATTAGAAAAAAAGATTTAAGAATAGTTGAAAAAAACTTTATTATCTTAAAAGATTCTGATGTTCCTTTTTACTGGTAAAAAGTAAGTGAAGGGAAAGATAGACTTTATTATCTAAAATGGAAAGCAAGATGGTAAATGGATAAGTTTCTATAAAAAAATGGAAATATTAAATCTATTATAAATTGGAAAGATGGTAAATTAAATGGAAAATATATCATCTATGAAAACAATGGAATGAAGTCTACAGAAACTATTTATAAAGATGGTAAGGAAAATGGTGATTACTTTTTATATAATGCTAATGGAACTTATCGTACAAAAAGGTGCTTATATAATGGGAAGACCTGTAGGTCTATGGGAATATTATGATAAAGATGGTAAATTAAAAGATACAGTTATAGTAAATTAAAAAGCTTGTAATTTTTTTAATTTTGTACTAAAATGTCTAGGAAAATTTTTTTATTCTTAAGGAGGGATTGGTATGAAGTTAACATTACAACAAGCTATATTTACAATTTCGAATTTATCTAAAAAGCAAAAGAAGACTACTTGACTTAATTCGTGACAGTTATGTAGTACCTTTAAAAGTTAATGGAAAAGAAGTTTTTTTGAACAAGCTCAAGCAGATGAAATGTTAAAAAAACTTATCTGAATTAGACTTAATAAATCAAGATATTGTAACACTAAAAAGACGGAATAAATGTTGCTAACACTGAAAATTTTATTGAAAATAAATCTTTATTTGCACTTTTAGAGGAAGTTCGTTTAAAAAGAAATATTCTTTTTGACTTAGAATATCTTTTTAAAAAGAGACAGTACAACAGTTGAAAATGGTGTTGGAGTTGTTCAATATGGAGTTTTAAATAAAAAGAATTAGCAGAAAAAGTTTAATAAACTAGAAAATGAAGTTAATTCTTTATCTGAAAAAAATTGATAGTGTAAATGCTAAAACAGAAATTGAAGTAAAATTATTCTCTTCGATAGATTAATTTGCTTTTTGGTAATAATCTAACTAATAAAATTTAAAAAGCATAAAGGGATATCGAACGGAATTGAATGCGATTTATATTTTTATCACGACTATCGAAGTCCAACGGGAGCTGGATAAACTCCTATAAAAAGTAGTTGGATTATGATGGATATGAAAATATCAAAAACTTAGGGAGTGTAGTTTTGCCTTTAACACTCCCTTTTTTATTTAATTATTTTTCTATTGATTTAAAAAGAAAAGTTGATATTTTTATGTATTTATGATATACTATAAAAAAATATCTATATATTTAGGATAGTATCTTTTTATTTTTAGGGAGGATTTTTACTATGGATATCAAGTTTTAACTCTGGAAATTGAGAAATCAGGGAAATCTAAATTTAGATAAGCTATCAGAAATGGAAAAAAACGAAAGTTTTTAGAAAATAGGGATATCATATATGTATATTTTGGAAAAAGATCTCTATATTGGTCAAACTATTGACCTTTTACAAAGACATCAACAACATAAATTAGAAATTGAATTCAAAAATGAAAAATTACACTAACTTAGTTTTTATTATACGGAACATTAATAGATAAACATTTTAGATTACATAGAAAAATCATTAATTAATCTTTTTATCGCTGATAATGATAAAGGGTAAAGATTTAAAAAAATAAAAAGAACAATTAGAAATAAGACAATGGGTAATCATTCTAATTACACAACTTTAGAAAAAAAGATATTGATGCTGAAGTTCTAACTCCTTTTTGGGAAAAAGATTTAAATGAATTAAATCTTGTAAATCTTAATGATTTAAGTGAAGTTAAAAATAGTATTTTATTTAAATATTCTCCATTTTTTTACTTTAAATAAGCAACAAAAAGAAATCATAGATAGAATTTTATTGAAAGATGGAAACTATCTTATAGAAGGAGGAGCAGGTACTGGAAAGACTGTATTAATGACAAATTTAGCTGCTCAAATATATAAAAAAATATGATGGTCAGAAAAAAAATTGCAGTTGTTGTAAAAAGCAATTGGAGAAGAAGTGGAAAGAAAATCTTTACCAGCTATGGAATAAAAAAATGTTACGGTAGGTACATGGTGCCAAATTGTATCAAGTCAACAAAAAAATATGATTACATATTAATAGATGAAGCCCTATAGATTACCATATAAACATGGATATCAAATGGCATGTGACTTAAAAATATTTAAAGAAAAAAGGAGTAGATCATAGTCTTAAATTATTGGGAGAAATGGGGAAATCTCTAGTTCTATTCTATGATGAAAAAAACAAGCTATTAGACCAGCAGATACTCCTGTAGACTATTTTTCAAAAATATGTTGAAAATAAGAAATTTCACAAATTTTTCTTTAGAAACTCAATTTAGAATATCTGTAAATGACAAAAATAAGAAATACACTGCAGATGACTACTTAAAAGGAATAAAGTATGTATTACAATTGTCTGAAGATAATAGTTTTGATAGAGAAGTTTTTAATAATCCAGATAAAGATTCATACTTTGGACTTGTAGATAGCATAGCAGATTTATTTAAATACATTGAAAGAATGGACAATCTTATTCAAGATAGTCAAAATAGAGTAATTGCTGGATATGCAAGAGAATGGAAAAGTAAAACAGATCCTACTCAATTTGATTGGGTTGAAGCTGATAAAAGCTGGAAATGGAATTCAACTAATGAAGATTGGATGAATACAGAAAATAGCAGAAAAGAAATAGGTTCTATACATGCAGTACAAGGAATAGATATTAATTGTGTAGGTTTAATCATTGGAAAAAGACTTAATATACAGAGATGGAAAAGTATTAGTAAATTCTAATGAGTATTTTTGATAAATTTGGTAAACCTAAGAAAATAAAGACAGAAATTGCAGATTTAAATGATCTAGTAAAAATATATACTATGTTCTAGCGACAAGAGGAATAGATGGGATTAGAATATACATTGAAGATAAAGAGTTAAGAAATCACTTCATGAGAACTCTTGGAATTAAAAATGAAATAAATATAACAAATAATGGGCTATATTAGCCCATTATTTTATATAATTATTTTGACTAGGAATTAATTCTATAACAAGTCCATCTGAAACTCCTAAGTAATCATTATTTTTAAAAAGACAATTTTTCATTTCTTTTTAGATCATAATCCTCATCACTAAAAGCTCTCATCAATATCTTCATAACAAACAGTTCCATCATTTTTAACTCTTCTTATGTCATAAACTCCTGATTTAAAATCTTTACCACAAATATAGTCGCCTGTTTTTAATATTATTTTTGTTCCAAGTGGTCTTCTGATAAGGTTTTGTAAAAGATTAGCTTTTTGAAGAAAGTTTTTACTACTAAAGCTCCTCTTATAATTAAAATATCTCCAATTATTAATCTTGCATAGAATTTTTTTATTTTTTCTTCATCATCTACATCTAAGTTTTCATCAAAAAGTATAATATTTATTGTAGATATTTCCAAAAATTTTTCATAGCCATAATTTTGTATCTACCCTCAGGAATATCCATACCAACAGTATAATTACCTGCAGTTAGTTCAAAAAGAAACTTCACCATATTTAAGCTTCTTATTTTTTTCATGTGAAGTTTATCATCAATATCTTTAATATGAGGTCTATATAAATATAAATTATTGCTATCTATATCTTTATAATTTTCTAACTCAATATCAATATCATCATTTTCAACTTCTTCAAGCTGACTTGAATAAGCTCTTTTAGCATAGGCATGGGCTAAGAGATATTATTATGTAAAATTACCATGTAAAAACTAAACCATTCTGAATAAGATAGCTTACTAGATTTTTATCCTTACTTTCCATAGAAAAATCCCCTTTCTTATCTATATATTTTCATTGTACTATATTTATTTATTTTATCAAGGAAAAAAATAAAAAGTTTTTGCTTTTAAAATAGGAAAAAAATATGTTAGAATAGAGATAAAAAGTTAAAAAAATGATTTTTTTATTAGGGGAATTATGAGCGATTTAACTATTAAGAGTATTCTACAAAAAAAGATATTGAAAGAAAAATTAATGGAGTTGTAAAAAGCAGATAGTAATGAAAAAGAAACTATAATTACAGAATTAAATGAATATGTTGTTACAGAAGAAATTAGAAAGAGATTAACAAAATTTTTGATAAATATGTTGATTCAATCAATTTTTCCAACAGAAGATATGGGTGTATGGATTTCTGGATTCTTTGGTTCAGGAAATCACATTTTCTAAAAATGATAGGGCATATTTTAGAAAAATAATACCTATGATGGAAAAAACAGTTGTTGACTTTTCAAAGAAAAATAGATGATGCAATTTTGATGGGGAATATTGAAAAAGCTGCTGAAATTCCAACTGATGTAATTCTATTCAATATAGATAATGTAAGTGATCAAGATACATCAAAATAAAGATAGTATAGCACTTGCTTTTTTTAAAAAAATTTAATGAGTATTTAGGTTTTACAAGAGATGATATAGAAATAGCAGAATTTGAAAGAAGGCTTTGGGAAGATGGAAAATTAGAAGAATTTAAAAAAAGCTTTTGAAGAAGAATCTGGAAAGACTTGGAAAGATGCAAATAGAAATTTAGATTTCCACTCAGATGATTTTTATTGATGTTGTAGAAAAATTAGAAATTATGACTAGAGAAAGTGCTGAAAAGATGGCTTGAAAGAGATATAGTAAGATCTATAAATGCTGAAAGCTTTAGAGATATAATGAAAACTATTTAAAGATGAAAGACCCTAAACACAGAGTAGTTTTTCTAGTTGATGAAATAGGTCAATATATTGGTGATAATTCAAAACTTATGTTAAACTTACAAACCTTAGTTGAAACTTTGGGAGTTAAATTTAAAGGTAGAGTCTGGGTTGGAGTCACATCACAACAAGATTTAGGTTCTATATTAAATAATAGTGAACATAGAAAAAAATGACTTTTCTAAAAATTCAAGATAGATTTAAGACCATACTTTCATTATCAAGTGGAAATATTGATGAAGTTATTAAAAAGATTGTATAAAGAAAATTGAAGGAGAAGATTTAGAAAAAAACTATTTGATAAAAATAGAGTTGAGATTGAAAATTTAATAAATTTTGAAACACAAATGACATTACCTCTATATGATAGTGCTGAGGATTTCTCAGAAACATATCCTTTTGTTGCCTACCAATTTAACTTACTACAAAAAGTATTTGAAAAAGTTAGAAATATGGGACATTCTGGGCAACTATATGTCAAGAGGGAAAAGATCTTTATTAAGTTCATTCCAAGAAGCTGGAATAAAAGTAAAAGACAAGAATATAAGAATACTTGTAGCCATTTAATTATTTTTATGAATCAATAGAACAATTTTAGAAGATAATGTAAGAAGACCATTTATTCATGCAAGAAATGAGTAGATGATTTTGGCTTAGAAGTATTAAAACTTTTATTCTTATTAAAAAGGAATTAATGGTATAAATCCGACTTTAAATAATTTAACAAGCTTTTATGATAGATTCTATAGACTGTGATAGAATAGAACTTGAAAAGAAGATAAAAAAAGCATTAGAAAAGCTAGAAAAAGAAGTTTTAATTCAAAAAGATGGAGACAATTATTGTTTTCTTAACAAATGAAGAACAAGATATAAACAGAGAAATTGAAAGAGAAGATATTGATTTAAAGAAAATTGATGAAAAATAGACTCATATATTTTTAAAGAAATATTTACAAAAAAATAGTATTATAATGGAAGACACTGGTAATAAATATGGTTTTTAGTAGAACTCTTGATGAAACTCCTTTTTCAAAAAGCGGGTGAAGAACTAGCTATAACTATTTTTACTGAAAGAGCTGATGACTATGATAATGTTTCTATAGTAGGTACAAGACCAGAAAAGTGATTTAATTATAAGACTACCAAATGATGATGAAACTTATAGAAATGAAATAAAGCTATTTTTAAAGGTGGAATCATATATTAGAAATAAAGCAAAAAGATAATGAGAGAGAATCTATTATCAGAATATTAGAAATAAAACAAAGAGAAAATAACATAAGAGATAGAAGAATAAAAATGAATTAGAAAGAATTATAGGGAGAAGCTGAAGTATTTATCTATGGACAAAAAGCAAGATATTAAAACAAAAGATGCTGCTAAGAAAAATTGAAGAAAGTTTAAAAGCTTTAGCAAATCATAGATTCCATAAAAGCAAAACTTGTTAAAAACCTTATGATGAAGCTGAAATAAGAAAGACTCTATCATATGTTTTTGACACAAATAAAAATGGAATACTGTTTGATATTAAAAAGAATATTGAAGCCAATGTAAACTGTGAAGCTATAAATGAAGTATTAGACAGAGTAAAATTACTTGAAAAAGAGGAGATACTCCTATAACATTAAAAGAATATAAGTGATTACTATTTAAGAACTCCTTATGGTTGGGGACAATTAACTATTAATGGTCTAGTTGGAGAATTATGGAAATATAGACTAATAAATTTAGAAGAATCAAAAGTTCTTGTTACAGATGAAAATATTGCAACAAATTTACTTACAAAAATTACAAAAATAAAAATTTAGAAAAGATTGTAATTTCATTGAGAGAAGAGCTTGATCCTGAACTTGTTAAAAAGTAAATAATTTATTGAAAGAAATAAAGACTCTTAAAAAGAAGAAACTGGTGAAGTTACTATTGATTCTCCAAAAGAAGATTTATTAGAAATATTAAATAGAAAAAAATAGAGTATAGCTAAGAGATACAAGATTGAATGTGAACATAGTAAATATCCAGGAAAAAGAATTAAGTGACTGGATTGAGCTATTAGAGGAGATTATATTATCTAGAGATAATGCTGAAAAACTCTTAAGAATTTCTTAGAAATGAAAGATGAAATATCAAAAGAATATTATAAAGTTGATAGAGTTTTTGACTTCTTCACAAGTTCTAAAAATGTAGATATGATGAAGTTATCCAAAAATCAACAAAAATAGAAGAATATAAAAGATTACATTGGTGGCTTAAAAGAAACTCCTGCCTATAAGACAATTGAAGAAATTAGAAATGATAAAAATATCTATGAGAGAATTAGAGTTTGATGAGTTAATTACTGAGTTAGATAAAGAAAAAGATAAACTTATAGAACTTGAAAAAGAATCTTTAAGAGCTAAAGTTGAAAAAAATATAGAAGATTTTTTTCTGAAAAATTAAAAGATAATACTGAAATCCTTAAAAAAATTAGAAGAAAAATTTAATAACTTTTTGGAAAAATGGAAGTCAATAATAGTGATAGTTCTAATGACATGGCAATATTTATGAAATCTAAAAAAATTAGAAAATATAGTTTCTAAATTTGAAGATGAATATAAAAATTATGCTAGAAAAGAAATTGAGAAATTAGAATCATATCTTAATGAAGTTGCTGAAGATAAAACTGATATTGACAAACTTAGACAAAGTATAAAATCTACTTATAATAATTATAAAAATGAAATAGCTAAGAGTGATATTAGAAATATTAGTGCTACTATAACAAAAAGCTATTAAAGATAAAGATGATTTTTATGCTGAATTAAATGGAAAAAGCTAAGAAAAAGAAAGAGTTATATTAAGAAAAGTTTCTATAAGCTCAAAAGACTAATATAGAAACTGAAGATCAAATAAATGACTATATTTCTCGTATTGAAAAAGATATTGAAAAGTTAAAAATGAAATGCTTGAAGCTATAAGAAACAATAAGATAATTGATATTGGATAATTGAAAGATTGAGGTTCTATTGATGCTCAATTTTAATATCCGTATTTTTTACGGATAAATTTGCAAATAATATATAAATAATATATAATAATAAAAAAAGTGACCGTATATAACGGTTGAAAAATTATTAAGAGGTTAAAATTATGTTAATAGAATTTAAAAGTAGAAGGATTTTAAAAAATTTTTGAAAAAGAATTAGTTTTTGATTTGAGTAAAACAAGAAACTATAATTTTTAGTGAAAATGCAATAAAAAGATGGAATAGTAAAAACAGGATTAGTATATGGGATTAATGGAAGTGGAAAATCAAATTTAGGTTTAGCTATTTTTGATATAATTTTACATTTAACAGATAAAGAAAAACTATTGATCTATACGATTATTATTTAAATCTTACTAACAGTAACACTATGGCAAAAATTTTATTATAAATTTAAGTTTGAAATGATATTTTAGAATATGAATATCAAAAAGATAAGCCACAAAATTTAGTGAGTGAAGTAGTAAAAATAAATAATAAATTAATAGCAGAATATGATTATTTAACTAATAAATTTGAATTAAATTTAGAGGAACAGAGAGTTTAAATAAAAATCTTAATGGAAATAATATTTCTTTTATAAAATATATAAATAATAATATAAATCCAGAGCCTAGCACAAAACAATTTAAGATAAAAGGAAATCATTTCAACTTTTTTTAAAAATTTGTAGATAATATGTTACTTTTCTCCTCACTTGATGGAAATTTTTATCAAGGCTTTAAAAAGGTGGAGGAAGTATTAGTGAAGAAATTATAAATAGAGGAAAGTTAAAAGATTTTTGAGAATTTTTAAGGGTAGCTGGAATTGATTATACTCTTATTGAAAAAGAAGTAGGTAAGGAAAAAGAATATATTGTAAATTTAAGAGTGGAGAAGTTGATTTTTGAAATTGCTTCAAGAGGCACTAAATCGTTAACACTATTTTTATGCGTGGTTAATAAGATTAAATGATGTTTCTTTTGTTTTTATAGACGAATTTGATGCTTTTTACCATGTAAATTTAGCAAAAAAATAGTTGTAGAAGAATTACTTAAATTAAGTGTACAGGCTATTTTAACTACTCATGATACAACTATAATGACTAATGATTTGTTAAGACCAGATTGTTATTTTGTATTGTCAGAAGGAAAATAAAATCTCTTCCAGACTTGACAGAAAAAGAATTAAGACAGGCACATAATTTAGAAAAATGTATAGAGCTGGTGCTTTTAATGAGTAAAAAGAAAGAATATATTGCAATTATTTCAGAGGGAGAAAAAAACAGAAAAACAAATAATAAATAATTTACAAAGAAATTTTCCAACTTTTAGTAATAAAATAATATTTTTATCATATAAAAACGAATATCTATAAACTTTTTAAAGAAATTGAGAGATGAAGATATTGATATTATAAATCTTCTGAAAGAAAGACAAATCAAAGCTAATGAAGTAAGAGAAGATGTTCAAGAAATTGATGTTTCTAATATTAATAGTGATGATATTTCACAAATTTACTTATTTTTTTGATTATGATGGGCATGATTCAGAGTATTCAAATGAAAAAGATTAGACAGATGATAGAAATATTTAATAATGAAACTGAGAATGGAAAGTTATATATTAGTTATCCAATGGTTGAGGCATTAAAACATTTATTAAAAATAAAGTGGAAATTGAAAATTACATAGTTAAAATTAAGGAAAAATAATAACTATAAAAATTTTGTAAGTAAGAATAGTGATTTTACAGATTTAAGAAAATTTAAATTTGAAGATTGAGAATTTATAATATCTGAAAATTTGAAAAGATGTTTGTTTCTTTTTGAAATTAAAAATCTTAATTATGAAATTTATTCTAAAAAGGATAGATCAAGAAAGTATTTTTAATAAACAACTTGATAAATATATTTCGAAAAAGAAGAAAAAGTATTGGTATTAAGTGCTTTTCCATTTTTCTTAATAGAATATTTTTGGAGAAGAATTTTTCTTTTTGGTAGTTTCTTAGGTAGTATGACACAAGAAACTACCAAAGAAAAATAAAAATATTCATCATTTTTATATAAACCGACATTTTTATTGTCGGTTTGAATGTCGGTTTAAGTGTCGCTTTAAACAAAACAGAATTAAATAAATATTAATAATTTTGGAGGGAAAATGAATAAGACTAGTTTAAAAACTTTTTGCAATAGAAAGCCAGAAATGAATTAATGGAAAAATGAGAACAAGGCTTGATATTCTTGGAATAACTAAAAATGGAATAGAAAAAGCTAAAAGTTGTAGGAGAGAGTAGAAATAAATGGATCTCTTTACCCTAAGGAAAGCTACAATAGTCTAGTAAGAAAATATAAACAAATAGGCTATGAAGAACTTGTTGAAGAAAGTGCATATACTTGGTTCAATAGATTAACAGCATTAGCATTTATGGAAGCAAATGAATATATAGATGAGAAAAATGATATTCAATAATGGTCTTAAAAATGAGCCTGGAATAATTGATAACTATTATGAATTTGAATTTTTTAAAAAATTTAGATAATGATTTACAAAAAGAATTGCATAATTTAAGAGATGAAAATACACCAAATTCAATAGAAAAACTGTATTCTATTTTAGTTGAAGAGAAATGTGAAGATTTATCAAATATTATGCCATTTATATTTAAGAAAAAAAGGAACTTATTCAGATATTTTATTTCCAACAGGTTTATTAATGGAAAATTCATTGTTGGTAAGGCTTAGAGAAGAAATAGGAGAAGAAGCACCAATTGAGCTAATAGGTTGGCTTTATCAATATTATAATTCAGAAAAGAGAAGTCAGTATATAATGGAAGTATGAAGAAAATCAAAAATAGATAAAAGAATACATAGCACCAGCAACACAATTATTTACACCAGATTGGATAGTAAAATATATGGTAGAAAAATTCATTAGGAAAAACTTGCTCTAGAGTCAACTGGAATAAATGAAAACTTAAAAAGATAACTGGAAAATACTATATAGAATCTGAATTAGATAAAAACTCAGAGAAAAATAAAGATAGAAGATGTAAAGATATTGGATCCAGCAATGGGAAGTGGACATATCTTAGTTTATGCTTTTGATTTATTATTTGAGATGTATGAAAAATCTTGGTTGGAGTACAAAAGAAAGTGTGCTATCAATATTAAAAAAATAATCTATATGGATTAGAAATAGATGAAAGAGCAGGACAATTAGCTTCATTTGCACTTATGATGAAAGCAAGAGAAAAATTCTCAAGACTATTCTCAGTATTGAAAAAGAGAAGAAACTTTTTAAATTGAATACCTTAATAATTGAGGAAAGTAATAACCTATCTGAAAAAAATTAGAAATAAGGTAAAAAGATAATAACTTAAATAGTCTTAGTAAAATAATAGAAGACTTCAAAGATGCAAAAGAATATGGAAGTATTTTAAAAATTAGAAACTATAGATAGAGAAACATTAGAAAAAGAATTTAATCTATTAAAAGAAAGCCTAAATAATGAACAAGGAACATTGATATTTAATGAAGATGAGTTAAATATCAGTATAGAAGAGGATTTAGAACTAATTGAAAACTTAATAGCACAACATATAGTACTAACAAATAAATATGAAGCAGTAGTGACTAATCCTCCATATATGGGAAATAGTAGAATGAATACTGTTTTAAAAATATATAGAAACAAATTATTCTGATGTAAAGAATGATTTATTTGCAGTATTTTTATGAAAATGTGGTGAAATAACAAAGAAAAAAAGGTTATTTAGGTTTTATGTCTCCATTTGTATGGATGTTTATAAAATCATATGAAGAGTTAAGAAAATCTTTATTGAGCAGAAAAACTATATCAAGTTTAGTTCAATTAGAATATTCAGGTTTTGAAAGATGCAACAGTGCCTATTTGTACTTTTGTATTACAAAATAGTTATACAGATAAAAAAAGGAGATATATAAGACTTTTCAGATTTTAAAGGTGCTAAAAATCAACCTATAAAAACATTAGAAGCTATTCAAAAATCCAAATTGTGGTTGGAGATTTCAAGCTCAAAACAAAAGACTTTTGAAAAAGATCCCTGGAAGCCCTATAGCTTATTGGGTAAGTGATAAGATAAAGAGAGATATTTGAAAATTAATTGGAAATTTATTTCCTGTAAAAAGGAGCAGATACTGGAAATAATGATTTATTTTTTTAAAAATGTGGCATGAAGTAAATATAAGAAAAAGTGGACTTACTTTAGGTATAGAAGAAGCTAAAAAATTTACTGGAAAATGGGTTCCATATAATAAAAGGTGGAGAATTTAGAAAATGGTATGGAAATTTAGAATATTTTATCAATTGGGAAAATGATGGATATGATTTAAAAATTCAAAAGCTAATTTAAAAAGCCCACAGCTTTATTTTTAGAGATGGAATTACTTGGAATGCTTTGTCTTCATCAAAAGATCAAGTGCAAGAAAAATCAACTAATTCAATATTTGATTCAGCTGGATCATCTATGTTTCCTCAAAAAGAAGAAATAGGATATTACTTAGCATTTATGAATTCTAAGATAGTTGATTATCTATTAAAAATTTTAAATCAACTTTTAAATTATGAGTGCAGGAACTATTTCTAATTTACCAGATGCTGATATAAAACATAAAGAGATAATAAAAATAAAAGTCAACAAAATATCTCTATCTCTAAAAGAAGAATGGGATTCTAGAGAAACTTCTTGGGATTTTTGAAAAGATTATCTTTGATTGATGGAAAAAGATTTAAAAGAGTGCTTATGAAAATTATTGTTCTCATTGGAGAGATAATTTTGTACAATTACATAAAAAAATGAAGAAGAATTAAATAGACTTTTCATAGAAATTTATGACTTACAAGATGAAATGGATGAAAAAGTTTCTTTTGATGATATTACTATTTTTAAAGAAAAGAAGCTAAAATTGTTGAAATTGATAATAGTAAAAGCTAGAGAATTTTTCTAGTGAGTCAGAAAAAAATATCTATATGATAGAGAGTCAGTTTAGAATTTAATAAAGATGAACTTGTAAAACAATTCTTATCATATGCTATTGGTTGTATTATGGGAAGATATTCAACAAATAAGCCAGGTCTTATTATGGCAAATAGTGACGATGTATTAGAATTATCTTCAAATAAATTCTTTGTTAAAGATGCTAATGGAGAATATAAGACAAGAAGTTGAAACTGAATTTCTTCCTGATAAATTTGGAATTCTACCAATAACAGCTGAAAAAGATTTCTCAAATGATATAGTTGAAAGAGTAAAAGAATTTGTAGAAATTTGTTTATGGAGAAGAAAGTTTAAAAAGATAATCTTAACTTTATAGCAGAAGCCCTAGGAAATAAAGATAATAGAAATCCCGAAGAAACTCTAAGAACATATTTTATAACAGCTTTTTATAAAGATCATTTACAAAGATATCAAAATAGACCTATCTATTGGTTGATGAATAGTGGAAAGAAAAATGCTTTCTCTTGTCTATTCTATATGCATAGATATGAACCTTTAACAGTTGCAAGAGTGAGAGCAGATTATTTGATTCACTATCAAGAAATGCTTGAAAACAAAAGAAAAATTTATAGAAAGACAGCTATATGCTGAAGACATAACTGCAAAAAGAAAAGAAAAATGTTGAAAAAGAATTAAAAAGATCTTGATGTTTTTACTAAAAGAATTAAGAGAATATGCTAATGAAGTAAAAGCATATTGCTGAACAAAAAGATAGCATTAGATTTAGATGATGGAGTTAATATCAATTATGAAAGATTAGGGGCTATTCTTAAAAAGGTAAGGGGATAAATATAAAAGTAAAAATATGGGATGCTGAACCAAGTGAATTATTGCTTAAAATTAAAGAAATGTTAGAAAAGCAAAAAAATAAATGTTACTAGAGAATTAGAAGAAGAATATGATATAGTTATTAGTAGTGATAATGATTATAAAAATAAAAAGGCAATATTTATTCAAGGAACTTTAAATCCTAAATGTTCAAATGAAATATTAGCTTATCTATCAATTATTGCTGATAAATTAGATATTATTATCTGTATAAAAGAAGAAAATCTAACAAATAAGAATTTAGGATTTAAAATTAAAAAGAAAATTATGTTGGAACTTATAACCAGAGATGTATAGAATGCCTATTTTTTATGAAAATACAGAAATATATAGAAGATTAAGTATAATTACTATATTTAAAATAAGTATTAGTCCTATATATTCAACAGAAAACATTGATTTTTGAATGTTCATTGGAAGAATTAGAGAATATTTTAGAAATCAATTATAGTATTTGGGAAGATTTATACCAAGATACTGATAATATTAATTATTCCACAGTGTATCAAAATTTGAAAAATAAAATTTCTAGTTTTTACTTATTTCAATACTCTAAATATAGAAGATATAGCAGATGAAATTTTACATGAGAAATATCTAATTATATCACAACTTCAATTACATATTTTGAAAAATAAAAGAAAATATTTAATTAATATAGAAGCACCTATTAATAAAGATAAAAATTTTTATAAAAATAATAGAATTTTACAAATATTATCAAAAACAAAAAAATTTGATAATATTTTATCAGCGACAATAAATTATATAGATATATGTAGAAATCCAGAGAAAGCAGGAAATTTTCTAAATGGTTCATATAAATATTATTTTTACCCTGCTTTTTACTATTTAAAAGAACAATTTAATATAGAATTCTCTAATACTAAAGTGGATGATGAAATTAATATTTTAAAAAACAGAACTATCTACAATGGAAGAAACTATTCCTAAAAGAAAAAAATGAAAATTTTTAAAATTATATGGAAGCTATTTCAAAAGGTTTAGATATTTGGAAAAATGGGTTTTTAGATGATGTAGAAAAATTGGAAAATTAAAAATAAATAAATGGCAAGAAGAAAGTGAAAATAAAATAAATACTTTAGAAAAAAACTTATAATGAAAAATTAAAATTAGAAACTCCTGAAAAACTATGGAATGAAAAAGGCTAAAAATTATGGAAAAGCTTATGTAATATGGCTTATAACCATTGTATTGGGTATTGGGATTGCATTTTTTACTGCGTATACTATAAAAAGTGTTTTACTTTAATAATACTTCTAATAATAATTTAGAAAATGAAGTTTTTAAATATTTTCAAAAACATTTTTATTTCTTGGAATTTTATCATTAGCTTTTATATATTTTCAAGGGTAGTTATTAAAATAGTGCTATCTAATAAACATTTACAATTAGAATATGAACAAAAAAAGCTGCACTAACAAGATTTTATCAAGCATTAGTATATGATGGCAAAAAAATATAATGAAAATGAAAGATTAATTATTTTTAATGCTTATTTAGTAAAACTGAATCTGGATTAATAAAATTAAGTGATGCACCTAATGACATAGAAAATATTATTTTTCAATTTTATCTAAAAATAGTAAATAAAAATTAAATGAGGGGATTATATGAAATTAAAAACAATTAAAATTAAAAATTTTTAGAGGTTATAAAGAAGAAATTTATGTAGAATTTGAAAATTTGACAGCATTTGTTGGAAAAATGATGTTGGAAAAATCAACTATATTAGAAGCATTAGAAATATTTTTCAATAACAAAACTGTTCAGTGCGAAAGAGAAGATTTGTCTGTTAATCATAAAGATGAAGATGAAAATATAGAGATTTCTTGTGTTTTTCAGATATTGATATACCAATAATACTTGATTCAAACTTTGAAACTAATTTAAAAGATGAATATTTGTTAAAATAAAGATGGCTTTCTTGAAATAAAAAGGTTTTTAAATGTTCTATTGCTAAACCAAAGGCAAGTTCTTATATTGTTTGTTGTTATCCTAGTGAAGAGAATTGTAAAGATTTACTTCTATTAAAATCTACTGAATTAAAGAGAAGAGCTGAAAGCTTAGATATTCCAAAAGAAAAATTATAATGCTTCTATAAATGCAAGTATAGAAGAGCAATCTTTAATAATTTTCTGATTTAAACTTAGTTGAAACTGATTTAGCTGTTGATAAAGAAGATTCTAAAAATATTTAATAAATTAGAAGAATATTTTCCTATGTATGCTTTATTTCAATCTGATAGGGCAAGTTCTGACTCTGATAAAGAAATTGTGGATCCAATGCAAAATTGCTATTTCTCAAGCTATTAAAGGATTAGAGGTTGAAATTAATAAAAATAAAAGAAGAGGTAAAAACAAAACTCTTGAAATAGCAAATAAAACACTTGAAAAACTTAAAGAAATGAATAGCACTTTAGCTGATTCTTTAATTCCTGAATTCAAAGCAGAACCTAAATTTGACTCTTTATTTAAATTATCTATTAATTCTGATGATGGAATTGCTATAAATAAAAAGGGAAGTGGAGTTAGAGCGACTTATTTTGTTGAATTTTTAGAGCTGAAGCAGAAAGACAATTAAAAGAGAACTTAAAAAGAACAATATAATATATGCTTTGAAGAACCTGAAACTTCTCAGCATCCTAATCATCAAATTATGTTAATTGAATCTTTTTAAAAGCTTTCCCAAAAGAAAAATTGCCAAATAATATTGACAACTCATACTCCAGCATTAGCTGGAATATTTACCATTGAATAGTTTAAGACTAATTAAAAAGAAGAAGGAAAAACAGAAATTCTTTCTACTTCAGAAGAAACTTATAAAGAAATAACAGATATGTTAGGGTATTTTACCTGAGCCAATACCAAATACTTCTAAAGGGATACTATTAGTTGAAGGGACTTGATGATATTTTCTTTTTATCATTTGAATAAACTTTTTAAAGGAAGCTAATGAGATTGAAAAACTTTTTCTGAAAAGTAATATAAATGTTCTTTTTTACTGGAGGATGTAATAACTTAAAATATTGGATTACAAAAATTAGTTCAACAATTTAATTTACCTTGGGCTATGGACTCAGACAAAAAATAATAAAAATGAAATAACTGAAAAATATTAAATTTGTAAATAAAATTTCTTCAAAATAATAATTTAGCATTCTATACTAGAAAAAGGAAATTGAAAACTATTTACATTTTGATTTAATAAAAGTAGTTTAAAATCTGAATTCAAAAATTTAGGTTCACTAGGAGATTAGAAGATATTAAAAATTAACTAGAAAAAGAGATTTTTGATGGGGAAAAATGACTTTTGAATATCTTAGAGAAAGTGAAAGATATATTGATGATAAAGATAGAATAGAACATTTTGAACTGACTGAAATAGTAAAAATATTAAATATGGTAAAAATAGTTTTATAAAATAAATTACTTTTAGTGAAAGGAGGAATCTACATGAAGAAAAATCCCAATAGGAATAAAAATGATTTTCAAAACCTTAATTGAAAATAATTATTACTATATTGACAAAACAAAACATATAGAAGATCTTTTAGAAGATGGTTCAGAAGTTATTTTATTCACTCGTCCCAAGAAGATTTGGGAAAAACATTAAAATATGTCAATGTTAAAATATTTTGATATTGAAAATAAAGAAGAAAATAAAAAGTTATTTAATGGCTTTATATATAGAAAAATTCTAAATATATAAGTGAACAAGGTAAATATCCAGTTATATATATTTCGTTTAAAGATTTAAAATCTAAAAATTGGGAAGGAACTATTTTTAAATTAAAAGAATCAATTAAAAGATTTATACAAAAGAATTTCTTTATTTAAAAGATAGTTTAGATGAGATTTCAGAAGAAGATTTTAATAAAATTATATATATGAAAGAAGATGCTAATTACGAATTTTCTTTAAAATATTTGACTGAATACTATATAAATATTACAAACAAAAAGTCATAGTAATTATTGATGAATATGATAGCCTATTGTAGATTCTATGAAAATAATTATTATGATGAAGCAATACTATTTTTAGAAATTTTCTATAGTTCAGTTCTAAAAGATAATCAATATTTAGAAAAGAGGATTTTTAACTGGAATATTAAGAGTTGCAAAGAGGATATTCTCAGGTTTAAATAATTTGGAGATTTTAGTATATTAGATAATAAATATCATCTTTTATGGTTTAACAGAAGATGAAGTTTTAAAAATCATTAGATTTTTTTAATATGGAATATAAATTGAATGAAGTAAAAAATGGTATGATGGATATAAATTTGAAAATAAAGAAATTTACAATCCCTGGTCAATTTTAAATTATATAAATAAAAAGAAATTGGAGCATATTGGATAGGAACTTCAAATAATTTTTAATAAATAATATTTTTAGAAAATGCGAAGCTAGTATATTTGAAGAACTTGAATTATTATTTTCTGATAAAAAGAATGAAAAGACTATCTATTCAGATTCATTTCTATAATATAAGAAATCCTCAAGAAATATGGCATGCTACTTTTTACATACTGGATATTTAACAACAAAGAAAAACTTGATAGAATTTCTATTCTTTAATTATTCCAAATAAAGAAATTAAAAGATTTTTGAAAGAAGTTTTATAGAAACTTTTTAGAAATGAAGACACTTTTAAAGTGATGTTAAATGCTTTATTAAAAAAGATATAGTTAATTTTGAAAATAACTTTACAAAAATTTTAGAATTAAGTTTTAGTTATTATGATATTGGAAGTGAAGAAAAATTTTTATCATAATTTTTTATTTTAGGAATGGTTTTATCTTTAAGTGACAAATATTATGTAAAATCTAATAGAGAAAGTGGCTATGGAAGATACGATATTCTTCTGGAGCCAAGAAATAAAAAGGAAACTGCTTTTATTTTAGAATTTAAAGTAGCAAAAACTGAAAATGAAATAGATAAAAATACAAGAAGCTATTGAAACAAATTGAAGATAAAAAATATGATATTGAATTAAAAACAAAAATATATATGATATTTTTAAAATTGCTTTTGTATTTTATGGTAAAAAGTAAAAGTTAAAAATTTATAAATTGAATAAAAACTTTAAAAACTGTAATAAATAATTATTGCAGTTTTTGTTTTTGTCCCTGAATATTGAAATTTTTGTCCCCACTATGCTATAATTATTTTGAAGAAATATAGTGAGGTGGAAAATGAAAAAAGGAAATGTTATAAATTTAATAAAAATATTATTCTGAAAATAATGATTTAGCTTTTAGAAATGAGGCTTATGAAATAGCTAAAGATTTTTGATAAAAACTGGGATTATCAATTAGCTGAATATATTATGGGATTACTTGATGTAAATACTTTTATCCCTCAAATAGATGAAAATAAATTAGTATTTCAAAAAAATTAGAAATAAATGATGAACCTTTACCACTTCCTGATGAAATTAAGAAAGATGTTATTGGGATAGTAAATGCTGTTGGTCATAATATAGGAATAAATAAATTTTTTTATTTCAGGGTGCACCAGGAACTGGAAAAACAGAAACAGTAAAACAACTTGCTAGAATATTGGATAGAAATTTATTTGCAGTAGATTTTGCATATATTATAGATAGTCGACTAGAGAAACAGCTAAAAACATTTCAAAAACTGTTTGATGAAATTAATCTTTGCCTAGTCCTGAAAAAGTAATTATCCTATTTGATGAAATAGATTCTATTGCATTAGATAGAACAAACTCAAAAAGATACAAGAGAAATGGAAGAGCTACAACGGCTGTTTTAAAAGGTTTTGGATAATTTAAATCAAAAAAATTTTGCTTATAGCAACTACAAATCTTTTAGTCATTTTGATAAAGCATTGGCAGAAGATTTGATTCTGTAATAGATTTTAATAGATATTCAGAGAAGATTTAATTGATATATCTGAAATAATATTAAATTATTATTTATCAAAGTTTAAATTTGCTGGAAAAATATTCGTCTTTTAGAAAAATAATTTCTCTATAAACGAAATTCTTATCCTGGAGATTTGAAAAATATTATAAAAACATCAATAGCTTTTAGTAGTCCAAATGATGAATATGACTATTTGAAAAGATTATACTCATCTCTAGTAGAAATAAAGATTTAAAAACCATGCAATTACAAGGTTTTACTGTAAGAGAAATAGAAATATACTAGGTATTTCTAAAAGTCAAGTATCTAGGGAATTAAAGGAGTAGGAAAATATGAATGATATTCTTCAATTAAAAGGCAAATTTGAGCAAAGAAAAAAATGAATCTAAACCTGGAGCTCAAATATTCCAAAAGGAAAAAGTTAGATTAGAAACATTTAAAAAAATTGAAAGATGATTTAATTAATGTTAGGAAATTTTGAAAAATGAAAACTTTTAATTAATCCATTAATAAGTTTATATTATAGAACTGTTGTTGCAAAAAGCAATAGAGTAAAAGCTATTCTTGAAAACTTCTCCAAAGAAAAAAATAATGATAGTATTGTAGGAGCAAAATTTTCTGATTCAGACATTAAAAACATATAATTACTCATTGTATAAGTAGTAAAAGTTTTTAGATGATGCAATAATTAATTTAGAAACTGTTATCAATCTTTTTATAAAACATTTGAGAAAATGTAACTCATGAACAAATAGTAGATATAAATAATAAAAATATGAGCATATTTTTAGTTCTACTATTCCTAGAACAAGATTTGTAAATACTATTGTAGATTCATATTATTTAGAAAGTTTTGGTGTTGATAATACTTCCTGGAAGAAAAAGCAATTATTACATTATATAATACAGGAGTAAAAACTTCGAAAATAATGAAACAACTAGAAATTGATTTTTAGAAAGAAGAAGTATTGATGAAACAACTATTTTATTAGATCCTACTCAATATAAACTTTTTAAAAAGAAAAAGCACCTTATTTAATATCTATGGCAGTGAGTGATATATCTGTTTTTAGATAAAGATGATATTTTTTTGAAGAAAATAAAGATTATACTATAACTATTCCTAGACCTAAAAATGAACCTGTGATAGGTGTTATAGATACTATGTTTGATACCAATGTTTATTTTTCTGAATGGGTAGAATTTAAAAATATGATAAAAAGATATTCCTTAGATACAGAATGATTATTACCATGGTACAGAAGTTTCATCTATCATAGTTGATGGAGCAACAATAAATCAAATTTAGATGATGGTTGTGGAAGATTTAGAGTTAGACATTTTTGGAGTAGCAAAAGTGGTAGTTTTAGTTCATTTATAGTCTTGAAAGCAATAAAAGAAATAGTTGAAAAATAAAAGATATAAAAGTTTGGAATTTATCTTTAGGTTCAGCTATGGAAATAAATTCTAATTTTATATCTCCAGAAGCAGCAATTTTAGATAAAATTCAATTTGAAAATGATATAATTTTTGTGGTTGCTGGAACAAATAAGCCCAAAAATTCAAACATAAAAAATTGAGCACCTGCCGATTCAATAAATTCAATGGTTGTAAATTCTGTTAGTATTAGTAATAAACCAGTTGACTACTCAAGAGAGGGTTTAGTATTATCATTTTTAATAAACCAGATATAAGTTATTATGGTGGAGATAGTGAACAGAGAATTAGAACTTGTTCTCCCTATGGGGAAAACAATGGTTGCTGGAACATCATTTGCAGCACCTTGGATAAGTAGAAAACTGGCATATCTTATTAATATTTTAGGTTTATCTAAAGAGACTGCTAAGGCTTTTAATTATTGATTCAGCAACTGGTTGGAATAAAACAAGTATATTCATCATCACTTATAGGATATGGAGTTGTTCCTATTAAGATTAGTGATGTTATACAAAGTTCTAATGATGAAATTAAATTTCTTATTGATGGGATTTCTGAAAAGTATGATACTATATATATATTCCTATTCCTGATGATGGAAATAATCAACCATTTATATCAAAAGTAACTTTTATGTTATTTTCCAAATTGTAGTAGGAATCAAGGTGTTGATTATACAAATACAGAAATGGATATAAAAATTTGGAAGATTAAAAAAACAATTAAAGGAAAAAGAAAGAATAGATATTGAAGATATAAATGATAATAAGCAGTCTGAGGAAACAAATTATTATTTATATGAAGAAGATGCAAGAAAACTTTTTAGAAAATGGGATAATATAAAAACATAAAAGAGAGTATATAGTAACAGAAAAAGGTGGAAAAAGGCAGGTAAAAAGAAAAAAAGAAAAATCCTCTATGGGGAATTAGTATAAAAACAAAAGAAAGACTTAATTCTAAAGATGGAAAAAGTTTAAAATTTGGTCTTATTATTACTTTAAAAGAAATTAATGGAGTGAACAGAATTGAACAATTTATTCAGCAATGTCTATTTAGAGGTTGGCTTGTGAATAGAATTATGTTGAAAATAAAATTGATATTTATAATAAAGCTGAAGAAGAAATTATTTTTGAATAAAACTTTAAAAACTGCAAATAATTATTGCAGTTTTTGTTTTTAGATATACTAAAAGATAGAAATATATTGAAAGGATAAAATTATGGAAATAGATAAAATCAAAGAACTACTTGAATATAGATTTAGTTTAACCACTGAACTTCCACAAAAAGACATATAATTTTTGGTATGATTCAAAAAGAATTTAAAGATTTAATTGATGAGTTAAATTTAACTGATGTAAAAATTATCAAACTAACTAAATCTTTGATAAAAAGGGAGAATCTATATACAAATATATTTAAAACAAAAATATACTTTAGAAGTTGTAGGTACTGAATCAAATTATTTAATTTACAGTGAACACCCTAGATCTATTGACAGTGAAAAATTATCTTTAGATATAGAAAAATACTCAGAGTTCTTTGAAGCAGATAAGTCTGCAATGATAGTTGAAGAACTAAAAATTAGATAGAACTAACTATAAATTAGAGAAATTATCAAAGACTATCCTAGCTTCTTTTGCTAATAAAGAAAGAAGAGAAAAACTAACAAAATTGATTGAACAGCCTGAATCAATCGATGAAGAAGAATTTAAACTTTCAATATTGACTGTTATTTCTGGAGCAAAAACAGTTGATATCTTAGAAATAATAAAAATATAATTTTAAATAAATCTAAACTACAAGATATAGAAAAATGACTAAATTTAGATTTTTTTATTTTTGAAATAAAAAGAAAAAAATTTGATGTTGAAGTTACTAGTTTTTGAACAATTTTAAAAATTTTATGGTAACTCATTTTTATTTTTCAATTACAAAAGAAAGCTCATACAAATTTAGAAAACTATTTTTACAGGTAGAAAAAAATGAATTATGCATTTTTTGCTGAATCTCTATTACAAAAATAAACAAATTTCTGAAATTATAAGAGAAGAATTTTATTACTTAGCTAAAGATTTGAATATAAAAGATAGAATAGATGAGTTAGAACTAGATTATTCTATCTCAGGAACAGCTTTTGAATACTTTGATAAGTTATTATTAAAAGATATTATAGATATCTTTTAATTCAGAAGTTATAGATTATGAAAAATATAAGAAATACATTGAAATAAGACTAGATAATTCTTTTATGGATAGAAAAGTATCAATACTTCTATAAGGCATTGTTAGCTCTTAATGATTTTCTTTAGATTAAAAGATTCATTGATAATTGAAGATAGAAAAGTATTAAAGGATATTTTTAAAGATTATACTGAGCATTATTTCTTAATAGATAAATTATATAGAGATTTCTATTTTTATCATGATAAAAATAAAAATGATGAATTAGCCCCCTTTATTTCGACATATTAAAGGCTAAAATAGATAAAGTTTTATGAAGTTGATTATCTTGAAAAAGTTATTAGCTTTATGGTCAAGTAAAAGTCTATGAAAGAGAAAATTTAACTCAACAAAGAGATTTCTATAAAAATAATATAGCAAAATGCTGATGTTAGAACTGTTGTCATAATTTCAGATGCTTTTAAGATATGAAGTTGGATATGAGATTAGTCAACAATTAAGAAAAGAAGCAAATGTTAAAGAGATAAAATTAGATGCTATGTTGACTGACTTACCAAGTAGAACTTTCTTAGGAATGGCAAACTTATTACCATGTAAAAATAGAAAGAAATATTGATTTAGTATCAGCTAAAGTAATTGTTGATGGTATAGACAGTCAAGGAACAGAAAATAGAGAAAAAAATATTAAAACTTAGTGTGAAGAATCTTCTGCTATTTCTTATGATAATTTTTAATAAGATGAATAGAGGAAAACAAGAAGAATATATAAAAGGAAAAGAAAGTTATATATATCTACCATGATAGTATCGATGCAATAGGAGATAAGGCAAAGACTGAAAGCAATACTTTTAATGCATGTAAAGATGCTGTTGAAGATATTGTAGGTTTATCTAAATTACTTTCAAGTCTTGGAGTTGTAAATGTCTATATAACAAGTGATCATGGCTTCCTATATGAAAAGAAAGAAGTTGAAGAATATAATAAGCTTGAACTAAAGAATACGAAAATATGAGGCTATAGGAAAGAGATATGCTATATAAAAAAGAAGCTGAGGAAAAAGCTTGTATTACTTTTAAAAATTAGATTCTTTGTATGGAGTATTTCCAGAAAAATCAAAGAATAAAAGCTAGTGGAAGTGGCCTACACTTGTACATGGTGGAGCTAGTCCACAAGAAATGATAATTCCATTGATAAACTATAAAAGTGGAGCTAATTCTAAAAAATATCTAAGGTTGACCTTAGAATAAGAGAAAGTGTTGGAAAGATAACATCTAATTTAACAAAAATTTCTCTATATATCAAATAGAAGCTGTAAGTATCAAAAGATAAATTTATAGAAAAGAGATGTTTCAGTAGCACTATATGATGAAAATGTTAGAGTTAGTGATGATTAAAATTAAATTCAACAGAGGAAAATACTATACACGATTTTAGATTGACTTTAAGTGGTGAACACAAAAAAAGTTACATTAAAAGTTATAGATATTGAATCAGGAGATATATTAGATTCAAAGGAATATATTGTGAGTATCGGAATTGCTTCAGATTTTGATTTTTTTAGAGAAGATATGGATATAAATGAGATTGGAAGTAAAGTTTTTGAGGGTAAGATTGTAAGAAAAGATTTAGTTTCAAAAATAAAAAGGTGGAGCAAATGTTCCTGTCTATGTTTTAGAATATTTACTTGGAATGTATTGTAATCAGACTGATGAAGATAGCATTGAAGAAGGTATGTTAAAAGGTAAAAATACTTACTGAAAATTATGTTCGTCCTGATGAAGCAGAAAAGTAAAAGTCTAAAATAAGAGAAATTGGAGTATATAATGTTATTGATAAGGTAACTGTTGTCTTAAATGAAAAAGATAGATATGAGGGTCACCTTTCAAATTTAGGTGTTAGTAATATTGAAATTCATAAAAACTATATAAAAGATTATGAAAAATTATTAGTGGAGGAATATGGTGATATTAACTCTATCATATCAATATGATGAACTTAATATCAGTGAATCTCCATTTAAACTTAATAAATTAAAGCCAATTCAAATTGCAAGTTTAGATATGAATGAAGTTTTTGAAGCTAGAAAACATTTTACTAAAGATGAGTGGATAGGCTTTGCTTAGATCATCTGGAATGGAATTTGAAAGTTTTGATAAAGATGCTATATGGCATTTTGTTAGCTAGAATGATGCCTCTTGTTGAAAAACAATTACAACCTTTGTGAATTATGGGTCCCTAGAGGAACTGGGAAATCATATATTTATAAAGAGATCAGTCCTAATTCCATTCTCCTTTCAGGAGGGCAAACAACAGTAGCAAATCTTTTTATAATATGTCAAAAAGACAAGTAGGTTTGGTAGGTTATTGGGATGTTGTTGCATTTGATGAAATTGCAGGAATAAAATTTAAAGATAAAGATGGTATACAAATAATGAAAGATTTTTATGGCAAGTGGTTCTTTTGCAAGAGGGAAGGAAGAAAAAGAATGCTAATGCCTCTATGGTCTTTATAGGTAATATCAATCAAAAGTGTTGATGTTTTTATTAAAAACAGCTCATCTTTTAGTTGATTTTTCCACCTGAGATGAATAATGACTCTGCTTTCTTTGACAGAATGCATTGCTATATACCTGGTTGGGATATTCCAAAATTATCTCCCAAAAGTCTTTTACTAAGGAATATGGACTAATTGTTGACTATATGGCAGAAATATTTAGAGAGCTTAGAAAACTTCATATGGAGATGCTTTAGATAAGTATTTTTCACTTGGTAGAGATTTAAATCAAAGAGATACTATTGCTGTTAGAAAAACTGTCTCTGCTCTAATTAAATTGGTCTATCCAGATGGAGTATTTACAAAGGAAGAAGTTGAAGAAATTTTTAGTAAGAGCCTTAGAATATAGAAGAAGAATTAAAGAGCAATTAAAGAAAATGGCAGGAATGGAATTTTTTGCAACTAATTTTTCATATGTAGATAAAGAAAGTGGAGAAGAAAAATATGTTGGTTTAAAAGAACAAGGAGGAAGTAAAGCTTTATCCCAGAATGATCCTTTAAAAAGCTGGAAGCCTATATACTATTGCAATCTCAACTAACTCTGTAAAAGGTCTATATAAAGTAGAAAGTCAAATATCTGCTGGGAAGGGAAAAATAACTGTATCAGATAACAAATATAGAAAAACTTTTGAGAATGCTTTTAACTATTTAAAGATAAATTCTAAGAGAATAAGTGGAGCAATAAACATAAGTGAAAAAGAATTTTACCTGTCTGTTGCTGATGAGAAAAATGTTGGTAATACAGAAGCTATAACTTTAGGAGGCTTTATTGCTATGTGTTCTATAGCTTTAAATAGACAACTTATGCCACAAACAGTTGTTCTGGGGAGAAATGGCTTTTATCAGGATCTATTAATGCAGTTTCAGATTTAGTTAGCATGCTTCAAAATTGCTAGAGAAGCTGGAGCTAAAAAGCATTAATTCCAATTTTAAATGCTGTTGATATGTCAACATTACCTCCTGATATCTTAATGGATATTCAACCTATTTTTATCAAGATCCTATTGATGCAACTCAAAAAAGCATTGGGACTTATTTAGTTTTTAAAGGAGTGAAAAATGCAATAGAGGAATTATCTCAGAAAATTTCTATTTAACTGAAATTAGAAATACTTGTAGATTTATTTTTAGAGAATGGAATTCAAGAAAATTTTAAAAGAGTTATTAAAAAATAATATTTTAGAAACATTTAGTGAAAGTACTTTCAAAAATATAATACCATAAACAAAAAGATTAAAAATCTTAACTGATAATTTAAAAAAACAAATAGTAGATACTGATTTAGCTTCTGCAAAATTTATAAATCTTTATAGTATATTATGTAATGAAAGGTTTATATTAGAGTTTTTTAGAAGAAGTAGTCAAAGAGAAGTATGATAATTATGATTACAATATAAAAGAAAGTGATTTTTAATTTATCTAGCTACTAAGTCTGAACAATCAGAGATTATTAATAATTGGACAGAAGCTGGTAAAAGAAAAATGTTAGTAAAGATTAAAAACTTTTTAACAGAAGGAGGCTCTTAGAAAAAAATAAAGATGGTTATAATATAATAAAACCTGTTGTTGAGTCAGCTGTTATAGATGAAATTAAAGAAAATGGTAATAGAAAAAATTTTAAAAATAATGTTCTATTAAAATGGTGAAGATATGGAGATAATGAAAGATAGATTAAAAGAGTTAATAAAAAGTGAATAGTGATGAATTTTTTAATAATAGAGGTTTAGCAAATGAAGTTCCTTTTTATATTTTTGACTACAATCCTAAATATGAATTAGAGATAAGGGATTTTGTAAAAAAATAGATTATTAATTAATTTAGAAAATAATACTAGATTAAAAGCAGTAGAAATAGATCTATTTGAGCTACTTTGAAAGTATGAAAACGATAATATTTTAGAAAGTGCTTTTGAACTTGAAGAAAAAGGTACAAAATTTCTATATGAAAAATTAAAGAAAAGCTTTTAATACTGAGATAATTATGAAATATATTGCAGAGAAAACAAAGGATAAGAACTTTTTAATATTAACTGGAGTTGGGAAAAGTTTTTTTCCTATTGTTAGGACTCATACTATATTAAATAATTTACAAAATATATTTGATCATACAAAAGTATTGTTATTTTTCCTGGTGAATATACTTCTACAGATTTAAGACTTTTTGGATTTCAAGATAATAATTATTATAGAGCATTTAAAAATTTAAAAAAGGAGAGTGTTATATTATGGGACTTATGGACTTAGTAAAAAGCATTTTTAGGAGCAACTGATGAGGAAAATCAAAAAAATAAAGCAAGAATGAGAGAAATCTTCAATGAGAGTGTTCTGAATGGTGATGATTATAAGTTAATTTATTGTCATATGGAAAATTTTTACTAATGCTGTTGTTGTTAGGTTACAAAACATGCTAACTATATTGTGGGATATAAAGAAGGAGAGGTTGTAGTAATTCCAGTTAATCCAGATTTATTAGACTATGATAAACCATATGTATTTAATAAGAAAAATGAAAGTGAAACTAAAACTTCATTAGGATATTGTATAGTGGCTAATCCAGAAATTAAATTTCAATTTATACCTATTACTTATGAACCAGCATTAGCTGGAAAAAGATTATTCAGTAGCTATTACACAATCTAGTGCAGAAGTTGCAGAATTTAAAAACTTTTTTTAAGAAAGGTTTATAGAATAAAATATAATATAAAAAAATAAAAATCCTATTAATTTAGGATTTTTATTGTATAATATATGATAATTAATTAGTAATTACAGAAAAAGAAAGGAAAAGAAAAATATGAAAAAATTTTTTATTATTTTTGTTTGTAATAGCAATCTTTGCTATAGGTGGTTTATATGGATATAAGAAACTTTCCATAGATGAAAGGAAAAATGAAATCATTCAAATGTTTAATAAAGAGCTTTTTAAATGATTTTGTAGAAAGCAAAAATCTGTTATGGAGAGATTAAAAACAGCTAAGGATAAAGAGGAAGGAATAAAATCTATAATGAATATGTAGCTACTAACAAACTTATGTTAGAAAAAAATAAATGAAGCACATTCTGAGCTACTTGAAAATGTTTTTATGGCTGATTCAAAAATATAATTTTACACCTGAAGAATGGAAAACAGTTAATAACTACTTAAAAGATTATGATTTAGAACTTATAGACATGGGTGAAGGAAATGCTATGATAGCTCAAGTTCCTAATTTTTTTATTATGATATCTTTAAAAGATTATGTAACTGATGATTATAGAGACTATTTAGCACTTGTTACAAAAGAATATGCTGAACCTTATTTTTGGTATTGAAGAAATATTGGTATCTCATGAAAAAATAGCCGATAGATTATTAGCTTGAAAGATTTTCAAAAAGAAGTATCCTAACAGTGATTTCTTAGCAGAAGCAGATATTGAAGCTAATGTTTACAGAAGAGCATATATTTTAGGAGCATATAATTTACACACAAGAGAAGGAGGATCAGAAAATCCTGAACTTTACTATATACCTGATAATATTCTAAAAGAATTTAATAGATTTATAGAAGCAAATCCAGATAGTCCAACTGTTGAATATATAAACTTTTACTTAGAAAATTATAAAAATCCAAATATTGAAGAAATATTATATGATAAGTTTTGAGAAAGAAATTGTGAAAGACTATGAATCAGAAAATTTAATGAACCAGTTATAAAAGATACTTTTAGAAGTTATCACAGAGGAAGATAAAGAATCTAAGGGGAATAATGAAAAAGATTTTGCTTATTCTATTTACAGTAGCAATTTTTGTTATAGGAGGTATATTTATTATAAAAATTCTTCTATTGAGAAAGAAAATAAAAATTATTCAATTATTTAATAAAGACTCTTTTAGAGAATTTTTCTAAAAATAAAAATGAAATGTTAGAAAAATTAAAGACATTGAATAAGGAAGAGGCAGATGAACTTTATGAACAATATTTAGAAAGTAATAATACAATATTGGAAAAATCTAAATATAGAACATGATAAACTTTTGTCAGGGTGGTATCAATGGTATCTATAATAAAGATATTGCTGAAAAATTTCACTGATGAGGAATGGAAAATAGCCAATAAATTTTTAAATAAATATGATTTAGAACTTTTGGTATCTTGCAAGAGGTACTTATGTAATAAAAGAAGTCCCAGATTTTTATTATAAAACTTTTTAAAGATTATGTTACTGATGATTATAAGGAATATTTAAAAATCACTTAAGGAGAATGAAGAACATTATGTAGCAGATTCAGGTTTATGTATAACTCTTGAAGAATTAGGAGATAGAATTGTAAACTTTGGGAGAATTTTTAGAAAAATATCCCTAACAGTAAATTAAATGATAAAGTAAATAATATTTGTAATTTTTATAGAAGAGATTATATTTTGGGTGTTCCTAGTGAATTTATGATTATAAAGAAAAGTGCTGAGGAATATAATAGATTTATTAAAAATATCCTGACAGCCCAACAACAGAACTTTTTAGGATATTATTTAGAAGAGGTTAATCTTGATAAACCTGAGAATAATGACAGTGAAGCTTTTATCTAAAATGATAGATGAATATATAGAAAAATATTTTTTTATTTAGGAAGTTTAGAAAATAGAAAAAAGGGAAATTTATTCTCTGAACAAACTAATACTTTATTAAAAGAATTTAATAAAATAAGGAAGAAGTTATCAATAAATTAAAAACTTTGAATAAAGAAGAAGCTAATAAATTTTATGAAGATTATCTTGAAAGTAATAATGAAATTTTAGAAAAATGAATGAAAATGATTATATTATGTTAGATAATGCCTTTTATATTGGAGAAGGTGATATAGATAAAGAAAAATTAAATAAACAAAATAAATTTTTAGATAATTATGGTTTAGAAGTTGTTGAAATTGAAGAAGGTTTTATGCTAACTGAAAAGAAGGATTTTTTTACTATAATATTTTTTAAAAATTATGTAAGTGATGATTATAGAGATTTTATAAAAACTTTGTAGTGAAGATATAGACTATATAGATTATTTTTCTTCTTGAAGAACACCCTGAAATAATAGCAGATAAAGTTATTAATTGGGGAAAAAGTTTTTAGAAAAATATCCAGATAGTAAATTAAGGAAAAAGCAAATGATATTTGTTATTCATATAGAGATGACTATATCCTGCCTTAACTTCTTCTCAAACAACAGAAGTCTTGAAAAATGGAAAAAATTAATGAAGATGTTAAGGAATTAAATAGATTTAAAAATAAATATCCTAATAGTCCAACAACAGAAATTATAAAATATTATTTAGAAAACTATAAAAATGAAGATATAAGAGATATGTTAGCAGATAAAAAAATGAAGAAATATATAATAAGGGGGAATAAATGAAAAAAATTGGACTTATTATACTTTTTAATATTTAGCTTTTTTTATTATTAACTAGTTGTAATAAAGGTAAAAATGAAGAAGTAAAAATGAGAAAAATAAAATTTTCTGAAGAAAGTTATAGTTTATTTGAAAAATTTGCTACTGATAAAAAGAGACAATGGAAAAATTAAAATCTTTTAAATAAAAGAAGAAGCAAATAATCTATATGAAGAATATCAAGCACAAAATAGTAATACTTTTATATGATATAGATGAGGCTTTCAGCAAATTTTTTTAGATAGTATTTACAATGATACAAATGGTGAAAATTTTACAGATAAAGATTGGGACTGATGCCAATAAAATTTTTAAATAAATATGATTTAGAGCTTTGGGATATAGGAGAGGAATGGTTACAATTAGAGAACCACCTCATCTATATTACGATATGTTTAAAGATTATGTAACTGATGACTATAAAGAGTATTTAAAAATATGGGCAAAAGATGATGAGAAACTATATCAAGCCGATGCAGGCTTATTGGTTTCATTTGAAGAAATTGAGAAAGAATAATTACTTGGGAAAAACTTTTTAAATCAGTATCCTAATAGTAAATTAAATGTAAAAGTAACTGCATTATTGAACTCATACAGAGAAGATTATCTTTTAGGTATGGAAAATACTCCCACACTAGATGGTGGATATGATAATATTCCTATTACTGTTGATGAAGTAGCTAAGAAAGAATATGATAGATTTATGAAAAATATCCCTAATAGTCCAACTGTTGAACTTATCAAATATTTTCTTGAAAATTATCAAAATAATAATATATACGATCTTATAAGAAATAAAAATTCTAAATGAATTTGAACTAGATTTAACTAAAGAAGCTTTTTATCTGAAAACTTAGGAAGAGTTTTTAGCTATTCAAGATAATTTCAATGAAAAAAATTTTTTTACAAGTGCAGATTGGACAGTTAATTTAGATGACAATACTTTTTCAAATGCCAAAGAAAAAAATATCCTATAGAATTTATAGGAACAGCTATTTTTAAAAAGAAAATGGAGAAACAATTTGGATCTGGGAAGATTCTTTCACTTGCTACGGAAATTCAGCTACTGTTGAAAATAATGCAATCTCCAATATTGACCTACAATAGTTTTGAATTACCTAAAAATATGAGTGCAAATGCTTTTTGTATCTCTTGCTTGTGGAATTTTACATGATAAGATTGCTTTTTCTGGAATAGATTATACAGAAAAAGGTGGAATGTATTACTTGTGGTATCTAAATTACCAGAAAAAGTTTTTTTCACCTGTTGGTATAAAGAAATTTGCTGATATAACAGAGCTAGCTATTAAAAAAATTATGATATAGATCATAAAATATTTGTTGAAAATTTCTTAGAATGGAATAAAACTAAATATGAATGGCAAGGAGATAAAAATTATTGCTGACTTTGGAAAATGAAGATAAATTAGAAATACAATTTGAGAAAAATTGAAGATAAATATAAAATAAAAAGAAATAATTTTATAATAAAATGAAGCTGTTACAATAAAATGTAACAGCTTTAACTATTTTAAAGGGCAGTAAGAAAAGTTATAGTACCCTAATATTACTCCCTCAACAATTTGGTGCGATTAGTATATAATCTTTTTAGGTTCTTTTGTCCAACCATAAATAACCCATATCAGACAAGAAACTGCTGCAAAAAGAGGTTGTAATGGCTGACTTTTAGCACCATTTAAATTTGCAATAATTTGAGGAATATAACTTATGAATACAAAAATCCCTATAAATGCACCTATTGATCCAACAATAGCATTAAATTTTGATTTAGTCATTTTGTTCTCCTTAAAAAAATATCTAATATATTATTATGGACTCATTATATCATATTTAAAGACCGAAGTCAAGTAAAGTGCATTAAAAACCTTACGGTCATTTTTAAATGATACCAAAGAAAAACTATTAACTTTATTATTTTTGTTGTATAATATAATATAAATTTAATATGAGGAGAAATAGATGGATAAAGTATATAATGAAATAAAAAGAATTCCTAAAAAGATCCTATAAAAAAATAGAGAAGCTTTTCTTTTAATAGATAGTTATATCACTTGGATTGATTGGAGAGAATATGATGAAGATATAATAGGTTATTTCAATGGCTTATTAGCTCATGAGGATATTATTGAATTAGAAACGAAGGAAATTGATTTAGGAAGAGGTATTGACTTAATATTAAAAAGATAATAAGGTATTAACAATTCCTTATGAAGATGATGAAACAGACAGAGATATTACTATCAAGACTTTAGATGAGTTTATCAGTCCTAAATATCAAATAAGATCTATTTTCAGAAAGTCTAGGAGATGATACTCTAGCTTTCACAGTTTTAAATAGTAATGAATGGAAAAGAGTTAGAAAATGAATTTGAAAAGAAAAATTAGAATTTTTCTTTACTCCCTGTATCACAATTCAAAGGTATATTTAATATGTCTATGGAAGAAGTAATGAAAATTTATACTGAAAGAGAAGTTTTAAGAGATAAAATTTTTAAAAATAATTAATATGGAGGAAAAATGGATAGTTTTTCAGCTAATTTAGGAAAAAAATAATGGTAATTCAAACTGCATGTGCAAAATATGTTGTAAAAATAGAGATTGGAATGTGAACTTTGATAGAGGAATTATATCTTTTTGGTAACGATGAATATCCTTTACAATTTTTAGGTAGTGAAGCAAACTCTTCTAATACTTGGCTTTGGGCTTGGGAAAACATCAATGGATTTGATGAAAATATAATTTCTTTGGCAAGAGAGATAAAAGCTAAAGGAGAAAAATTGAATTTAGAAGCTTTGACTACTGCTGAAATTGAGATAACTGATGAATTAAACGGGCATATTTTATCAATTGTAGCCTGCGGTCTTGCTGATAAAAAATACTGTTACTATCGTGGTCCTCATTCAGGTGGAGCTATTTTTGTTGCTTTTTGATGGTGTTGACGAAAAAGTATTTTTCTTCTGTAAGTGCAAAAAGATTTTGTAGATATTACGATTAAATGTATACAACAATTTTCTTTAAATCATAAAAATATTTGTTGAAAGCTTTTTAGAATGGAATAAAAACTAAATATAAATTGCAAGGTGATATAATTATTGCAGATTTTGAAAAAGATGGAAAAATTAATGATTGAGCTTGAAAAATAGAAAATAGTTTTAGAATTAAGAATATTAGTTTAAACTCTTAATTTAAAGGAGGTCTTTATGTTAAATCATATAGTTATGTGGAAGATAAAAAGAAGATGTTGAAGATAAGGAAAAAGTTAAATTAGATATCAAAAATGGTTTAGAAGGACTGCTTGATAAAAATTGAAGAACTAAGAGAAGTTAGAGTTGAAAGATATATGGAGACTACAAAGCACACATGACATTGCACTATTTGTTAAGGTGGATAATGAAGAAACATTAAAAATTATGCAACAAATCCTTTACATGTTGAAGTAGTAAAAACTATATTAAACCTTTTGTTTATGATAGAGTATGTATAGATTTTTGAATAGAAAGGAAATTGGATGTTATTTAAAAAGATGATTTATCAGTAGAAATAATAGATATAAAAATTAGATACCTCTGATGTTCCAAGTATAAAAGAAGCCAGATTAGTTCATATAAATGGAAAAGCTAAACTTGTCAAAGATATAGGGAAACATGATGATAATTATACTTCACCTTATCAAATAAAACTAAATGATGTTCCACTTTTTACAGGCAAAAATTTCTAATTGCTCCCACTTGCTGTAGTCTACTTGCAAACTGGTTATGGAATAGAAAATGCTAATTGTGAAGAACTTTTAGATATACAAGAAAATATAAATTCTAATTACATTTCTTTTAGAAAAATCAATAAGAGATATTGAGCCTTTATTAACATTGTTTTGAGACAGGTTTCTATTTAATAGCAGATGCAATATGCTATCCTACTGATGGAGATAAGAATTTCTTTTTGGAATATTCCCTAACAAATTAGAGAAAGAAAATTATTTTGAATACATCTATGAGCAACCTGTATATCTTTACCCTACTCAAACAACAGATTCATATGATAAAAATAGAGTAGAGTATTATATTGATAAATTCATAGAATTAGATGATTCTAGTCCCTAGAGCAATAGTATATAATTTTACTGATTATATAAATTTTTATAATAGATGGACATCATAAGGTTTGTGCTTCAGCATTACTTGGAGAACCATTGAGATGTATACTTATTATTCCAGCTATAGTTACAAAGTATTATAATGTACTAGAGGAGAAAAATGAAACTTATTTAGATTTTTCTTCAATAAAAAGTAAGTCAAACAGAAATTCCAGAAAAGTATTTGTTTTTGTTAAAGAGAAAAAGATTTAAATCTAAGAAAAAAAGAAATTATCATAGAAGATGGAAGTCTAAATAAGAGAAAATGGGAAAAAGAATACTTAGATTCTGTTAAAAACTATATAAATCTATATAATTATACAAAAATTATAGATATTTTTAAGAAAAGAAAAATAAATATTAATAATAATTTAATGAAAGAATATTTATCAAATTTTTGATTTAGTCTCTCAAAAATAAAAATGAAAAATTATCTATAAATTGAAACTTTTTGATATGGAAAAAAATCGGAGGCTTAAAATGAGTTGTTGGAAAAATGAAAATGATCTAGAAAAAGAATAAATAAATTTATGGAGTACTCAGTGAACTACTCACGACTAACACCCTACGAGTGCTAGAGTCGAGAGCTTACAAGATAACTGAAAAAGTGTTATCTTCTAAGAAGTTTGGTTTTTAAACCCTTATTCTTTTGGCTAGTCCACGATAGCCACTACTGGATAAGACTTGTGTCTACACTGCTACTTTTATCTGTATATCATATTTTTAAAAAAAGAACAATTATACAGAACAGTGAATATTTTACAAGGCTACTGTTTACTAGCCTTAACCTTATATATTCAGTTGCTAATGTTCTAAATATATTATACACTAAAACTAGTAAAATTGCAAATTTTAGTGCAACATTTTCAATGTTGGTGTTATTCATACCCTACGAGTACATGTCTCACGGCTAACACTCTACGAGTGCTAGAGCCACGAGTGTTCTAACACATTTAATAAAATTTGATTTTTTTACTTGCAACAGAGGAAGATATTAGGAAAAATAAATGGGAAAAGTATAAGTTAAATATCAAATAGGAATAGGAAAAATATGGAAATAAAGAAAAATTGATGAAAGAGATTTGGTTGTAAAACCAGAGAAAAAAGAAATCAAGATAAGAAAAACTATATTTGAAATATACAAATCTGAAAAAAACAGTTAAAAGACTATATGTTTCATTTGAAAGATTTTTTTACATTTTATCTATGAGGGTGAGAATGACTTCTATTTCTGAGGTTATTCCACTGATGCAAGATATTGAAAAAGAAGATGTTGAAGCATATATTGTTCATTTATTTGAAGATAGAAAGTTAAAAAAAGACTTCTGTAAATACTATTTTTATCTGCTTTAAAATCTCTATATAAAGAACTTGAAAGCAATGGACTAAAGAATCCAGTTAAGTATATAAAGCTTTTTAAAGTGAATAGAAACATAGAAAAATGTACTAAAAGTTTCTATTGACGATATAAGAAAAAAATTATCGGACTTTATAAAATAGATAGTGATATAGAAATATTACTATATTATATACTCTCTTCTATACTGGTATGAGAAGTAAAGAACTTTTTAACACTGAAATTTAAGTATTTTTTTAAGAAGAGAAGATGAATACTTTTAAATTAGTTCAAACTAAAAGTGGTAAAGATATCTATAAACCTATACATAAATCCTTAGTTAAGAAATTAGAAGAATATAGAAGCTATTTGATGAATATGTATTCTTTAGATTCTAAGGACTTAGATGAACACTATATCTTTGCTACTTCTGTTTTAAACAATAGCCCTTTATCATACCGTTCATTGAATGTTATTATTCAAGATATGGGAAAAATTAATAGAAAAAGATATAAGTCCTCATAATATTAGACATGCGATAGCAACTGAACTTTCGCTTTAATGGAGCAGATATCTTAGAAATTAGAGATTTCTTAGGACATTCTGATACGAAAGTTACAGAAGTATATATAAATGCTAGATCAGTTTTTAGAGAAAAAGTTTTAGAAAAACTTCCTGAAATAAATTTAGATGAAGAATAAAATTCTTATTTTTAATTAAATCCTATATTTTAATTTTTATTTTTTAATATTATAATTTACTGGAAGGATATTTTTGTCCGATAATAATAAATAAATTTTTTATATTAAATATTGACCGATATTTTATAATAAAACAAAATTATAAAAATAAAAAAATTATTAGATAGACTTTTTAATTTTGTATTTTTTTATTTCAAATTTTATATAGGGTATATTTTATATTGAATTAAAATTATAATATTAAATAAAGCCTTAAAAAAAGCTTCATCTAGAAGAAACAAAAAAATTATTTTTAAAAGTTGAATTACTTTTTGCATATAATGTTAATTATATGCAACTAAATTATAAAAAAATAAATTTTTATTTAATTTATAAATTTTAAAAATTAATTATCGGATATATTGATGAATTTTATGGAGTTGATTATGGAAGCATTAATTATAATTGATATGCAAAAAGGATTTTTAAAAATATTTTAGGAAAAACGTAATAATCCTCAAGCTGAAAATAATATATTAAAGATTTTAGAAAAATTTCAGAAAAGAAAATAAAGAAATAATTCATATACAGCATCTCTCAACAGATGAAAAAGGTATTTTATTTTCAAATGAAGATAGAAAAATTTTTTAAAAGGTTTTGAACCTTTATCTGATGAAATTGTTTTTTTCAAAAGCATGTAAATAGTGCTTTTTATCGGAACTAACTTTAGAAAAACTACCTTAGAAATAAATCTATAGATAAATTAATTATAGTAGGTATGACATTGCCTCATTGTGTTTCAACTACCGTTAGAATGGCAGCTAATTTAGGCTTTAAAGTAATATTAATAGAAGATGCTACAATTACATTTGAAATAGCAGATTATTTTTTTCTGACAAATTATTATCAGCTGATGAAATTCACAAATATCACATCTCTGCTTTTAAATGAAGAATTTTTGTGAAATACTAAGTGCTAAAAATTTCTTAAATTTATAATTAACTTTAAAAATAGAAATCTTTAAAATTTTGATTTCTATTTTTTTATTTTGCTGCTTTATTTTTCTACTTAAAATTATCTCAAAAAAATATTATATAATATAAAAAGAAATTTTTAAACTGTTATTTAAGGAATTGAAAGGAAAAATAATAAAATGTTAGATCTAGATAAGATTGTTGTAATTGAGTTTCACATGAAAACTTATCTTTACTTGAAAGAGAAGATTTTATGAGGACTAGACCAAAATACATTATTGAAAAACTGTATAAAGAAAACGAAATAAATGCTTATATCAATTTATCAACTTGCCTTAGAACAGAATTTTACATAGAACTGAATTCAAATATAAGTGTTGATGAGATTATAAAAGCTATTTTTCAGTGGAAATGCTAGTAAAAACTGGAATAGAAGCTATTGAATACCTATTTAAAAGTTAGTTGTGGGTTCTATTCAGTTATAAAGGGAGAAGATCAAATTTTTAGCTCAAGTAAAAATCATCTCACTCTGAAGCACTTGAAAATGAGCATAGTTCAAAAATTTTTAAAATATTATCTTTAATAAAGCAATAGAGCTAGGAAAGAAATTTAGAACTAAGAGTATGATAGCACATAATGCACTCTCATTGAAGCTATATCTTTAAAATTTATTAAAAAAATAAATTTTCCTAATATAGAAGATAAAAATATATTTATCTTAGGAATAGGTGAATTAGCTCAAGATATTCTAACACTATTATCAAAGGAACAACTAAAAAAATATCTATATTACTAATAGAACTTATCATAAGGCTGAGCAAATAAAAAGCAGTTTGAAATGGTAAATATCGTTGATTACAAGGAAAAAAATATAAGGAGATGTTTGAAGCTGATGTTATCATATCTGCCACTTCAGCACCTCATATAGTTGTTGAATATGATAAATTTGTACCTAAAATGAGAGAAGATAAAGACTATCTTTTTATTGACTTAGCAGTTCCTAGAGATGTTGATGAAAGACTTGCTAATTTTAAAAATATAGAAATATGCAATCTAGATGATATTTGGAAAGTCTATAATGAGCATTCTATGAATAGAGATAAACTTTTAGAAGATTATTCATATTTAATTGATGAACAAATGGAAAAACTGCTAAAATCATTGGATTATTATAAAAAGAACACTTTATAAAAAGAAAGGAATACAAATGAAAAGACATGTTGTAATAGGAAGTAGAGGAAGTATATTAGCTTTTAGCTCAAGCAAATCTTGTTAAAAATAGTTTAGAAGCTAATTATCCAGATTTAACTTTTGAAATTAAAGAAATTGTAACAAGTGGAGATAAAGATTTAAAAATCAAATTGGGAAAATAGCAATGCATCTTTAAAAAGTTTTTTTACTAAGGAAATTGAGCAAGAATTATTAGATGGACAGATAGATATAGCTGTGCACTCTATGAAAGATATGCCTGCAGTTTCTCCTAAGGGCTTAATTTGTGGTGCAATTCCAGATAGAGAAGATGCAAGAGATGTATTAATATCTAAGAATGGCTTTTTAGTAACTTTACCTCAAGGAGCTAAGATTGGAACAAGCTCACTTAGAAGAGTTATGAACTTAAAAGCTATAAGACCTGATTTTTGAGATAAAAGCATTTAAGAGGAAATATACATACAAGACTTAAGAAATTAGAAACAGAAGATTATGATGCTATTATACTTGCTGCAGCAGGTCTTAAAAGAACAGGAATGGCTGATAAGATCACTGAGTATCTAAGTGGAGAAGCTTTTCCCCCTGCACCTGCACAAGGAGTTTTATATATCCAATGTAGAGAAAATGATGAAGAAATAAAAAGGAATTTTAAAATCTATACATAATGAGGATATTGCTAAAATAGTTGAAATAGAAAGAGAATTTTTCTAAAATTTTTGATGGTGGTTGTCATACTCCTATGGGTTGTTATTCTCAAGTAGATGAAGATAAAATAAAATTTATTGGTGCCTATTCTCATGATGGAAAGCAAATAAGAGTTGTAATCGAAGATGATTTAGCTAAAAGGTAAAAGAAATTGCACACATGGCAGCTGAGGAAATAAAAGCTAAAATTAATAAAGGTAATCTTTAAATAAGAGGAGAAAAATGAAAAAAAGGAAAAGCATATATAATAGGTGCAGGGATCAGGTGACTTTTGAACTATTAACTATAAAGGCAAAAGAATAATTGAAAAATGCAGATTGCATTATATATGATAGATTAATTAGTGAAGATATATTAAGACTTCCTAAAAAGCTGCTGAGCTTATATATCTTGGTAAAGGTAACACAGAGGAGGTTTAATTCAAGATGAAATAAATCAAACTCTAGTAAAGAAAATGTCTTGAAGGAAAAAAAGTGTTGCTAGAGTAAAAGGTGGAGATCCTTTTTGTTTTTGGTAGAGGTGGAGAAGAAGTTGAAGCCTTATTTCAAAAATGAAATAGAATTTGAAATTATACCTGAATAACTTCATCTATATCTGTTCCAGCTTATGCAGGAATACCTGTAACACATAGAGGTATTGCAAAGATCTTTTCATATTTTTACAGGACATACTATGGAAAATGGAAAGTGGCATAATTTTTGAAAATATTGCAAAAATTAGAAGGAACATTAGTTTTTTAATGGGAGTTAAAAATTTAGATTTAATAGTTTCTGACTTAATAAAAGTATGGTAAGGATAGTAAAACTCCTGTTGCTATTATAGAAAAAGGAGCTACTAAAAATCAAAAGAGTAACAGTTGGAAAATCTAGAAAATATTTTAGAACTTGTTGAAAAAAATAAAATACTTCCTCCAGCAATTACTATAATAGGGGAAGTAGTTAATTTAAGAGAAACATTTAAATGGTTTGAAAGTGATAAACTTGCTAAGAGAATACTAGTAACAAGAGATAAAAACAAGCTGTTGAGATGTCAGAAAATATTTCTAAAAGAGGAGGATTCCTGTTGAGTTGCCTTTTATAGAAATAGAGAATTTAAAGATAGATTTAAATAATCTAAGTAAGTATAAAGCTATTTTATTTAATTCACCTAATGGAGTTAAAGCATTTTTTGAAAATATAAAAGACATAAGAAGTTTAGCAAAATATTAAAAATCGGAGCAGTTGGAGTAAAAACTAAAGAAGCTTTTAGAAAAAATAAGATTGTTCCAGATTTTTGTTCCTGAAGAATATTTAGTAGATAGATTAGCAGAAGATGTAGTTAAGTATACAGAAGAAAATGATAATATTTTTAATAGTTACTTCTGATATTTCCCTTGTGATACAGATAAATACAATTCTTTTATATAAAAGAAATTATGAAAAAGTTGTAGCTTATAATACAAAAATTAAGAGTTGATAGAGAAAAGTTCTTGAAACCTTTAAAAAGATATAGATATTATTACATTTTTAAGTTCTTCAACAGTGGAAGCATTCTATGAAAGTTTAGATGGGAGATTTCTTTATATTAGGGTGATATAGCTTCTATTGGACCCTATGACAAGTGAAACTATAAGAAGATTAGGAATGAAAGTAGACTATGAAGCAGAAAAATATACAGCTGATGGTATACTTGATAAGATATTTGGAGCATAGATGTTTGAAAAAAATTAAATCCTAGAAGTGCAGAAATAATTAAACAAAGTTCTACAGTATATAATTTAAAATGGAAAGGAAATATAGAGTTTTTATTGTGTAGCCATGAAAATAGCTGTTCAGGTTGGTATTATATACTAAAAAAATAATGAGCAAATATCTCATACTTACCATTATTATGAAATTAATGATGTATTCCTTCAAAAATTTACAAAAGAATAATAGATGATATTGAGAGTGGAAAATATAATAATAAAAACTCCCCAGTGAAAAAGATTAGATTGATAGTTGAAGAAAGAGGACTATGTTCACTGATGAATAATACAAAGTGGAAAGAACTTATAACAGCTATCAAAGAAAAAAATTCTGATATCCCTATAAAATATAAGACATTATTTGAAGAAGAAAGCCCTACCTATTATTGGACAATGGCAGAAGATGAATATTTTTGAATATTTAAATATGACATCTGTTGAATGGTTTAAAATTTCTTGTGAAATAAAAGAAATTAAAACATAGAGGAAGATTAATTGAGGATAAAGTTATTATCTATGACAAGAAAGCAGAAATATATGGAAATTTTTAAAAATTTTAATATACCTTACGAATATGATGAGATAGAAAATGCTTTTTTTATTTATGGATATAAAAGTTAATAAGAAAAGGAGATTTAATTATGGCATACACATTAAAAAGCAGTTACAATTCGTACAAACAATAGTGAAGAAGGTATTAGAAAAATAGGGAGAATTATGGGGAGATGTCTTAACAGGAAAATTATCTCTTTTAGCTGATGGAGTAGTACCTATTTCACAATATAGTAATTATGAAAGTGATGAAAAAAGGAGATTATGATATTAGTATAGTAGGAGTAGAGCATAATTTCTTTGAAGATATAGAAAAAGAAGTTGAAAAAGGTTTATATAAAAAAATATGAAGCTGTTGATGAAAAATGGTAATGTAGAAATGTGTACAAAAAGCTTTGGGAAAATGTTTTGGAATGATACCCACTCTGGAGTATTAAAAAGGGCTTTTACAGTAGATTTTGAAAGTTCTGTCCCAAAAAGAATTTTTCAAAAAGATGGAAAAGGCACATTGTTATTTATATATAGCAATGAAATAAATATTGCAGGAGGAAAAATGACTAATAAATTTCAGACTTATGTAGACAGTATTCAAAGTAAAGTAAATTAAAATTATTATTAGTTCCAATTTTAGTAACTATTCTAATAATAATTTTAAATCAACTATTAATAATTCCATTAGTTCTTTTTAATGATAGTTTAAAAGAGGTTTTTATCTTTTAGTGGAAGTTCAAATTTGGTAAGTGAAGCTATCTCACTCTTTTTTAGCGATATTTTTTTAATGACAAAAATTTCTAAACTAAGTACTGAGCAATTAGGTTTTTCAAAAGATAATATCGCTACTTCGTATTTAAAGGGAGCTTTTTTGGAACTTTACAAGTACTAAGTGTTTTCTTAATAATATTTTGCTTAAATGCGATAGACATTTATTATGTTGCAAATATTCCTATCTTAATATTTATAAAAATACTTTATCTTTTTGTTTTTTCAAGGTTTATTTGAAGAAATCTTATTTAGAGGGCTATTTAATGCCAATGTTCACAAAGGTGATAGGAATAAAATTTACAATAATATTATTATCATTTCTTTTTTTACTTGTATTCATCTACTTAATCCCACTCTAAGTATGATTGGTTTAACAAATGTCTTTTTAGCAGGTGTAACATTTAGTTTAATATATTATTATACAGAAATTTATGGTTAGTTGGAGCTATGCACACTCTTTGGAATTTTTATTTTAGGTTTTGTAGTTGGCTCATATGTAAGTGGAATACCCACAATTTACTCTATATTCTTTTCTGTCCCAATTGAAGGTAAAGATTTAATATGGAGGAGAATTTGTTTTGAAGCTAGTATAGTTGAAAACTATACTTGAATTAGCTATAAGTTTATTTGTTATTTATTTAATAAAAAAGAGAAAAAGGTGAAAATTATGAATAAAGAAATTTTAGAATTAGTTACAAAGATTTTTACATTTTTAAAACTAGAGGATTATACAAAATTAACAAATATTTTAAGTATGATTGAAAAAGAATTCCCTAATTACTATAAATTTTGAGAAATTTAAAGGATAAAAGTATGGGTGAAAAAGCATCTAATGTTCTATCAAATATTTTTGAATCTCTTACTTTAGGGGAAATCCATTGGCTTTTACTAGGGAAAAAGCTGAAAAAGAAGAAAAAGAAAAGAGAAATCACATCAGAAAAACTCATTAAAAATGGAATAAAAGAAATTCTAAAATTATTCAGATTCAAGTGAAGAAAAAAAGATTTTTAGAATTTTTATCAGAAAAGTTATAATATTTGGGAGGAATTATGAAGAGAAAAATTTTTATTTTAAGCACATTACTATTTTTATTTATTAGTATTTTTAGGACTTTGCAGTTGAAAATCTAATCCTACTACACAGAGTCAGTTATAGTCGCTATTGATCCCTGACTTTGTAGAAGGAATAAAAGAATATAAACCAAATCTAGAAAATATTGATAAAATGTTTAATTATATAGAAAAATATAAAGCAAAAAGGTAGAGCAATTTTTATGGTAAACTAGATCAAGAAAAAGAATTGATAGTGACTGATGAAAATAATAAGATCATTTATATTGAAAAACTTCCCGAAAAATTGGTAAATTCTATTCCTTATTTTGAAAGCAAAACAAACTTATTCATTAAAAAAATGGAAAAACTTTAGAAATATTCTAGAAACGAAACTATAGAAACATGGTAGAAGAATTAAAATACTGAAACATTTAATAAAGACAGAAATAAACAAAAAGATGCAATAAAAAGTATTAAAGTTTAATGAGTGATATGAATAAAAGTCAAGCCAAATGATGTTATTCTAAAATTGAATATTCTAATATGGAAACATTCTGATGAAAAATGATAATTTAATTCAAATAGTAAATAGTACAGAAAACAAAAATGATAATAGAACAGAAAAGTAGAGGGAATAAACTAAAAATGATTTACTTCTTTTGATAATACTTAATACTATGAATGGAAAAATGGAAACATATATAAATGATACAGTTAATTAGTATTATGCAAAATAAAAAAATTACTTCCTGAAGGTGAAAGTAAAATTTTTATCCTAGTGGAAAAGTCTTAGTGTAACTAATATAAAAATGGTACAATGGATGGCACAATGAAAGTTTTTTATGAAAGACGGGAAAAAAATAAGAATGATTGGTCATTTTTAAAAATGGAAAAAAAGATGGCGAATTTCATTGAATATGATGAAGATGGAAGTATTATAGATAAAGCTTTATATAAAAATGATGAAATGGTAAGTCAATAAAAACTAAGAGGCTGTTACAAAATTAAAAATTTCAATCCTAAAAAGGTAAAAATAAGTGAAACGAACTATTTTTACTTTTTATTCCTTTGCAACGCTCCTCTTAATTCTTATTATAATTGATTAATTAGTGTATTTTACTCTTTCCTTTAACTATAGTCATACATACATTATAGTCTTTATCTAAAACAACTAAATCAGCATCCTTATCTCTCTTTTATAAGTCCCACTATTTAATTTGAACTCTTTTAGCAGCATTAGTTGAAGTCATTTTAAAAGCATCAGTTATACTATAACCTAAGTCAATTAAATTTTTAAAAGCAATATCCATTCTAAGTACACTACCTGCTAAAGCATTATTTGAAACAAGTCTTGCTTGTCCATCTTTTACATTAACATCTAGTTCACCTAATTTATATTTCCCTCAGCTAAACCTGTTGCAGACATAGCATCTGTAACACATACTACCTTATCAACTCCCTTTATCTTTATAAGAGTTCTTACAGCTTCAGGATGGACATGAACTTTATCAAAGATAATTTCAGCCATAATATTATCTGAATTAAAAACTGCTCCTACAACTCCAGGTTCTCTATGAGTAAATCCTTTCATAGCATTAAATGTATGAGTTGCATGAGAAAGTCCATAGTCAACAGCCTTTATAACAGCTTCATAACTAGCATTTGAATGACCTACAGAAACAACTACTCCTCTGTCAGATAAATATTTTATAGCTCTAAAGTTTTCTTGAGTATGAGGAGAAATAGAGAATAATTTTACTAATCCCTCTTTTACAGATAGATATTCTTCAAGTTCTTCTATTCCAGCAGGTTTAATATATTTTTCATTTTGAGCTCCCTTTATATTCAACAGCAAAAATAAGGTCCTTCCATATGTACTCCAAAAAAATATTCGCTCCATCTATATCTTTTATTTTGTAATTTTCCTGCAATTTCTAAAACATTTTTTTAATTCATCCTTAGTACTTGTTAAAGTTGTAACTAAGAAAATTAGCTGTTCCTTCTTTTGGCTAGATATTTTGAAATTCTTCTTAGAGCTTCTTCATCTATATCCATTGCATCTGCTCCATCTGCTCCATGAACATGAACATCTACAAAGGCAGGTCCTAAATATTTTCCCTCTAGATCTATAAGTTCATCATAAGTAATTTGACTTAAATCAGAATCTTTTGAAAATATCTTTTCTATTTTATCTTCACAAACTAAAAACTGTAGCTTTTTCTATTTTATTTTTCTAAAACTAAATTTGCATTTTTTTAATAATATTTTTTCATTTTTATCACCCCTATTTTAAATTTTATAGCAAATCTTTAAAAATAAATCAATAATTATATTGACAAATCTAATAGTAAATTTATAAAAATAAAGTAAGTACTTAAATATAATGGAGGAAAAAAATATGATTTATGGAGAATTAAAAGATATAAAAACTATAAAGGACTTAATAAAAATTTAGATAAAGCTATTGATTTTTATTGTTGATAAAAAATATCTAAATGCAAACTTTTGGGAAAAAAACTTGATAGAAGGAAATAGTATTTACTTTGATTACCCTGAAAAAGTAATGACTAGGGAAAATAAAGACATTGAATCAGAATATCATAAAAAAATATGCAGATATACATATAGTTCTTGAAGGTGAAGAAATTATTGGATATACATCTTTGAAGACTGTGTTGAAACTCAAAGCTATAATAGTGAAAAAGATATTGCTTTTGTTAAGGGAGAAAATCAAGCAGAAGTCTTATTAAATGGAAAGAACTTTTGCATTATTTTTCCCTGAAGAAGTGCATCTTCCTTCTAAAAAGTTGGAGAAATTAAAGAAATTAAAAAGTTGTTTTTAAAAATCGAAATTTAAATCAGGGTACTGTTATAAAAATAAAAGCTAAATTTTTCTTACAAAAATGTCCAATTTAGAAACAAGAAAAACTTGACTTTTCGATACTAATGAGCTAATATATATCTGTAGTTCATAATACTAATTTCGGAGGTTCTAAAATGAAATTAAAAAAAGTTTGGAAATTGCTTGCATTGGTGTCACTTATTTTTCTTTTAATTAGCTGTGGTAAAAAGAAAGAAGAAAAACCATTGGTAATGGGATTATCTCCTATAGCCAATTCAGAAAAGCTTCTTGAGGATGCAGCTCCTTTATATAAAATGTTAGGTGACGATATTGGAAGACCTGTTGAAGGTTATATTGCTACTAACTATATTGGTGTTGTTGAAGCATTGGGAACAGGAACTATTGACTTTGCATTAATACCACCATTTGCATATATTCTTGCAAATAAGAAAAATGGTTCTGAGGCATTATTGACAAGTATTGGAAAAAAAATGATGAACCTGGATACTATTCTGTTTTACTTGTAAGAACTGATAGTGGAATTGAAAAAGTTGAAGATTTAAAAAGGTAAAAAGTTGCCTTTGTTGATCCATCATCAACTTCAGGATATATTTTCCCAGCAGTTATTCTAATGGATCATGGAATAGATGTAGAACAAGATGTTACTTATCAATTTGCTGGAGGACATGATAAAGCATTACAATTATTAATAAATGGTGATGTAGATGCTATTGGAACTTATGAAAGTGCAATTACAAAATTTGCTAAAGAATTTCCAGAAGTAACTGAAAAAGTTAAAGTATTAGAAAAAGAGTGATTTAATACCTGGTATAATCTTTAACTGTATCATCAAAACTTGATGATGCTACAAAAACAAAAATTAAAGATGCCTTTATTAAAGTTACTAATTCAAAAAGAAGGACAAGAATTAACTTTAAAATTATTCGGTATAAAAAGGTTTTGAAGATGCTAAAGTTGATAATTATAAAGTTTATTGAAGACAAACTTAATAAAATGGGTATAGATATAGAAAAAGTTAAATAAAATTAATATAAATAAGAGGGCTATACATTAGCCCTTTTTTATAAAAAGACATATAGGAGGTGCTATGGAAACAATTATAGAAGTAAAAATTTAAAAAGAATTATGGTGACAGAGAAATTTTAAAAGACATATCATTTTTCTATAGAAAAAGGAGAAATTATCTCTATAATAGGTGAAAGTGGTGCAGGAAAAATCTACTTTAATGAGATGTATAAAATGGTTTAGAAGGTATTAATTCTGGAAGTATAAAATTCTATGATACTGACATAACTAAACTAAAAAGAAAAAGAAAGAAACTCAATAAAAAGCAAATGGCTTTATGTTTTTCCAGGATCTAAATATAATAGATAATATGTATGTAATAGAAAATGTACTAATTCCTTTTTAAATAGAAAAAAATTTTATTCAAGTTCTTCTAAATAGATTTTCTAGAGCAGAATATGAAAGAGCTCTATATTGTTTAGAGAAAGTTGGAATATCAAAATTAGCTTATACTAAAGCTAAATATTTATCAGGTGGAGAAAAACAAAGAGTTGCCATAGCTCGTTCTATTGCTCCTAATGTTGATTTAATCTTGGCTGATGAACCCTATAAGTAGTTTAGATGAGAAGAATTCTTTTCAAATTATGGAAATTTTTCAAAAAGAATAAATGCTAAAAAGAATAAAGACAATTATATTAAATTTACATAATGTTGAGATTGCAAAAAAAGTTTTTCAGATAAGATTTTTAGCTTTTAAAAAAATGGAGAAATATTTTTTTCTTTAAAAAAGTAGTGAGGTAAATGAAGATGACATTAGACAAGTTTATCAAAGTTCATAATACTAAGACTTTTTTAAAGATTTTAACAATAGTAATTGTTTTTAACCTTATTCTTTTTTTACTTTAAATTTAGATTTTCAAGACTATATTGATGGCTTTTCTAGATTAAAAAGGTCTTATTGCTGGAATGATGAGAATAGAAACAGAAGATAAGAAGATTGTTTTTATTTAAAATGTTTGAAACAATTATCACTGCTTTTGCTTCATCATTTATAGGAGTTCTTTTAGCTGTTTTATGCTCTCCATTTTTAGCAACAAATATATCTAATAAATATCTAGCTAGAGTTTTTTTAACAGTATGTTTTTTTCATATTTAGAACTGTTCCTGCCTTAGTAATGGCTGCAATACTTGTTAGTCTTATAGGAATTGGAAGTTTTACAGGATTTTATAAGTTTACTTATCATTACATTTTTTTCAGCCACTAAGCTTTTTAAAGGAGTATTTAGAAGAAATAAATCCTGCTAAAATACAATCATTTTAGAAGTTTTGGATTTTCAAAATTTACTTTTTAAGATCTTGTATATATCCCTTTTTCTAAACCATATATCATTTCACTTTTTCTTTTAACTTTGGAATCTAGTATAAGAGGAGCAAGTGTATTTAGGTATGGTTGGAGCTGGTGGTATAGGAGAAGAACTTTGGAAAAATTTAAGTTTTTCTTAGATATGATAAAGTTTCATTTATAATTGTAATCTTATTAGGTTTTTATATTTTTAACAGATACTTTAAGTTGGTTCTTTAGAAAAAAAGATAATCTTATAAAAATTACTACTTCTAAAGGATATAAGAGAAGTAAATTTATTTCAAAACTTTGTTATTATTGGAGTTTTAATTCTATTAGTTTTTTCATTAAATATCTTATATGAAGACACAAATAAAAATATCAGCTCCAGTGTTCTTTTGAAAGACTATTTACTTTTTTAAAAAATTTAGAAATTTAGATTTCATCTTACTCAGGAAAAAGCTTTTACTTGCGTTGTGGCAAAAGCTTTTTAGTTGCTTTTTTTGCAACAGTTTTTTGCTGCTCCAAGTGCAATAATTATAGTTATTTTGCAAACTCTGTTACTTCTAATAAAATAGTTGCTTTTTCTTATAAAAAAATCTTTATAAATTTTATAAGAACTTTTCCACCTGTGATAGTTGCTATATTATTCTTTTAGTGGCTTTTGGATCCAGGTCTTATAAGTGGTTTCTTTGCTTTTATATCTCTACACAACTGGAGTTATAACAAAAGTTTATGTAGATGTTTTAGAAAGTGTTGAAGTTGATTATGGTTTATATGGTAAAAGTTTAGGTTTAAGAAACTTTCTATATCTATTTAAAAACTTTAGTTACCATCTACTTATACAAACTTTTGTTTCTATATTCTTATATAGATTTGAATCTAATATGAAAAATTCAAGTGTATTAGGTATGGTTGGAGCTGGTGGTATAGGGTCAATTGCTTATGAATCACATAGCTTTTTAGAAATTGGGAAAAAGTATGGGTACTTTTAATATTTTTTTAATAATTACTATAATTTTAATAGAAAATCTATCTGAATATATTAGAAATAAAGTTAATAAATAACAAAAATTTTTTTAAATATATCAGTACTAAAAATTGATATGAATACAAAAATATATTTTTTTACTTGAAATTATAAAATATTGTTGTACAATAAAGGTATACCAATTTAATCAAAAATAAGGAGTGATGATAATGGCTAAATTAACAGATGCTATAAAAGATTTAATATTAAATCCCAGTTAAAGAAGGAGCTTGGACTGCTCAATTAGGGTTGGATTGCAACAGTAAGAGAAGATGGAGCACCAAATATTGGTCCAAAAAGATCTTGCCGTATATATGATGACGCAACTCTAGTATGGAACGAAAATACAGCTGGAGAAATAATGAAAGATATCGAAAGAGGATCAAAAGTTGCTATAGCTTTTGCTAACTGGGATAAATTAGATGGGTTACCGTTTTGTAGGAACAGCTGAAGTTCATAAAGAAGGAAAAATACTATGATGAAGCTGTTGAATGGGCAAAAGGAAAAATGGGTGTACCTAAAGCTGCAGTAGTATTCCACATTGAAGAAGTTTATACTTTAAAATCAGGACCAACTGCTGGAACAAGAATCGACTAATAACTACTTAACATTTGAAAATATAAAACCGATTTAGAAGTAAAATTCTTTATCGGTTTTTTGTTTTATTAGAATTATTTTTTTTTACCAAATTTTAATTTTTTTCTTGTATATAATAAAAAAAGAGTATAATAGGAGAAAATAAATAATACTATACTAAATTAATAATTTTATACAGACTGATGATACTATACAGAATGGAGGATAAGATTGTATTACAAGATTGGAATTGATGTTGGATCAACAACATTAAAAACTGTTATTTTAAATGAAAAAGATGAAATCATTGAAAAAAAGTTATCAAAGGCATTTTTTTCTAAAGTAAGAGAAATGACATTAGAGCATTTTAAAAGTTTAAAAGATTTACTCAATGGAAAAATTTAAATTAGCTATTACAGGATCAGCAGGTCTTGGAATTTCTAAAGATTATGGAATTCCATTTGTACAAGAGGTGTTTTCAACAGCTGGAGCAGTTAAAAAATGTTATCCTCAAACTGATATTGTCATTGAGCTAGGAGGAGAAGATGCAAAGATTTTATTTCTAAAAGGAGCTATAGAAGAACGTATGAATGGAACTTGTGCAGGTGGTACAGGAGCCTTTATTGATCAAATGGCTAGTCTTTTAGATATGGAAGTTTCTGAATTGGATAAAATTAGTTTTGAACATGAAAGAATTTATCCTATTGCATCTCGTTGTGGAGTTTTTGCTAAAACAGATGTACAACCTCTTCTAAATCAAGGAGCTAAAAAATCAGATATTGCAGCAAGTATTTATCAAGCTGTTGTAGAGCAAACAATAACAGGTCTTGCTCAAGGAAGACCTATAAAAGGAACTGTTATCTTCTTAGGAGGTCCTCTTTATTTTTTAAAAGGCTTACAAGAAAGGTTTGTTGAAGTACTAAAACTTTCTAAAGAAGAAGCAATTTTTCCAGAGCTAGCACCTTATTTTGTGGCATTAGGAAGTGCATACTTTGCTGATACTACAGAAGAAATCTTTGACTATGATGAAGTAGTTAATTTACTATCTCAAAAGAAAGAAAAAAAGTTGAGCATTTAGAAAAATCCTTTATTTACTTCTAGAAGAAGAATTTGAAACTTTTTAAAAAAAGACATCAGAAAGTGACATGTTCCTACTAGAGATATTACAACATACTCAGGAAAAGGCTTATCTAGGACTAGATTCTGGTTCTACAACTATAAAAGGTAGTTCTTTTAGACGAAGATGAAAAATATTTTATATCGTTACTACTCATCTTCAAAAGGAAAATCCTGTTTCTTTATTCTTAGAGCAACTTAAAAAAATTAGAGAACTTTTGTGGAGATAGAATAGAAATAGTATCCAGTACAGTAACTGGTTATGGTGAAGAATTAATGCAAGTTGCTTTTGGAGTTGATATTGGAATTGTAGAAACAATAGCTCACTATACAGCAGCTAAGCATTTTAATCCAGATGTAGATTTCATTATTGACATTGGAGGACAGGATATAAATGTTTTCCATATCAAAGATGGTGCAATTGATTCCATTGTTTTAAATGAAGCTTGTTCTTCAGGTTGTGGATCTTTTTTAGAAACATTTGCTAAGTCTTTAGGATATAGTACACAAGATTTTGCTAAAAAAGCTATCTTTTCAAAATCTCCAGCTGAACTTGGTTCTCGTTGTACTGTTTTTATGAATTCTTCTGTTAAACAAGCTCAAAAAGATGGAGCAGAAGTAGAAGATATTTCAGCAGGACTTGCTAGAAGTGTTGTTAAGAATGCTATTTTTAAAGTAATTCGTGCTCGTGATATAAATGATTTAGGAGAAAATATTGTAGTACAAGGAGGAACTTTTTTAAATAATGCAGTCTTACGTTCTTTTGAACAAGAGCTTGGAAGAGAAGTACTAAGACCTGAAATTTCTGAGCTAATGGGTGCTTATGGAGCTGCTTTATATGGAAAAAGTTCAAAAAGAAAAAAATCAAAGTTATTAAATTTAGAAGAATTAGAAAAACTTTTCAACATGTTTCTTCACCAGGAATGTGTAAGTTATGTACCAACCACTGTCAATTAACAATCAATGCTTTTACAAATGGACAGAAATTTATTAGTGGAAATAAATGTGAGAGAGGTGCTGGAAAGAAATTACAAAGTGATTTACCTAATATGGTAGCTTACAAAAATCAGCTTTTTAATTCTATTCCATTAAAAGGCTGGTGGAAGAGCAAAAATTGGATTACCAAGAGCTTTAAATATCTATGAAATGCTACCTTTCTGGGCAGAACTATTTTTGTTCACTAGATTGTGATGTTGTTCTTTCAAAAGTATCAAATCGTAATCTTTATATGAAAGGACAAAATACTATCCCATCAGATACTGTTTGTTACCCAGCCAAGTTAGTACATGGACATATTATAGATTTATTAGAAAAAGATGTAGATGCTATTTTTCTATCCTTGTATGAGCTATACTTTTGATGAAGGAATTTCAGATAACTGTTATAACTGTCCAGATAGTTGCTTACTATCCTGAGCTAATACAGGCTAATATACTGAAGTAGAAAAACTAACTTTTTATACCCACATTTAGGAATTGAAAATCATAAATTATTTGCAGAACAAATGTATGAGGAATTTAAAAATATTATTCCAAAAGTTGACTAAAAAAAGAAATGGAACAAGCTACAGAAAAAGCTTTTTAAAACATATCATGAGTATAGAGAAACTGTTCGTCAAGAAGGTAGTAGAGTACTAAAATTTGCAGAAGAAAATAATTATCCTGTTATTATTTTGGCTTCTAGACCTTATCATATAGATCCAGAAATTAATCATGGATTAGATAGACTTTTAAATTCTCTACAATTTGTAGATTGTAACAGAAGATGCTTTATATCCTGTTGAAGGAAAATTAACTACAAAAACATTAAATCAATGGGGATATCATGCAAGAATGTATAATGCAGCAAAATATGTAAGTCAACATAAAAATATGGAGTTAGTTCATTTAGTTAGTTTTGGTTGTGGTATAGATGCTATTACAACAGATGAAATTCAAGATATTTTACGTTCAAAAGAATAAATTATATACACAATTAAAAATAGATGAAGTAAGTAACTTAGGAGCAGCAAAAATAAGACTACGAAGCTTTACAAGCTACTATGAAAGAAAGAGAGATGTAGTAAAATGGATAAAAATTGTAAAGTGCTTATTCCTATGATGATGGATATTCATTTTTGACCTAATAGCAGGAGTTTTAAAAATGAAGGATATGATGTAGAGGTACTGAAAACTGATCATAGAGGAGTTATAGAAGAAGGATTAAAAAGTGTTCATAATGATATGTGTTATCCTGCTCTTCTTGTAATAGGACAATTTATTGATGCATTTAAAAAGTGGAAAATATGATACAAACAATGTAGCTTTATTACTGACACAAACTGGAGGAGGGTTGTAGAGCTTCTAACTATATTCACCTACTTCGTAAAGCATTAGAAATAAATGGTTTTCATAAGTAAAAGTATGATCTTTAAACTTTGAAGGCTTTAGACAAAAAGAATGAATTTTTCTTTTCATTTACAGGTTATTTTCAATCTTTTTTATAGTATTTTATATGGTGATCTTTTGATGTCTATTTATCATCAATCAGTAGCATATGAAGAAAAATCCAGGAGATAGTAAAAAGTATCCTAGCTTATTGGAAAGAAAAACTGATTTCTGAAGTTGGAAAGAAACCTTTTAAAAAAAGCTAAAAGAAAACTATAAAAAAATAATAGAACATTTCTTAACAATTCCTAAAAACTTAAGTAAGAAAAAATTCGTGTAGGTATTGTAGGAGAAATTTATATGAAATATTCTCCTTTAGGGAAATAATCATTTAACAGATTATTTAGAAAAAAAGAAGGAGTTGAAGCAGTTAATACAGGGACTTCTTGACTTTTTCTTACTATTTCAACTTTATATGACACTATTTTTTTGATAGAAAAAAATTTATGGAAGAAAAGGTCTTTAAATATTTACTTTTGTAAAGTATGTAGTAGGGATATATAGAAAAAGAAAACAAAAAGAAATGATAGATGTTATAAAACAATATAAATCATTTTATTCCACCATCTCCTTTTGCTAAAGTTAGAGAAATGACAAAAGGTTACTTAGGTCATGGAGTGAAAATGGGAGAAGGTTGGTTGTTGACAGCAGAAATGTTAGAGTTTATTGAAATGGGAGTAAAAGAATATTGTTTGTGCTCAACCATTTGGTTGTCTACCTAACCATATAATTGCAAAAGGAATGATTAGAAAGATAAAAGATAATCACCCTGAAGCAAATATCATTGCAGTGGATTATGATCCAGGGGCAAGTTCTGTCAATCAAGAAAATAGAATTCGTTTAATGCTAGAAAATGCAAGAATGTTAGCTACTGAATAATAAAAAGTAAAAATAATTCGTTACATTTATAACGATTACTTGCTAGCCTATAATGGTTCTAGAGCTCCTCAAAGGCTCTTTCACCATTATAGGACGTCGCAGTAATCTTATTAAAAGTTTTTTAATTTCATGTAACTCATTTATTTTTTACTTTTGAATTTAAGATTATAATAGGCACATAGCATATTTTTAATTGTTTTCACAACTTCTTTTAGTATTCTATATGACTTTTCTAGTTCTTCTAACTTAGGGCATATAACTTACTGCAATTACTTCATCAGGATCAAATTTTGCTTTTTACTTCTTTCCAGATTTTTAGTCATAGTCTCTTTTGAACCCATTAAATTTATTCCCATTCTTGATTTTAAAAATATTTTTCAGCAGAGCTTAAATTTAAATTTTTCCTCAAATTTTTCATCAGCTAAAGGATATAGTCCTTTTTCTTCTCTTAATAGTCTTATTGAACCTTGCTGAGCTATTGTATATAACCTTTCAGCTTCTTCATCAGTATCTGCTCCATGAGCTAGAACTCCCTAAAATAAAAATATGGTTCATCTAAATATTTTGAAGCTTTTAAAATGTTTTTCTATATATAGAAAGGGCTTCTTCAGCCATAGCAGGTGCAAAATGAGTTGCAAAAGAGTATGGCAATCCTAATTCTGCAGCTACATATGCTGAGCTTGTTGAACTACCTAAAATAATTATAGGAACATTAGTATTTATTCCTGGATTAGCAATAATCTACTCCTTGTCCTTCTTCAGAACCAAAAATACTCTCTAATTGTAAAATATCCTCCATAAAGTTATGAATATTTGCATATTTTTGTCTATATATTAAACTAGCTGTTTCTGCATCAGTTCCAGGTGCTCTACCAACTCCTAAATCTACTCTATGAGGATATAAAGTTTCTAAAGTTCCATAAGTTTCCGCTACCTGTAGAGGAGAATGGTTTGGTAACATTACTCCACCTGAACCTACCTTTATTTTTCTTTGTATTAGCTAATATATGTTGAATTAATAATGCTGTTGCTGAACTTACTACTCCTCTAAAATTATGATGTTCTGCTACCCAATATCTATAATAATCTAAATCTTCCAAAATTTTTTGCTAAGTCTACTGCTCTATTTATAGCCTCTATTGTTGTTTCACCCTTGAAATTGAGGTACCAAATTTAAAAGCTGATACCTTTACTTTTTATTTTTCCATTTGAACCTCCTTATCTTATAGATATAATATATCATTTATTTTTTGTCAATAGATGAAAATTAATGTTATACTTTTTAAATAAAAACTAATTATTGTTTAGGAGGCTCTATGTCAGAATACAATATTTCTAAAAATATGAAAATGATAAAAGAAGTTTTAAAATTAATCGATGACTTACTAGCTAAAAGAAGAAATTAGAAGAGATAAAAACTTTAGATTATACTTGTGCTATGTTTGATGATGATATGAATATTATTGCAACTGGAAGTTGTTTTAAAGAATACTTTAAGATGTCTTTGCTGTAGATAATTCTCATCAAGGAGAAGGACTTATGAATCAAATAGTTACTCACCTTGTAGATTATGAATTTCTCAAGAGGACTAAACTCATTTATTTTTATATACTAAAAATAAATCTATGAAATTTTTAAAGATTTAGGTTTTTATGAAATTATAAATATAGAAAAATCAAATTGTCTTTATGGAAAATAAGAGAACTGGTTTTTTTCTGATTATTTAGATAATTTAAAAAGGATATGAGAGAAGGTAAAAGATTGCTTCTCTTATTATGAATGCCAATCCTTTTACCTTTGGGGACATCAATATTTAGTTGAAAAAGCTGCTAGTGAAAAATGATATTCTGCATTTATTTATAGTCAGTGATGATAGTAGCTTAGTTCCTTTTTGAAGTAAGAAAAACTTGTTATAGAAGGAACAAAAGCATTTAAAGAATATTTGTTATCATGAAACAGGAGATTATATAATAAGTAGTGCTACTTTTCCAAGCTATTTTCAAAAAGATGAAAGTTGCAGTAATAGAAAGTCAAGCTAATTTAGATATTGAAAGTTTTTACTAAAATTGCTAAGGCTTTTAAATATCAATAGACGCTATGTTGGAGAAGAGCCTAATAGCTTAGTAACAAATATTTATAATCAAACTATGTTAAAAAAATTACCTGAAAAATAATATAGAATGTGTAGTAGTACCTAGAAAAAAATATTCTGATAAGGTTATAAGTGCTTCAACTAGTTAGACAAATAATAAAAAAATGAAATTTAGAAGATTTAAAAAATCTTGTTCCTGAAACAACTTATAGTTATTTTTAAGTGATGAAGCAAAAGCCTGTGATAGATAAAATTCGTTCTCAAGACTAATGTCATTCATTATTAATAAAGGAGTTTTTATGCAAGGAGTAGAAGTTGGAATTGAAGAAGTTTTTAATGTGTCGTGAAAGAAGAGTAGATATTCAAAATGAAATGATAAAGAAATATAATATGCCTATAATTTCATTTTACTATGAATATACCTGGTCCTATAAAGACTAATCAAAGAAAATCAAAAAGCTTTTTGATATTGGAAAAAATTAATATTAGAAAAATTAAAAAGAAAATAATATTGAAAGTTTTTAGAAATTAAAGAATTAGATGAAAATACAGGAAATGAATTATTTATCTCTGTTGACAGTCACAGCTGAGAAAAATAAAAATATAACTGTTGCTATTGAAGAAAGTTCTCAATTAGGAAGATTATTTGATATAGATGTTATTGATATAAATTTTGAAAAACTATCAAGAAAATCTTTTAGAAAATGCTTAATTTGTGAAGAACAAGCTCAAGAATGTGGTAGAAGTAGAAAACATTCTATTGAAGAATTGCAAAATAAAGTTGAAGAAATATTGAAAAAGACTGTTAGAATATAAAAGTAAAAATAGTTCATACAGCAACTAGCTTATTTTCTTTTACTTTTTATATTGAAATAATTTTCTAGCTATTCATATACAAATATATCTAATCTACAGGGTACATATAAAGTTCCCTATATCTTTACGACAATAGTTATCTTTAAATGAAATTTCTTTTACATTTTTATATGCAGCTCTCAATAGCTTTTTCTAAATTATCTTGTATAGAAACAACATTTAGAAAACTCTACCACCATTAGTATAGAACTTATCATTTTTCTTCTTTTACTCCTGCAAAGAAAAACCTTTATTATCAGAATTACTTTGATATCAAATTTTTCTAGACCACTGATAAGATTTCCTTTTTCATATTTAACAGGATATCCACCTGCTGCCATAACTACACAACAAGCTGATTTATTTTTCCCAATCAATTTTTTTATATTTCTTTTAAATCTTTATTTAAAGCTGAGTTAATTACATCTAAGAAATCTGATTTCATTAGTGGTAAAACTGCTTTGAGTTTCAGGATCTCCCATTCTCATATTATATTCAAGTAAATACACTTCTCCATTTGCAACCATCAAACCAAAGAATATTATTCCAGCAAAATTCATTTTTCTTCTTTTAATACCCTTTTAAAAGTAGGATTTCAATATATTTTTGAATAAATTTTTTTCTTCAATAGTTTTTAGTATAATATGGATTAGGTGCTATTACTCCATACCACCAGTATTTAAACCAGTTTCTTTTTCAGATATTTTTCTATGATCCTTAGCTGAAATAAAAAGGTATTATTACTTCTGAGTCTGTAATAGATAAAACAGAAATTTCAACATCCATCTAAAAATTCTTCAATTACAACAGTATCTCCTGCTGCTGCAAAATACTTTATTAGTCATCATATCATTTAAAAGTATCTTCTGCTTCTTTTCTATTTTGAGCAATTACAACCCCTTTTCCTGCAGCAAGTCCACTTGCTTTTATATACAACAGGATAAGACATTTCATCTAAATATTTTTATAGCTTTTTCTTTATCAGTAAAAGATTGATATTTAGCAGTCTTTAACTCCATATTTTTGCATAAAATCTTTTGCAAAAGCTTTTGAACCCTTCAAGCATAGCAGCTTCTTTATTTGGTCCAAATATAGTTAAATTATTTTTCTTGAAATTTATCAACTATACCATCAACTAATAATTCTTCACTTCCAACAATAGTTAAATCAACTTTTTTTCTTTTATTGCAAAATTTAAAATGTCATGAAGTTTTTAAATTTATATTTTCACAATTCTTAATAACTTTATTATAAGCATTTTCCTGGTGCAGCAAATATTTTTATTCACTTTTTGGATTTTGAGAAATTTTTCCAAGCTATTGCATGTTCTCTACCACCAGAACCAACTATTAAAACTTTCATTATCATTCT
>BNJU01002974.1_pt1 | contig 76385 bp, 114 predicted proteins | sample 8539281 | NCBI WGS metagenome assembly BNJU01 (sample SAMD00202456, study PRJDB9452) | human saliva metagenome | isolation source: human saliva | place: Japan
ACGATGCGGTTAACATGGTCAACTTCGTTTACGATACGAACGGAGATTTTTGGAGAACTTCCCAAGGAATCTTAGCGAAGTCAGCTGTCATTCCATCAATAGAAGTGATAGCACGGATGGCAATGGTGTAGTCGTAAGTACGACCGTCGCCCATAACACCTACGGAACGAACGCCAGTGTTAACAGTGAAATATTGCCAGATGTCGCGGTCAAGACCCGCTTTAGCAATTTCTTCACGAAGGATAGCATCTGATTCACGGACTGTTTCAAGTTTTTTTCTTCAGTAATTTCACCCATGACACGGATCGCAAGTCCTGGGCCTGGGAATGGTTGGCGCCATACGATGTGGTCTGGCATGCAAGTTCTGTTCCGAGGGCACGAACTTCATCCTTGTAAAGAGTGTTGAGCTACTGATCAGTTCAAACTGCATATCTTCTGAAGACCACCCACGTTGTGGTGAGACTTGATAGTTTGAGCAGTATCCGTACCTGACTCGATGACGTCTGTATAGAGTGTTCCTTGAGCAAGGAATTTCACGTCTGTTAGTTTGCTTGCTTCGTCGTCAAAGAGACATAGAACAAACTCGTTACCGATAATCTTCCGTTTTTGTTCAGGGTCAGATACACCAGCCAATTTATCCAGAAGCGTTTAGCAGCGTCAGCTGGACAATATTCAAACCAAACTTACCACCAAAGCATATCCATGACTTGGTCAGCTTCTCCTTTACGAAAGAAGACCGTGGTCTACAAAGATACAGATCAATTGATCCTCGATAGCTTTTTGGAAGAACTCCAACGACAGAAGAGTCAACACCACCAGAGAGACCAAGGAGGACACGTTTGTCTCCAACTTTCTCACGGATTTGTTTGATTTGCATCTCGATAAAGTTATCCATTGTCCAGTCACCTTTGGCACCACAGATATTCAAGGCAAAGTTACGAAGGATATCATAGCCGTGAACTGAGTGCCGAACTTCAGGGTGAAATTGGATACCGTAAATTTTTCTGTGTCTGGGTTTTCAATCGATGCATAAGGACAGTCAGCAGAAGTACCTGTACGGACAAAGTTAGCGAGGGATTTCTGTTACAGCATCACCGTGGCTCATCAAGACCAACTGTTTATCAGGTGTTCCCTCAAAGAGGGCAGAAGATTCAGCTAAGTTTAGCTCAGATTGACCATACTCACGGTTACCAGCGTCTCTGCGGGTACAACCTTCTCCAAGCTTGTGCGTTAATAGTCGCATTCCATAACAGATCCCAAGAATTGGAATTCAAGTTCAAAAATTTCAGGATCAATATCGAAAGACCCTTCTTCATCACACTGAGTTTGGTCCGCCTGAAAGAACGATCCCAACTGGATTGATTTCACGAACTTCAGTCGTAGTAATTTTGTGGCTCTTCAATTCTGAAAAGACACCAATCTCACGAATACGACGTGAAATAAGCTGATTGTACTGGCTACCGTAGTCAAGCACGATAATTTTTTCAACATCATGCAAAATCAGTTGATAGGTTTGTCATCTTTTCCCCTTCTTCTAGAAAATTCTTTTCCTCTATTCTAACACAAAAGGCCCTTCATTACCAATCAAGACTGACTACGATTGAAGATTTGATAAATTTGCGCTACAATAGGTTGTAACAGATAGAAAGAGTAGCAATATGATCCCAGCATACATTCAAATTCACGACCAAATCAAGGCAGAGATTGACCAGAAAATCTGGAAAATCGGACAACGCCTACCAAGCGAACGGGACCTGGCAGAAAAGTTCCAGGTGAGTCGGATGACCCTCCGTCAAGCCATCACTCTCTTGGTAGAAGAAGGAGTACTGGAGCGTCGTGTAGGTAGTGGGACCTTTGTCGCTAGCACGCGCGTCCAGGAAAAAATGCGGGGGACGACCAGTTTTACTGAAATCATGAAATCGCAAGGAAAGATTCCTTCGACACAGGTAATTTCCTACAAACGCACCATCCCTAGTCTTCAAGAAGTGGACAAGCTTGGGATAGATAAAACCGACACTATCGTACGTATGGAACGGGTTCGTTATGCGGATGGGGTCCCTGTTGTTTATGAAGTTGCCTCGATTCCAGAGAAGTTTATCAAAAACTTCAAAAAAGAAGAAGTAACCAGCCATTTCTTCCAAAACCATGGAAGAGCACGGCTATCGCATTGGTAAATCTCAACAAACTATTTACGCTCGCTTGGCAAAGAAAAGATTGCTGAATATCTAGAAATCCCCAAAGGACAGGCCATACTTGGTCTGACGCAAATTTCTTACTTAGATAATGGCACAGCCTTTGAATATGTAAAGAGTCAGTATGTTGGAGAGCGGTTTGAATTTTACTTAGAAAATAATTAGATGACACAATCCCTATCATGTCAATTCATCACACGGAGGTTTTATGTCTCGGATTAAAATCGATGCTGTTGTGGTGCCTCTCAGTGGCCATCTTTATCCTGTTCTTTACTCTGACCCCATTATTGCATGATCCAACTATGAGATTCGAATTTTTACAGGACCACAAAAGCAAAAAAGTAGCTGAAGATATGGAGCTTTACTGTTGTCCCAATTATGAAAAGACCAGGTGGATTTTTCGATAAAAATATCTACTAACCATCGTCAATTAAATTTGCTGACTGCTTATAAGCGACTTTTCAAATGGATTAGATTTAATGAATATCGTTTCCGATCAATTACGAGAAGAATGGACAGTTCATCGTCCAGATCTAGTCATTGCGGACTATGTGACAGTATCAGGTGGTTTGATTGCAGAGGAATTGGAAATCCCTTGGATGACTAGCATGGCGACCCAGTTTGCAATGGAAACACCTCTTGGCCCACCTTGCTTTTTTGCAGGGATGGGAAGTGAGAAAACTAGGTTTGATCAACTGAAGCATAGCTTAGCTAGAAAATTGACCAGACTTATCAAGCGTCTAGCGACTTTCTCTTTGAGAAGTCGTTTAAAACAATATCATTTCCGTCTCTACAATAAGGATGGATGGGAAACCATCTATTCTCCCTACTCCATCCTTGGCATCGGGATGGAAGAAGTAGAATTTAAAAGGCTTCCTCCCTACTATCATTGGGTGGGGCCAGTTGGCTCTTCTGTTGAAGAAGCATCCAATTATAACTTTGATCTCACACCTTTTTCGGATAAAATCAAGGTTCTTGTCTCCTTAGGGACTCAACTGGCCTGGGCGCAGGATAACATCGTTCGGCAAACCCTAATCTTGGCTCAACAACATCCAGAATGCCAGTTCTTTGTCACCTTAGGCAAAGGGGCTGAATCTTTCCAAACAGAGAAGCTCTTAGACAATGTATCCATTCTTACTTATCTCCCTTATGAAAGTTATATCCCACAAATGGATTTTTGTTATCCACCATGGTGGAGCAGGGATTTTCTTTCAGTGCATCAAAAATGGGATTCCAGCTTTAATCCTTCCGCATGACTATGACCAATATGATTATGCTATTCGTGGAGTAGAAGCAGGAGTAGCCTTGCAAGCTCCCAAGGACAAGAGTCAGAAAGATTGCCCAAGCCTTTTGAGCAATTACTTGCAAGAAAGAGACTGGGCCCAACTCAAAGAGTCGCAAAAAGAGAGCTCTAGCCCTATGATCCCACCAGCATTTTTAAAGAAAGAAATTCATCGCTTAATTAAAAAGGAGGCGCCATGAAAGTACTCGTAACAGGAGCAACAGGTTTTCTCGGAAAAATATGTGATAAAAGAGTTAGTAGCAGAAGGCTACTTTGTTCGCGCTTTGGTCGGAATGAGGCAGTAGGGCAAAGCTTGGTTTCAGACCAGGTGGAATTCTTCAAAGGAGATCTGAGTTCCAAGCAAGCAGTAGAAGAGGGCATGCAAAGGGCGTTGAAATGGTCGTCCATGCTGGAGCTTTATCAACGGTTTGGGGGCCTTGGGAAAGTTTTTACCAAGCCAATGTCCTTGGTACCCAGCATGTTTTAGAAGCTTGTCGTACTAATAAAATACATCGCTTGGTCTATGTTTCTTCACCAAGTATTTACGCCGCACCAAAAGACCAAATCGACATCAAAGAAGAAGATGCTCCAGCTGAAAATCATTTAAATAACTACATCAAAAAGTAAGTACGCTATCAGAGAAGCTCTTTCCTGCTTATCCGGATGTTCCAAGTATCATCCTTCGTCCACGTGGGCTCTTTGGCATTGGGGATACAAGCATCCTTCCGCGAGTTCTCAAGCTAAGTCAGAAAATTGGAATTCCCTTAATCAAAGAGGGTAAGCAATTGATGGATATGACCTGTGTCGAGAATGTTGCCTTGGCCATCGCTTTGGCTCTGAAAGCTGATCGGGCAGAAGGGCAAGTCTATAACATTACCAACGGCGAGCCGACACCTTTTAAGGAACTAATCGAAGAAGCCTTGCAGGGCTTGGGATTTCCTATTCGTTATAAAAAGCTACCTGCCTTTCTTCTAGGTGGCTTAGCTTCTAGCTTAGAGGTTCTTTATCGGGTCTTACCTCTAAAGGGAGAGCCACCATTAACTCGCTATACCTACTACCTATTGCGTTATAGTCAGACTCTTGATATTTCAAAAGCAAGACAAGAGTTGGGCTATGAGCCACGCATCAGCATCAAGGAGGGAATTGCCCAGTATGTCCAAGATTATCGAAAGCATTAAGTACTTCCCTGCTGGCTATTGTACCAGCAATCTTTCCTTGCTCTTTAAGGGGCAGAAAAGAAAGAAGATGGTTTTTCCAGCCGGCGTCTATCTCCTCAAACACCGAGAACATGGTTATATTCTCTACGATACTGGCTATCATTATGAGATCAAAAGTAAACTCCGTTATCTTTATTACCGTCTTGGAACTCCTATGCAGATGAAAAAGGAAGACCAGATTGATTGCTTGCTTCAAGCGACTGGGATTTCACCAGATGACATTTCTTATGTCATCCTCTCGCATTTTCATCCAGACCATTTAGGAGGAGCGGGTTGTTTCAAACAGGCGCGCTTCTTGGTCACCGAGAAAGCTTATCAGGTCTACCAGAAGCCCAGCTTTAAGGATTTAATTTTTAAAGAGTTTTTGCCGGATCATTTTGAAGAATCCGTCCAAATCATGCAACCTCAAGAAACCAATCCTCTTTTTCCTTATACAGCAACAGAGGATATCTTTGGAGACGGCAGTATTCTCCTTAGTTCTCATGATGGGCACGCTAAGGGACAGGGTTGCCTATTCCTTCCAGAGTACCAATTGTTTATCGGTGCTGATCTCTGCTGGGGAATTGACCTTCTTCCCTTGACAGAGCAGATGCGCTGGATTCCTAGTCAAGTTCAGGATAATGTTGAGGCCTATTTAGAAAACGTCAATTTCTTGCGGTCCTTAGTACATCAAGGGATCGCTGTTCTTGTCAGCCATGATCCAATGGATCGGGTAGAAAGGATACTAGATGAAAAAATGGACCTTTCTTAAAACCTTTTGCCAGACCCGCTGGGGGCACCGCTTTAAGAACCGAGAGGAACTCGAGCGCTACCAAGAGAAAGAGCTGCAAAAATACCAGGACTTCTTACTCCAACATTCGCCCTATTTCGCTCAAGGCGTTCCAAAGGACTTCCGCTATATGGACAAGACTTTTATGATGGAGCATTTCAATGAGTTAAACACCCAAGGAATCGATCGGGACCAAGCTCTTGAAATGGCCATTGCGGAGAGCAGTCTCGTGATTTTACAGAGATGCAAGGGAAGTAGCAGTGGGTCTTTCCTCTGGTACCTCCGGCCACCGAGGCATTTTTTATCACCACAGAAACAGAACGTAGTATGTGGGCAGCCGCTATTCTCGCTAAAATGCTCCCCAAAGGGAAGCTCTTTGGGCACCGCATTGCCTTTTTCCTCCGTGCTGATAACGAGCTCTATCAAACCATCAATTCTCCCTTGATTCGCTTAGAATATTTTGATATTTTCAAAGATAGCCAAGAGCACATCGGGCGTTTGAATGACTACCAGCCGACGATCCTTGTGGCTCCGGCCTCTACCTTATTGGATTTAACCAAGTATTTAGAAAGTCAGGCCCTACAGATTCAACCCCAAAAGGTCGTTTCCGTCGCTGAAATCTTAGAGGATCGGGACCGGGACCTCATCCGTCAGGCATTTCATCTTTCTAAGGTCGATCAGGTCTACCAAGCAACAGAAGGTTTCTTAGCCTGTACCTGTTCTGAGGGGAACTTGCACCTCAACGAGGACATTTTATCAGTGGAAAAAGACTATTTGGATGACCACCGTTTTTATCCTATCATTACAGATTTTAAACGTAGGAGCCAACCTATTTTCCGCTACCGGCTCAATGATATTCTGGTAGAGGATCCTGAGCTCTGCAGTTGTGGTTCTGTCTTTACACGGATTGCTAAAATAGAGGTAGCTCGGACGACATCTTTTATTTCAAAAAAGCAGATGGGGAGCTACAGATGGTTTATCCAGACTTCATTCGGCGTTGTATCCTCTTTGTCGAAGGGATTCAAGACTATCAAGTGACTCAAACAGAAGATGGACAAGTTCAGGTTGCTCTCAGCAAACGTTCACCTGAGATAGAAGAGGCTATCCGCAACCAATTTCAAGTCTTAGCAGATCAAAAGGGCTTTATCATGCCCACTCTTACCTTTTATGGACTACCAATGGGACACAAGTCGCAAACTCAAGCGCGTACAACGTCTTCAAAAAAATAGGAGGAAGCATTATGACAAGTGTACAAAGACACGTTCGTATTAAAGGCTATGGAACAGCCTTTACCCAAGCATCAAGTCACCTTTAAGGACCAGACACGTTACCGAGTAAAAGAAGATGAGGAATCTCAGATTGACCTAGTCGCTCGTGCTATTGAACAGGCTCTAAAGCGAGCAGAATTGACCATGGCAGATATTGACTGCCTAGTTTCAACAAGCGCCGTAGGGGTTCAGCCGATTCCATGTGCGGCACTCTAATCCATGAACGAGTGGCCAAAGACTTGACCATTCCCGCTATGGATATCAATACCACTTGTACCAGCTTTTATTTCAGCCCTCAGTACCATTTCTTATCTGATCGAAGGTGGCGAGTACAAGCTGTCCTCATTGTTTCAAGTGAGGTGGGAAGCCTAGGTCTTAATCCAAAGCAGAAAGAAAGCTATGAATTGTTTAGTGATGGGGCAGTTGCTTTTATCTTTGAAAGCACGACGGAAGATTTAGGAGTGATTGCAAGCCTTCAACGGACCTGGTCTAAGGGGCCCATGATACAGAGATTCGTGGCGGTTTAACAGCCTACCATCCAAAACATTATAGTGAAGCGACCAAAACCGACTTCATGTTTGACATGAAAGGGAAGAAAATTCTCTTACTTTCTGCGCGTGTTATTCCTGACATGTTCCAAGAATTTCGAGACAAGGTTGGTCTATCGCTTGCCGATGTAGACTATATCATTCCTCACCAAGCCAGTCGTGCTCTTCCTTTGGTCATGGAAAAATTAGGCGTCCCAGACCATCAGTATCTTAACATCGTTAGCGATTACGGAAACATGGTTTCTGTTGCGGTGCCTTTTGGCTTAGCTTACGCCCTGGATCATGGCCTTGTCAAAGAAGGAGATACCATCTTCTTGATGGGAACTGCAGCAGGGATGACAGTCAATATGTTAGCACTAAAACTCTAATGATAGATCCTCTTATTTCAAGCTCAAAAAGCATCAAGTCCCGCTAGTCTTTAGTGGGCTTTTTTGATATAATGAAAGGTATGGAAATTGAGAAAACCAACCGAATGAATGCTCTCTTTGAGTTTTACGCAGCACTTTTGACAGACAAGCAGATGAACTATATCGAGCTCTATTATGCAGATGATTACAGCTTGGCTGAGATTGCTGAAGAGTTCGGGGTGAGTCGCCAAGCTGTTTATGATAATATCAAGCGGACGGAGAAAATCCTAGAGGATTATGAGATGAAATTACACATGTACTCTGATTACATTGTACGTAGCCAGATTTTCGACCAGATCTCTGACAAGTATCCTGATGACGCTTATCTACAAGAGCAAATCGCAGTCTTATCTAGCATTGATAACCGAGAATAAACAAGATTAAAATACCTGTAATAGGAGAAGTAGTATGGCATTTGAAAGTTTAACCGAACGTTTACAGAACGTCTTTAAAAATCTTCGTAAGAAAGGGAAAATCTCTGAAGCGGATGTCCAAGAGGCAACCAAAGAAATTCGTCTAGCCCTCTTAGAGGCCGACGTTGCCCTTCCTGTTGTAAAAGACTTTATCAAACGCGTCCGCGAGCGGGCCGTAGGGCATGAGGTCATTGAAACCCTGAACCCTGCCCAACAAATCGTGAAGATTGTCGATGAAGAATTGACAGCCATTTTGGGTTCTGAGACAGCAGACATTATCAAATCACCTAAGATTCCAACCATTATCATGATGGTCGGTCTTCAAGGGGCTGGTAAAACAACCTTCGCTGGGAAATTAGCTAACAAATTGGTCAAGGAAGAAAATGCACGTCCTTTGATGATTGCCGCCGATATCTATCGTCCAGTCGCCATCGACCAGTTGAAGACTCTTGGTAAACAGATCAATGTCCCTGTCTTCTCACTAGGTACAGAAGTCCCTGCAGTCGAGATCGTACGTCAAGGTTTGGAGCAAGCAAGAGCCAACCACAATGACTATGTCTTGATCGATACGGCTGGTCGTCTGCAAATCGATGAGAAACTCATGCGGCGAGTTGCGCGATGTCAAAGCTCTTGCTGAGCCAAATGAAATCCTCTTGGTCGTCGATGCTATGATCGGTCAAGAAGCGGCCAATGTGGCGCGTGAGTTTAACGAACAACTCGAAGTGACCGGGGTCATCTTGACCAAGATTGATGGGGATACCCGTGGTGGTGCAGCCTTTTCTGTCCGTCAGATTACTGGGAAGCCAATCAAATTCACTGGTACTGGTGAAAAATCACTGATATCGAAACCTTCCACCCAGACCGCATGTCTGGTCGGATCCTCGGTATGGGGGATATGCTGACGCTGATAGAAGGCTTCTCAAGAATACGATGAGAAACGCTCCATTGAACTCGCTGAGAAGATGCGGGAAAATACCTTTGATTTCAACGACTTTATCGATCAGTTAGATCAGGTTCAAAACATGGGACCAATGGAAGATCTGCTCAAGATGCTTCCAGGTATGGCCAACAATCCAGCTATGAAGAACCTCAAGGTCGACGAAAGAGAAATTGCTCGTAAACGCGCTATTGTATCTTCTATGACTCCAGCTGAACGCGAAAATCCAGATTTGTTGAACCCTAGCCGTCGTCGTCGGATTGCTGCTGGTTCAGGAAACAGCTTTGTCGAAGTCAACAAATTCATCAAGGACTTTAACCAAGCCAAACAGATGATGCAAGGTGTCCTCTCTGGTGATATGAACAAGATGATGAAACAAATGGAGCTTAATCCAAATAATATGCCGAAGAATATGCCTGGTGGCATGCCTGATATGTCTGCCCTCGAAGGCATGATGGGACAGGCGGGATGCCTGACTTGTCAGCTCTTGGTGGAGGCGCTGGGATGCCTGACATGAGCCAAAATGTTCGGTGGTGGTCTCAAAAGGAAAAAGCCGGCGAATTCATGATGAAACGGGCGATGAAACAAGATGGCCAAACAAATGCGCAAGAATAAGAAAAAACGGAAATAATCGTTTCTAATAAGGGCCTGGAACACACTGTTCTGGGTTCTTTTAGAAACTACTACTAGAGGAAACATGTTAAAAAAACTATTTCAACAACTCATTCGTTTCTTTATAAGACTCTTTTCTTCGCACTGAAAGCCCTTTGAATTTCCTAAAGGGTCGAAGAAACCACCGATCAGACCGATCATCTTTGTACCTGGAAGTTCAGCCAGTATTCAGCGTTTCAATGGAACAATTCGAATGCTCCATCGCTTTTCTAGAAAAAAACAGAGTCTCTTAAAAATAAAAGTCAACAAAGATGATTCTATAGAGATGGAAGGAAGACTGAATACGAAAGAGCCGAATCCGATGATTGTGATTGGCTTTGAGAACAATCGAGATGGCTACAGCAATATCAAGCAGCAAATCGAATCCCTTAAGATTGCTCTTACCTATCTTCTTGATCACTATTATTTTACAGAGTTCAAGGCAGTCGGACACTCCAATGGTGGTCTAGTTTTGACTGGTTTATTGGAAAGTGGCTTTTTAGAAAAGAAAAAGCTGACCGTAAGGAAGCTCACTATTGTTAGTAGTCCTTACCAATTCAACCAAGAGATGTATGATGATTTTCAGACACGGAAGCATCGCTTAGAAAAAGAAGTAGAGGTCCTTAATTTTGTCGGTAATTTTGCTGGAACATCAGATGGTATCGTTCCCCTCTCTAGTGCTCAAGCAGCACAATCTATTTTTGAGAAACAAACCTATACAGAAGTGAATTTAAAAGGACGCAAGGCTCATCATTCAGCTTTACCCACTAATCCAGAATCTAGTGAAACAATTAAGTCTATTTTTGAATCTATAAGTAAATTACATAATTTCGGTTATGTAATTTTTGTTTGTCTCTTGCAATCCTTAAGTAAATATGGTACATTTTTGGTAGCGATTACATATACCTGAGGAGGATTTTATGAAAGATCCTAAATTACTAGAATTAATGAAAGATTACAGGGGACGGGATGAAGTCCCTGCAGATTTTGATCCTTTTTGGAATCAAGCCTTAGCAAACATTGCTGAACTTCCTGAATACAAGCTTGAAGAACAAAATTTCAGCATTCCAAATGTGATTTGTTATGAATTAACCTTTAAAGGAACACGAGATGGTCTTGTTTATGCGCGAGTTGTTTTCCCAAAAACAGATCAAAAGATTCCAGTTATTTTCCATTTTCATGGTTATATGGGCCGTTGTTGGGATTGGACAGACATGCTGGCTTATACAGTAGCTGGCTATGGAGTTGTGTCTATGGACGTAAGAGGTCAATCAGGCTATTCAACAGACGGAGATCGATCACCACTTGGAAATACTGTAAAAGGACAGATTATCCGCGGAGCTGTGGAAGGTCCAGATGAGCTATTTTATAAGGATGTCTACTTAGATCTTTACCAGTTAATTGAAATTGTAGCTAGCTTTCCTCAAGTTGACGACAGCAAACCTAGCCAGCTATGGAGCCTCTCAAGGTGGTGCCCTGGCCTAGAAGCTGCCGGATTGAATCCAAGAATTCAACGAACGGTAGCCATTTATCCATTCTTATCGGATTTCAGACGTGTATTAGAGATCGGAAACACCAGTGAAGCCTATGACGAGCTTTTCCGTTATTTCAAATTCCATGATCCATTCCATGAAACGGAAGACCAAATCATGGAGACCTTAGCCTATATTGATGTGAAAAATTTTGCCCATCGCATTAAAGGACAGGTTCACATGATTACAGGGTTAGATGATGATGTTTGTTATCCTGAGACACAGTTTGCCATTTATAATCGATTAGAAGGTCCAAAAGAGCATTTAATCATGCCAGAATATGCCCATGAAGCTATGAATGTTCAAGTCAATGATCGTAGTACAATTGGCTCTGTGGTAGCAAGATTTCTTTCGATATGTAGAAAAAAATAAGATACAGAAGAAAAACAATCAGTAGATCCGTGAGTGTTAAAAGGTATACAGTATAGAAAGAAAAAACTATAAGTTTATGTACAATTGACTTAACATGAGCTAAACAATTGATACAACTGAATTAGAAGCATAAAGTACATTCTTTAAGGAGTGTACTTTATTTTTTTGTTTTGTACATTATTCTGGAGTGGTATTTTTGTATGTTTTTCTAGTACATAATATCCTCTAATCTGAGAAATTAATTTGTACATTATTTTCAATGATAATCAATGTATAATAAAAAAAATTTAAAGTTCAAATTCTGAAACTACTTTCACATATAAATAATTGAATATAAATTGCTGTAGACCTATAATAAAGATAGGGATAATAAGAATTCTTCCTAGAAAGGAGTATACTGTATCCTAAGGGTCAGTATTATTAATAAATCATGAAAAATAATTATTTTTTTATCTTGTTAATCTTTCTTAATCCTTTTCTATTATTTGCAATTTATACATACTACATGTTCTAAAAAAATAAAATAAAGAGATATTTTTTTGACACATGTAATATAATCAAATTGTTGAATAAATAGCTCAAGGATACACTAAATCCCTAGAAGACAACAGTCCTCTAGGGATTTTTTTACGTCGGTTTTTGATTAAAGTGTATTTTTGGAGCTGAAAATGGTTTATCCTTTTTTGGATTATGGATAATTGAAAAAAATTTTAGTTTTTCACTTAAATAAAGTACATAATTAAGGATAATTAGCTCTAAAAATTTTTGGTTACTTTTTTTGTACTAGAAATAAAAACTAAAAGTTTATGTACAATTGACTTAACTAGAGCTAAACCATTGATACAACTGAATTAGAAGCATAAAGTACATTCTTTTAAAAAGTGTACTTTATTTTTGTTTTGTACATTATTCTGGAGTGGTATTTTTGTATGTTTTCTAGTTCATAACATCATCTAGATCTAAGAGATTGATTTTGTACATTTTTTACTCTAATAAGTGCAGAAGAAGTGGTGGTTCAATTGTACATTTTTTTAAAAGCTTATTTATAGTTTCCTACTTAACACAAGATATAGATTTTTATTTTGTTGATGGTATAATAAATAATACATAGTGTTATGTTATGAGGGTGATAATTTGGCAAATAATAGACAAATTGAAACGTTAGGCATTTCATATCTGGCAACATTTATTAACAGAAATAAGTTGCTTCAGACTTATTTCGATAACAATGATAAAACTCCAGCGTGGGATGGAGAAATTCATGTTCTTAAAAATGCTAGTGAGAAAAAAGAGCGAAATATTTGGGAGAGTACCTGTCCAAATTAAGGCAACTAAACGTAAGAACAATTCAATGAAATCTTTCCCAGTAGATATGCGTGATTTAGATTGTATTCAAAAACGGTGGGTAGTTTTATTCGTAGTTTGGTTAGATGAGAATAGCAATTTAAAAGATATTTATTATAAATCACTGCCACCTTTTTCTATAAAGAAAATAATTAAAAGAAGTAAATTAAAAATAAGTCTGCAAAATTATAAAACACTTTCGGTACAGATTCATAAACTAGATGAACAAAAATTTATTCGATGTTAGTTGATTTTGTTACTAATAGTCAGAAACAGCATAGTTTTTATAAAATATCGATGGGATGTCAATTGAAAATATACCCAATAATAAAGAGATCAAGCTTTACTTTTTATGGTCAGGGGCATGAAGGAATATTTAATTACCAGAAGGAACACGACCTCTTTTCTTTTATCTTAGGGATCCTGAAACTGCCATCGAAATTCCACTTGAAAAATTCAATAGAGATTGTTGAAACTTTCGAAGCAACAGATTTAATTATTGAGATAGGAGATTATATTTTTGAAGATATGAGAGACATTATTTTCCTGACGGAGAGGTACAGCTTCATTTTTGGGGAAGGTTTTAAAATATCCTTTAACAATGGGAAAGCTCAACCTAAATTTAATTATTCAAGACCTAATATGCTGTCAGATGCTATAAAGTGTACTCAGGCACTTAAAGAACTAGGAAAAGTAGGATTTTTCACACTCAATGGTATTAGTATAGAACTAGATGAACGGTCTTTATCGGATATTAATTCGCTTGATTTAGATAGCCATATAAAAAGAATTGTCGAAAATATCAAATTTCATAAAGAAAAATGGGGATAAAAAGAGCTTGATTTATCCCTCTTTAATGAACAATCTCAAAGAAATTTAAATATCCTTAATTCAGGTCTAGTATTAAAAACAAGGTGGCGTTAAATTACGAGGAATCGAAATTGTTTAATCTTAAGATTGCTAACATACATATTAGTACTCTATATGCATTTCATGAAGGTAATAATGGAACTATGATAGATATTTTCACTGAAACTCCTTGGTGCAGGGAGAGGCGAGGATGAGGATATTTCTTTATTTGAGGTTTTTAGGCCCGAAGATTGGTTAACAATTGATAACTGTAACTTTGATTCGGTTATTGCCCTCACACCAAAGATTAGTTGACTGTAGTGTAGAAAAACGTGTGTGCTGACGATACCATAATAAAAAATAATGCTGCACCGATATGACAGAAGAAGTTTCAGAACAGTTGCTAACTGGGCTCAACGTCTTTCTGACTGGAACATGAACCATATAAAAAGAAAAATAGCATAAGCATCATAAATGATCTTCAAAATTAAATATAGAAATCGTGAATTAGATAATACTGAAATGAGAAGCTTACTAATATTTTATTAAATAATAAAGATAATGATGAAATTTGTTTTTGGTGCATCAGTGTTATTAAAATCAAAAACCACAAGCTGATTTATTTTTCGGACTAAGTTAGATAAAGAAACTCAAGAAAGATATCAGTTTACCCTATTTATTATTTATATAAGGTATTATAACTTAAATTTATTGCAACTCGAATTTTTCTTAATCTTAATATGATAAAAAGAGTTTTTATCTGATATGTTAGTTGAAGAACAAGAAAATAAGGAAAATCAAATTTAAAATCGAAATATTTAGGGATGAAGATGTTAACAAATAATCCAATTAATCATAGTGTACTTAAATTGTCAAAAGGATTTCGATAATGCTTTTTAAAGATAAAAAAATATAGAGGAAATCCATAGACTAATAGAATTTGGAAAAATATGGAAAAATACTATTGATGATATTTCCAAAATTCATTTATTTTTATTCTATTGGGACAGCATATGGTGATATATTTGAACTAAGTGATAACCTAGTATTCAACATAGATACCGAATGTACAGTTCGACAAACTTATTACTTTAGAAAAGCTATCGAACTTTCAAATAATATTGAAAGAAATTCTGAGGACAGTAGGTTTGTTTTTACCATTATTATGTTCACTATACACCAATTACGCAAATATATTAGATGCTTGTGGTAGAAAACAGTTAGCTATTAAGATGTATTGTAAATGTATACAAATCAATCCAAAATTCACAATGGCTAGTGGTAACTTGGCTATTTGTTTACATCATTATCGTAATTTTTTGAGTGATAACGAACACCTTCACTTTATTAAAAAAATTAAAAATTTAATAGAAACAAGCATAACTGTTTCAGATCCAAACAGAGTTGATAATGCAGAAAAAGCAATTTATTAAACTTTACGAACAATATCTTGATTATAAAGATTTAGATGAATGTTCTTGTAAAACAATCGATTATAATCCTAATTCACAAAAGTATCGTGAATGGTGTTGGAACAACGGGCTGTATCTTAATCCACTTAATGACTTACAAGCTGACGATATAAATAGATATGATGATAATCTTTTACTACCAAGTTTATTATTTCAATCGGATAAAGATTTGAACAAATATATTTCCATGTTTAATCAAATTAAGCAAGAATATGTTTATGCGCGTTATCTCTGTTTTTAATAGCATTGAGAGTGATTCGGTTCATTATGCTGACGAGAATGTTGATCTTATTGATTGTCTGGACTACGTACAATACTCTATCCGAGTTGAAGGATTAAAAAGCATCTTTTAAAACACTATATTCATTATTAGATAAAGTAGCTATGTTTATAAATGAATATTATTCTTTAAAAAAATTGAAACTCGAAAAAGTAAATTTCCATTCAATTTGGAGATCAAATAGTGATTTAAATAAAATGTTGGATAAGAATATTGGTCTGTCATCTATATTTTGGATAGAGAAAGATTTTTGATAATGGTGATAATTCTTTAACAGCTAATCCAAACTCAAAGCGATTGAAAAATTATTAGAAATTATTTAGAGCATAGATTTACTAATATAACATTGAATATTTTTTTAATGGAAGTGAAGATAATGAAGATAATAATGAAACCAGACTGTATCTAACTGAATCTGAACTTCAAGAGTTTGCATTAGATTTATTAAATCTTGTAAGAGAAGTTATTTTTTCACTCAAAAATGCCATTCAAATAAGTGAAAATGAAAAACAATCTACTCTAAGCAGTGAAGTTGCTTTAATTCCGATAAATTATGAAGAAGTAGATTTGGAAGATAAATTATAGCATTGAGCATACAATTTATAGTCGTTATAAAAAGCAATAGTCTAAATTCATTTAACTAATCGACTTAACTAGAGCTAAACCATTGATAAAACTGAATTAGAAGGATAAAGTACACTCATTAAGCAGTGTACTTTATTTTTGTTTTGTACATTATTTGTTGATTGCTTAATCAATACTACATCTCTATCAGGCAATTCAGACTTCATTTAGTCCTCTAAAACCCATGTTGAGGCGGTAAGTTTGCTAGTCAAGGAGTAAAACGACGAAGATTAGCATTTACTTCCGCCCATGCGATAGCTGTCCGTGATTGACAAGTGCTAGCACGCAGACAGAACGGAGATAGCGAACCGCTGAGTGTGTCGCTCTGCTCGTAAAAAGCTTAGAAACCTTTGAACGAAAGGGATAATGAAAGCCTTGATTGCAAGGCTTTTTTTGCTTTATGGTGGGTAAGTATCAGAGTGAGAAAATTTTTGGAATGAGTAGAAGTGATAGCTAGAAATTATCAGTTTCTATTTCCATTTACCCTGTGGGTACGTGTTTGTTTCCATTGACAAGGAGTTTGTGGGAATAGAAATGTACCCACCTTGTTTGAATCAAGTGAAGTGTAGTTGAAGGAAATCTGTTGAAAGCAATACTTCATTTTACCGAATAAGTAATAATTTAGGCAACTTCAAATCGATTAAAAAAACTATTTTTAAAGGTTAAGAGTAGACAAAAATTGTCCACTCTTTTTTTGCAAACTCAATTTATCAATAAATGAAATGAGGGAATGTAAAATGAAATATTTTTGAGGTTGAGTTAGAAAATCCTGATGAATTTTTTTAAAACTACAAACAGAAGATTTTTGTGAAAGCTAATCGCTTGCTACTAAGGAAGATAATCCAGAGCGTTACAGTCTATGAAGAAAACTTCGTCATATCCTTTAAATCTGGCATCGAATTGGAAGTATGAGTCTCATTCCATAACTTTTTATATTGAACATATCATCTTGTTGTGTTATACTATAAATTGATATAAACAAAGATGTAGGAGGAACCGAAACTATGACAGCCTCAATGCGTTTAAGATAGTCGGCAATAAAAAAAGCAGAATCTATACCCGATGATAGGCTTTTTTTGTTGTGCTTATTTATACGATATTGAGCATTCATTAGTTACGGTGAGGATATTGGTTATTTAACTATACCTTTATTTAACTATGTCTTTAATATGAATGTTTCCAAATTGTATGTATGCAGACCAAAAAGCCACATTGTGGGGTTTTGGCCTGCATTTTTTATTGCCTAGAATGCTATTCAAAATAGAAATTCAAGCAAAAATAATATGCAGGAGATAATATAAATGGAAAAAAATACAACAATTGGAAACGAAAAATTTTTATGCAATATGGGCAGGGCAAGCAGTATCATTAATCACTAGTGCCATCCTGCAAATGGCGATTATTTTTTTACCTTACAGAAAAAAACAGGATCTGCGATGGTCTTGTCTATGGCTTCATTAGTAGGTTTTTTTACCCTATGCGATTTTTGGGACCTGCCATTGGTGTGCTAGTGGATCGTCATGATAGGAAGAAGATAATGATTGGTGCCGATTTAATTATCGCAGCAGCTGGTGCAGTGCTTGCTATTGTTGCATTCTGTATGGAGCTACCTGTCTGGATGATTATGATAGTATTGTTTATCCGTAGCATTGGAACAGCTTTTTCATACCCCAGCACTCAATGCGGTTACACCACTTTTTAGTACCAGAAGAACAGCTAACGAAATGCGCAGGCTATAGTCAGTCTTTGCAGTCTATAAGCTATATTGTTAGTCCGGCAGTTGCAGCACTCTTATACTCCGTTTGGGATTTAAATGCTATTATTGCCATCGACGTATTGGGTGCTGTGATTGCATCTATTACGGTAGCAATTGTACGTATACCTAAGCTGGGTAATCAAGTGCAAAGTTTAGAACCAAATTTCATAAGGGAGATGAAAGAAGGAGTTGTGGTTCTGAGACAAAACAAAGGATTGTTTGCCTTATTACTCTTAGGAACACTATATACTTTTGTTTATATGCCAATCAATGCACTATTTCCTTTAATAAGCATGGAACACTTTAATGGAACGCCTGTGCATATTTCTATTACGGAAATTTCCTTTGCATTTGGGATGCTAGCAGGAGGCTTATTATTAGGAAGATTAGGGGGCTTCGAAAAGCATGTATTACTAATAACAAGTTCATTTTTTATAATGGGGACCAGTTTAGCCGTTTCGGGAATACTTCCTCCAAATGGATTTGTAATATTCGTAGTTTGCTGTGCAATAATGGGGCTTTTCGGTGCCATTTTTATAGCGGTGTGCAAACAGCTCTTTTTTTCAGGAGAAAATTAAGCCTGAATATTTAGGACGTGTATTTTTCTTTGATCGGAAGTATCATGTCACTTGCTATGCCAATTGGGTTAATTCTTTCTGGATTCTTTGCTGATAAAAATCGGTGTAAATCATTGGTTTTTACTATCAGGTATTTTAATTATTGGCATTGCTATAGTTTGCCAAATGATAACTGAGGTTAGAAAATTAGATTTAAAATAAACAATATTGGAGGAATATTTATGTATCTTATTTTCATGTAACTCTTCCTGCTAAAATCGCAGGGTTTTCCCTGCATACAAGCAAATGAAAGCATGCGATTATAGACAGGAGGAAATGTTATGGAATTAATATTAAAAGCAAAAGACATTCGTGTGGAATTCAAAGGACGCGATGTTTTAGATATAAATGAATTAGAAGTATATGATTATGACCGTATTGGTTTAGTAGGAGCAAATGGTGCTGGAAAAAGCACTTTACTCAGGGTACTTTTAGGAGAATTAACTCCCCCAGGATGTAAAATGAATCGTCTGGGTGAACTTGCCTATATTCCCCAGTTGGACGAAGTAACTCTGCAGGAGGAAAAAGATTTTGCACTTGTAGGCAAGCTAGGTGTTGAGCAATTAAATATACAGACTATGAGCGGTGGTGAAGAAACAAGGCTTAAAATAGCACAGGCCTTATCGGCACAGGTTCATGGTATTTTAGCGGATGAACCTACGAGCCATTTAGACCGTGAAGGAATTGATTTTTCTAATAGGACAGCTAAAATATTTTTACAGGTGCACTGTTAGTTATTAGCCATGACCGCTATTTTTCTTGATGAAATAGTAGATAAAAATATGGGAACTGAAAGATGGCAAAATCACTGAGTATTGGGGAAACTATTCTGATTATCTTCGTCAGAAAGAGGAAGAACGTAAGAGCCAAGCTGCAGAATACGAACAATTTATTGCGGAACGTGCCCGATTGGAAAAGGGCTGCGGAGGAAAAAGCGAAAAACAGGCTCGTAAAATAGAACAGAAGGCAAAAAGGTTCTTCAAAGAAAAAGTACTGAAGACGGAGGGCGTTTAGCTCATCAAAAATCAATAGGAAGTAAGGAAAAAGATGTATAATGCTGCTAAAACCCTAGAGCACAGGATTGCGGCCTTAGGAAAAGTAGAAGCTCCGGAAGGCATTCGCAGAATTCGTTTCAGGCAAAAGTAAAGCATTGGAGCTCCATAATCCATACCCTATAGTCGGTGCAGAAATTAATAAAGTATTTGGGGATAAGGCTCTGTTTGAAAATGCATCTTTTCAAATTCCGTTAGGAGCAAAAGTGGCGTTAACTGGTGGTAATGGAATCGGAAAAACAACTTTAATCCAAATGATCTTAAACCATGAAGAAGGAATTTCTATTTCGCCTAAGGCAAAAATAGGTTACTTTGCACAGAATGGTTACAAGTACAACAGTAATCAGAATGTTATGGAGTTTATGCAGAAGGATTGTGACTACAATATATCAGAAATTCGTTCAGTGCTAGCATCTATGGGGTTCAAACAGAACGATATTGGAAAAAGTTTATCTGTTTTAAGCGGTGGAGAAATTATAAAATTGTTGCTTGCTAAAATGCTCATGGGTAGATATAACATCCTAATAATGGATGAACCCAGTAACTTCCTTGACATACCAAGTTTAGAGGCTTTTGGAAATACTAATGAAGGAGTACACTGAACTATCGTGTTTATCACCCACGATAAACGATTACTCGAAAATGTAGCAGATGTAGTTTATGAAATTAGAGATAAGAAAAATAAATCTGAAACATTAAATTTAAGGTAGTCGTCGGTCAGTATAGTCTGTTCTGGTTGGCGACTCCATTGTTAAAGAGTATAAAGACTTTAGATTTTATGAATATTAAAAAAATAGGAACAGTCAATTGAACTGCTCCTATTTTTTTCTGCTAAATATATTGTAGTTTTTCTTATATGTATAATGATAGATTAGCGGATTCTCATCTACGGTACTTACTTCAAATATGAAGAAGTGATCGCGGTTATCTCTGGACTTTTTCCTTATTGAGGACAAAGTAATTCTTACGTGAAGTCGCCATTGTTTTTTTAGGATATCATCAGTTAGGAAGGTCAATGGAATATTCATGTTAGAGTAGCGGTAGAAGTCACGTTCAAAATCTTGGTAGCTCTCGCTATAATAGTCCATTTGTAGGTGATTACGCTGAAACTCAAGCTGATTCATAGAGCACCTCCTCGACAAGTTCAATACTAATAATGTCTTTTAATTTCAAATTGATGTGACCTGTTGTAGTTTTTTTATCAAAAATGAAATCTTTGGTCAGACTTGGTATTGTTCCAGTGTAGGAAACACGCTTGTTTTTTTCAATCACTTGAATGCGTGTGCGTAGTCGCCCTGGCGTATACTTGACTGAGGAGTAATAATTTCTTCTCTAGTGATAAGTCAGACATGTACGTTACTTTGTTTGTATCATCAGAGAGTGCTGATGCATGTTCAGATAGGAAAAAGCCCATCCATTTTTTTGCATCTTTGTATCCTGGTACTCTCTTGCTGATTGAAATGGTAAATATGAACGGTCAATCATATCAAATCCTTTTCTATGCAGAGGCAAGGGTATTTTTATCAAATTGAATCGTAAAACCTTGAATTCCCCACCTGTGTAACATTCTTTAAAGCGATTGATTACCTCAGTATAGATTATCACAGATGAGCTTTGTTGACTTAATGCTAAATGTAAATTCCAATGGTAATCGGTTTTCAGATTTAGCATGTACTAGTCGTATCGATATTTCAGTTGTTTTGAGTTTTCTCTGACGAAGTTTTTGAAGTTGCTGTTTCAACGATTCCATGTAAAAAAATCTTTCAAGCATTTCAATATCATTACATCCTTTGCTACGGATTTCTGAAAAATTGTACTGTATTTTTTTCTTGTTTCATTTTAATCCCTCCAATCCACCCGCGGAATGACCACCGATAAGTTTACTGCTGTTCAATATTTCTGGAACCTTCAGTTAGGACGGTTCCTTTTTTTGTATGGCTAAAAAAACCAAACTGTTCTCTGACAACATCAATAGCTGTCTGAAGTCTATTATCTTTTTTTCAATTTGTTCTACATCATCAAAGAGTGATAGTAGAGTATAGCTTTCATCTACGAAGCCACTATAAGATACACCAATTTGTCTCACTGCACCAGAGGTGTATTTTTTCGGAATAATACAAGTACATGACTCACCATTGTTTTGGGGAGATTTGCGGGTTCAATTTTATTCTGAGCATTTATAGATTTTTTCATCTCAGTCCTAGAATAGCCAATATGAATAGAAACGACAGTAGTCAATACTAGGGCTACTGTTCCGTTCCACAGTATCATTTAAAAATCATTTTCACACCCTTTCGTCTATTAGTATAGAAGAAAGCTCTCAGCACACGTTGAGGCGGTATCACTGCTTGTAAAAGATTAGAAACCTTTGAACGAAAGGGAGAATGAAAAGCGTGAAGGTAGCTTCTTTACTTGGATAGAGGGAAATTATCAGAGTTATAGTTCAAGTTGGTTTTCTAGATACTATAGTCTGACATGCTATCAATTTATTTTAGAAGCTGGACAAATTGTAGTAACTTTCCTTGAAGGAACTGAAGTGGATTTATAAGAGACTGTGACCAGGAAGTTGCAGTCTTTTTAAGGGTTTAATGGTATAATGAAATTATAAATGTGTATATTGTTTAAATTCTCTGGAGGACGCATAATGTTGAATTTAGTAAAAGGTCACCAAGTTAGCTTAGTAGAAAACCTATTTGAATCATTTACAAAGTTAACTGAACATCATTTGATGGCGAATGTACACGCAGAAAAAATATTAGAGGTTTTTCAACACTTTATTGCGATTCATGACGAGCCCTTGTTCTTTATTTTGGAATTGCCTGTCAGTAGTGATAGAGAAAAAGTGATAGCAAAGAATATTATCAAGGAATCCCATAAGGATGTTTATTATATTGATGGTTGTTCAAGAGAAGAATGTCTAGCACTGTTGATTAGATACGGTGATTTACTTGTAAATGATGGATTAAGTAAGTTTGGATTTGGTGGACATAAAAGTCACGATGAAATCATGCTTGATAGCTATAATGTTGTGACAATTTATAGTAAAGAACTATCGAAATTTAATGACTTTTTTTGAACCTCATAATATTCAATTTGTAGAAGAACTAGTGACAGCTTGGAAAACTTTTTCTAAGACCTCCCCAGGAATCTCTGAAATCTATGAAAGTAATGGAAAAACTGTTTATGATTTGCCTGAAGAATTAGCTGAATGGGGAATATATTTAGCTGAAACTCGAACAGAATAGGTATAACTATAGATTAGAAAGAGAATATTTCAATTCCTTAAAAATTTTATTTAGAGCAAAGGTGGATATTGAAGTTGTAAGATAAATAATGATTATTTATGGCAGAACTCTGGTTCTGCCTTTTTTTATTTATGAAGTATATGAAATATGGCATAAAAAGACTAAAGAAAAAAATGCAAAAACGTTTAATAAATTAGAATTTTCTTGTTACTTTTTTGAAAAAAATATTTTTTTCCTTACAGAATCCTTAAAAAAATATTTTTTTATACTATTTACAAGATTAAAGGAGGAACAAAATATGAGCAAATATATTTTTGAAACAAATGAGCTAACAAAAAGTTTTTTTGGAAAACAAAAAAAGCTGTAAATAATGTGTCATTAAAAAAATTGAGGAAAAATTCAGTATATGGATTACTAGGACCTAATGGTGCAGGTAAATCTACGACATTAAAGATGATTACAGGTATGTTACACAAGACGTCAGGTGAAATTATGTTTGAAGGACATGAATGGAGTAGAAATGATTTATCAGATATTGGTGCTTTTAATCGAGATGCCACCCTTTATACGAAAAATTTAAGTGCAAGAGAAAATCTAAAAAGTTAGAACATTATTACTTGGATTACCTGATGCAAGAATTGATGAAGTTTTTAGAAATTGTAGATTTAAAAAAATACCGGAAAAAAAGAAAAAGCGGTCAATTTTCTTTGGGGATGAAACAAAGATTAGGTATTGCAATTGCTTTATTAAATAATCCTAAACTATTGATACTAGATGAACCGACAAACGGATTAGATCCATTAGGAATTCAAGAGTTACGAGATTTAATACGAAGCTTTCCAAAAAAAGGAATAACAGTAATTCTGTCTAGTCATATTTTAGCAGAAGTGGAACAAACTGCTGATCATATAGGAATTATACATGATGGAGAATTAAAATATCAAAAACACAATTAATCATAATGAAAATTTAGAAGAACTTTTTATGGATGTTGTAAAGAATGGAAAGAGGGTGTAGCTTAATGAAAAATTATATTTTTTTGCAGAAAATTTGAAACACAAACACAGTTTTTTTGTTGAAGATATTATTTATTGCACCAATTATATCTTTACTTGTTGCGTTTGTATTAATGCCATTATATTTTTAGTGTAAATGCATATAATTGGTGGTATGTGATGATTATGCCAGCAACTTTCGCTTTAATACCAGCAATGATGCATAGAAAAGAGGAAAGAAAATTAAACTACTGAGCAGTTTTTTTCACTTAATGTTGATTTAAAAAAATATGGATATCAAAAATACTAACAGCTTCAATTTATCTAAGTATAACTGCTATTTTGCATATGCTAGGAGTATTTGTTTTTCAATTTTTCATTGGAGAACAATTAACAGGAAACTATGCATTCACGACATTATTATTCGCAAGTGTATTATTGGTTATAACTAACATATGGCAAGTTCCGTTTTGTTTTTCCTAGCTAAAAAGTTTGGGTTTATAGCAAGCATTGTAGTAAATGCTGTATTAGGTCTTGTGGTAGGAATTTTGTTAGCCGACGGTTCTATGTGGATTTATTGCCCTTATTCTTGGGGGATTAGATTGATGGTACCCGTTATGCGTATTTTACCGAACGGTGTGCCAACAGAAGTATCAAATCCAATGATTTTAAACACATCCTTACTTGTTCCTTGTATTTTATCAATATGTTTGTTTACATTATTGACTTTCATTACTGCAAAATGGTTTTCTAAGCAAGAGGTGAAGTAATGATGAATATATTAAAATCAGAGTTTTATAAATTGAAGCATACATGGATTCCCTGGGCTCACTTTATCTTACCTGTTTTATATGCACTAATATTTTATGGGGCAGCAACATTTACAAGTCTAAAAAATTTTTCTTATATGGATATCGTACTGAATTATTTTGTGCTTTTAGGTGCTATCTTACCAATAATATTTGGTGCTATCACATCTAAGGTTGTTGACATGGAAGCAAGTGCTGGACGATTTCAAGTGATTCTATCAACTACAAAATCCAGAAGCAAGGCTTATGGCGGAAAACTTATAATGCTCTTATTGAGTTTTCTATTTTCTATAAGTTTAGCAGTTTTTATATTTGCAATGCTATTTGGTAATCAAGCGACTATGGCTTGGTTAATTGAATTATTATTAGTTTTTATAGGATGTTTATCTACATATATGATTCATTTATGGGTATCACTTATGTTAGGTGGTGGTGCATCTATTGGATTGGGATTTGTGGAAACGTTGATTGCTTTACTTTCAATAACCAATTTAGGTGAAAATATCTGGTATTTTTTACCTTGTACTTGGGCATCGAGATTATCTGCAACATATATTGTTGGAAGTGAATTGGCTGATAGCTCATATTTAATTAAAGAGTTTACCATGTGGGGCTATGTAGCAATACCTATTACAGTAGTCATTTTTACTGGCTCTTTATTATGGTTCAATAGGTGGGGTGGAAAGTCAATCAGTGAATAATAGCTCTAAATGTATTTGTAAATGGAATATGGTATAATAATAAAATATTTATAAATATGGAGGTGGTTTGGAATGGCAAGAATTCTTGCTATAGATGATGAATTAGATATGCTGACTCTAATCAAGAATATTTTAATAAAAGGAGATCATATTGTTGATATTTACCAAACCACGGTAGATATTGATGAAAATAGTTTGGGGAAATATGACTTAATATTACTTGATGTAATGATGCCAGAGGTTGATGGAATCAGCTATTGTAAAAATATACGTTGCAAGTGGATTGTCCGATTATCTTTTTAACTGCAAAAGCAATGGAAACGGATATAGTAGATGGCTTATTAAGTGGAGGAGATGACTATATTACCAAACCATTTGGTGTTGGTGAATTGTTAGCAAGGGTAGAAGCTCATCTGAGAAGAGAACAAAGAGAAAAACATTCGAGTTTAAACTTAGGGAATATAAGATTTGATTTATCCTCCAATCAAGTATTTGTGAAGGAGGAAGAAATTCATCTGACAAAGTCTGAATATCAAATTTCGAAGCTTTTAGCAAAGAGAAAGGGACAAGTTTTTTCAAGAGAACAAATATATGAAATGATTTTTGGATTTGATGGGATTGGTGATTCTTCTGCCATATCAGAACATGTAAAAAATATTAGAGCAAAGTTCTTAAAATTTGGTGAAAATCCAATTTCTACAGTTTGGGGGATTGGTTATAAATGGAATTAATTAGAAAAGGACAGTCGCTCAAAATAGTATTTCTTAAATACTTAATGACTGTTGGGAGTTGGTTTAGGATGTGCCATCGTACTAGCTTTATTAACTTTTACAGCGTTTTATAGTGTTGGTTTGATTCTTCCGGCTAACCATACAGAAAATTTATTACAAGAAAATAAATATAAAATTTTAAATAAAATAGACTTTGATGAAGCATTGATACCTAAAGGAGCTAGCTATATGTTTTTTTATCGCCAGATGGTGAAGTGATAAAAACTAATATGGATGAAGCTATTCAACTGAAAGCTAAGAATTTTTCACAATCATGAGGGATTTTCAACTCCATATTCTTCATTTATAGAATTTAAAAAGGAATGATGGATATGTATTAATCCATTATTCACTGGAGCCACACTACAATAATGATTGGATGGAAAAATATTTCCCTAGTGTAGATTTACTATTAATATTTTTTTATTAATCATTTTCTTTTTAATGAGTGCATTTGTGGCTACTCTAATCTGGGCAAAACGAATAACAAGGCAATTATCGCCAATGCTAGAGGCATCAGATAAAAATCGCCAACCAAGAATTAGACTTTGAAATAGGAAGTTCAAATATCAAAGAATTTAATGATGTCTTAAATAGCCTTGATATAATGAAAAAAGCCTTAAGTGATTCATTAAGAGAAAATTGGATTAAAGAAGAGAATAAGAGAAGTCAGATATCGGCATTAATGCATGACTTAAAAACTCCGGTTTCTATTGTCCAAGGTAATGCTGAATTGTTAAAGGTAACTGATCTAACTGATGAACAAAAAGATTATGTAGAGTACATTATAAAAAAATTCAACACGTATATCAGATTATACAAAAGCTCTGATGGAGATGAATCAGTCAATTAAATTAAACTCGTTGAATTTAAAAAAAGTAAAGGTGTCAGAAATAATCGAAAGAGTTAGTGAAATAGCGAGAGAGATTACACTAATACATGACCGTACTATATCTAAATCTATTAATTGTGAAGATTCAGATGTAATGATAGATATACAATTATTTGAAAGAGTCATTCAAAAATATATTTAGTAATGCTATTCAATATTCACCAGACAAATCCAACATTGAATTACTAATAATGACTACAGATAAGATACTTTCAATATCTGTAATAGACGAAGGCCCAGGATTTTCTAATGAGGATTTAAAACGAGGAACGGAACAATTTTACCGTGGAGATAAGAGTAGACATTCAGCTACAAACTATGGTTTAGGTTTATATAATTCTTGGAAAAATAATGTTATTACATAATGGACGCATCATATTAGAAAAACAACTCGGATAAACATGGTGCAAGTGTAAAGTTAGAATTACCATTACTATAATAGAACAGGAATTGTTTTTCAAATGGAATTTATTAAAAATATATCCTTTTTACTTTTTGGTGTAGAATAGAAAAATTTACTCCGCTATCAAGCAAGAATCTTACATAGTAGAAAGCTAAATTCAATAAACAAGCTTCAGTTTGTTGAATTTAGCAAGGTACAAGTTTTTATGAGATGAAACCTATAAAATTTGTACGGATACTGTAGGGTAAGAAAAGAAAAAAATATTTTTCATTCTAAAGTTTAAGTTTAAACATTAACTCTATCCCTTTCGTTCTATAATATAGAAGTTTACTAGCACCACATGAGGAGAAATCATGAGGGATATTCTCAGTTGAATAAGTAAGAGTATAATCTACATCTCCAAAGTAGGAGTGGCTAGTTCCAGCAGAAAGACCTTCATAGGTTTTTATAACTGAATAGATCGACTTACTTTTGTTGTCGAATTTTTTTCCTGTTCTTCAAGTAATTCTAAGGAATAGACGACAACTTTAAAATCAAATAAGCTAAAAACGCTCTAAAATCATTAAATTGATATAAAAAGTGTTTTTTTATTGTCAAAATACAATTGAAAAATTTCAGTAAAATCGCTGTAAGTGTCTAGAGTTTTTGGGAAAATGAAAAAAATTAAATATCATATATCTTGAGAGAGCGAGAAAATCGCTCTTTTTCGTTGAAAAATTAAAAGAAAGGAGAAAAATGTCAGATAATCCAGAATTGATGAGATATATTTAGGAAATAAATTATATATCTTAATTTTACAATTTGTTGATATCAAAAACCTGGTATCTAACCAGGTAAAGGGGGTACGAATGAAACTATTAGTAAGAATCTTTACTAAAAGTGACCATGTATACTAGGCTACGCCTTGTTTATGATTAGGTTGGTAGGTGGAGGTCAAACTTTATTGTCTTTATTACTAATTAGCTTCACTGTTACCGCTTTTAATTTATTGTTGTACAGTTATTGAATCATTTTTAAAACAAAGAAAAACTCAATAGGCAATAGTGAATACATAAGCGGGATAATTCTTAACAGATTTCTTAAAGAATGCATTAAATCCAATCAACAAAGGACTAAGAATGGTTGAGAGGACTAGAACGATATAGCATACTGTAAGAAGGATAGTATTACTAGAGTGTTGAGAGATGAGTTCAAAGGGCTTTAGGTATAAAGCTGTTGAAAAACTATTTACTATATTTTCTCAAGAAGATAAATCAGGGTGGTACTCATCTTATCCAGTATTGATTGAAAGTTAGCTGGGATTTGATTATTAACCGAGAATATTGTCGTTAGAATACTTAGGACAGAAGGAACCATTTCAGTGATTAGTAGCTTCATGTCTTTTGACTTGAAATAAACATAGCAATTGACAATGATAAGTAGAATGATTTGAGTCATAATAATTACTTGTTTATGTTCTTTAATAAGACCAGAAGCAGATTTCCTAAAGATAGTGTAACTATTAAAAATGATGGCCCATATCCCAGGATTATCTGATGAGCTACTGCTGAGAGTCGCCGTATGTAAAAAATATATTGTTTGTAACACTTTGATCAATGTATTGATCTCCCCGTCCATAATGAGTTTGGTTATTATTTTTGTCTAGCATGTCACCTCCATGACCACCCTACCAAAAAAATATTATAACACAATATATATTTGAGGAATAGCTATGTTCTAATAGACTTTAAAAATTAAGAAAAGAAAAAGGACTAATCAAGTAAAGAAAGGATTGCCTATGAAACAAAACCGAACAAAGGTCTCAAGTTTGTCTAGAGATATAATGATTTTCGATTTGATGAAGACGATGGGATGGACCAGAAAGCGTGCTATTGCAGCTATTGAAGAGTTAGAAACAAACTCATCTTGTTTATTTTCCTGAAGCTGGTGGCTTGAGGTTACAAGTTGTAGGAGGCTACTAATGGCGGATATCACAATTGATCAACTAGCTACTCTAACTTTTTATCAAATTCCAGAAATATTTTTCACCCGTATTCAATACAGTGAGAACGGCTATGTCAAATTGACTAGTTCTTACACGAGCCTCTCATCTGATGCTAAGTTAGCATATGGCACTCTTTATAATCGTTGTAAATTAAGTATCAGTTCATTCCAGAAGGAAATAGAGATTACGTTGATGAGAATGTCACAGGAATTTTAAAGCGAAAATTTCTGAACGCTACGAAAACGACCAATGTTGTCCGTATTGTTCTTTTAAAAACTGCAAGGGGTTATAACGATCTCAGAAACAACACATCCTTGGTTAATTAAAGAATGGTCTACATTAAATAAACAAGAAATGTCTTCAGTAAAAGCTAATTCAACATATAACGCATGGTGGAAATGCCCTGTATGTACTGGAGAATATCAGCAAATCATTAAAGAAAAATTTTTCAGAGATAATTCTTGTCCATATTGTAGAAATCAAAAAAGTTTTTAAAAGGATTTAACGACTTAGCAAACAACTCAACAAAAGTCTAATGAATGAGTGGGATTATGTAAATAACCTTCTAATAGCAAGGCCAACTGAAATCACAGAGTTGAGTAATATGTCTGTATGGTGGTTATGTCAGGAAAAACTAAGATCATCGTTATAAAATTCAAGTTAGAGAAAGAATGGCTTACAGAAAAGCGAAATAAAAAGGCATGTTCGATTTGCAAAGGTCACAGAAGAAAGCAAGAACATTTTTGTACAGTTTAAGAAGATATAATAGAAAAATAAGAACACTTTAAATAATATAAAGTGTTCTTATAAAAACTAAAACAGTCCTATAGATCCCCTATAACATCTTTCCGAAAAACTATAATTTTCTTGAAAAATATATCTGGCTATGCTATACTACTAGTATAGAAAGATTTGGAGAAAAACATGAAACGCGAGATCTTATTAGAACGGATCGATAAACTCAAACAAGTCATGCCTTGGTACGTCTTAGAATATTACCAATCAAAACTGGCTGTTCCATATAGTTTTACGACCTTATACGAATACTTAAAGGAATACGATCGATTTTTCACCTGGGTCTTAGAATCTGGTATATCAGATGCTGACACCATGGCTAATATTCCCTTAGACGTTCTGGAGCACATGACCAAGAAAGACATGGAATCCTTTATTCTTTACTTACGTGAACGTCCTCTGCTCAATGCCAATACGACGAAAAACGGGGTTTCTCAAACGACCATTAACCGTACCCTTTCGGCACTTTCTAGCCTTTATAAGTATTTGACTGAGGAGGTTGAAAACGAGCAAGGGGAACCTTATTTCTACCGCAATGTCATGAAGAAGGTTGCGACCAAGAAAAAGAAAGAAACCTTGGCGGCCCGAGCTGAAAATATTAAGCAAAAGCTCTTTTTAGGTGATGAGACAGAAGGTTTCCTCAACTATATCGATCAGGAATACCCTCAAACACTCTCAAATCGCGCTTTATCTTCCTTTAATAAGAATAAAGAGCGTGATTTAGCCATTATCGCACTCCTTCTTGCCTCTGGTGTCCGTTTCTCTGAGGCAGTCAACTTGGACCTTCGTGACCTTAATCTTAAGATGATGGTGATTGACGTTACTCGAAAAGGTGGAAAACGAGACTCAGTCAATGTTGCTGCCTTTGCTAAGCCTTATCTAGAGCAATATCTTGCTATTCGAGACAAACGTTACAAGACAGAAAAGACTGATACAGCCCTCTTCTTAACCTTGTATCGAGGTGTTCCAAACCGGATTGATGCTTCTAGTGTTGAAAAGATGGTGGCCAAGTATTCAGAAGACTTTAAAGTCCGCGTAACTCCCCACAAACTACGCCATACATTAGCAACTCGTCTCTATGATGCAACCAAATCCCAAGTTTTGGTCAGCCATCAGCTAGGACATGCTAGCACACAGGTAACGGACTTGTATACGCATATCGTTAATGACGAACAGAAAAATGCCTTGGATAGTTTATAAGATACATAATATAAATTATGTAATGTTTTTAGTGTTAGAAAAAGAGCGTAGGATTTTTTATGGAAATCTTACGCTCTTTAATTCTTTCTATAAAAATTCGATCCAATAATTACGGTGTGGCTCAATAATAACTGGTTTTCCCCAGAATGATTTTTTAGATAGGCCAAGTTTGCAGGGGTGACCGGTCTTTTTTCATCATTGAACTTCTCTGCACTCTCTTCCGTTAGAAAGCATTTAACTGCTTCATATGGTGTACCATCGCTCGCTATTCGATCAATTCCTAAATACGCAATTTCATCACCTGCTTTTGGAAAATCTGTAAATAGTTTACCAATAAAATAAACCGTCTTATCTTTCATTAATTCATAAGCCTTACTATTTTCCAGTCTGTTATTCGCTGCAGCGTACATAATACAAAAACTATCTACAATATCTTTCAAAGGCATTAATTCTTCTTTGCTGACTATAATTTCGTCGGGAGCAAGTCCGCCAAGGATTAAATTTTTATAATGAGGTTGCTGGATGATATTATCTAAAGCCATTCCTAATGGTAGTTGGACAGCTTGATAACCTAATGGTTCTAGCTCTTGCTTTTTTCTGGTCAAGGTGTTCTTGTGTAATACTGATATTCAAATCATATGGACTTGAAGGTTGTTGCTTGCTAAAAAAAGCCACTACTATACGATCTAACTGTTCAAATAGACCAAGATTTTTCCACTGGAATTTTCATCATCGAATATGATCCCCTTTTTGTTCAGATTTCCTCTATATTCTACTCTCATTATTTTTGAATATCAAGAAAAGAGACCGTGTCATGAACTAACTTTCGTTTTTACGACTATATTTTCTACCAGGCATAATTTTTCTCACCGCATGTAACCATGGCTGCTAATAACTCCTCTGGTGTCAGTTTCTTCAAGCCTCCATAGGTTGGATCCTGTACATGTGTATCGGGGTCTAGATAATAGATTGCTGAGATGTCCTTTCCATCTGCTGTCAATTCATAGCCTACTCCAATCACATTATGTTCCCCACTTTTTCCAGGATAGATTTGTGCTACATTGAAGGTGTAATAGAGAGGATAGCCATCATCAATATCTTTGCGCACGCGTTCTTTAAAGATTCGGATATCTTCAGAATCTGGACGAGCGTCTGTTACAGTAGCTAGTCGATAACCTGCTTGATTTCCACTTGGTTCTGGATAGCCAAATAGATTTTGATTCAAGACGCGAATCGCATCTCGATTATGAGTCCCATAGGGATTATAAGTCCCCATTTCCTTAGCCAATTGATGTTGAGAGACGCTAACCCCTCGACTAGCCAGCATCATATGGACTGTCGCAGGAGCACAGAAATACCATTCTTCTTGAAGTTTTAAAGAAATAGGCAATAGTTTTCGGATTCCTTGATTCTCTTTGGACGATGTTTCTTGTTTGATCGATTGAGAAGGTTGCGTAGCCTCTTGCAATGAAGCTTGTTCCTCGCTTGAAGATGGCAATGTTTCCTGACCACTGGCTTCCGTATTGCCTTCCTTAATTTTTAATCGCTCTGCTACCTCTGCTGGCATAGGTGGATTGGGTTCCATACGCTCCTTTGTTTCTACACTAACTGTTGTTGATAAAGAGGATGTGACCTTACGAGAGCTGGAAGGACTTGTTTTACTTTCTTTTGGTGTCTCTGTACAGCCAGATAAACCAAGCAAAGTCAGAAAGTACAAGGAATAAATGAACTTTTTCATGATTTTTTTCTCCTTTCTACCATTCTTGATAGCGCATTACAGAGTTTTCATTTCGATAGATTTCACCTTTTGGAATCTCACTATCCTTCTTTTTGAATTGAATCCATAAAATTCCCTTTATCTGATAGCAAAATGGGGCCATGATCATATAAATAATGAATCTGATGTCTTAAATCCCACAAATAATACTGTGATTTAACACGCTCCTCACTTCTTCTTTCTCCCATATAAGTGAGATAAATATTGCGATATATGGAGGTTTCTGCCTGTGAAGTAGAAAAATATCTTCTTATGGTTTTTATTTTCAAAGGTAAATGAAGCATCTTTATTATTTGCAACCAAGTAAAGGAGATTGTGCCCATTCGTCAATAAATCGACATAATAGCGTTGATCATCCTTTGTTTGATCTATAACCTTTTTCTGCCCATCACTTAAGGAGTAGGCTACAATTTTTGTGGTTAAAGCTGTGTTATCAATTTGTACATAATACAAGTAATCTTTAAAGACAGTTGGAAAACCACTATTTCCTGATTCAATCGTCTGATGAACCCCTGTTTCAAGGTCAAATTCTTCAATTTGATATAGGCTATCGCCTACTTCATAATTTATAAAGAGTTTCTGGTTAGATCGAGCTACTTGAGTAACTGGAACCGTTCCAATAGGTCTCCTATCAATCAGTGTCGTTAAAGATTTGTCTTTTATCTTCCAAAGATAGTAAATCCCTGTCTGATTGAGTTGATCATACTCTTCAAAAACAACAATATCATGATCCACATAGCTAACAGCTACATGAGTCAAATTAGACGTCTTTTCAACATCTTTTATCTTTTGAAATTCCTTGGTACGTAAATTCATACTGGCAAGATAATTCTGATCTTCGTGTCCTTGGTCAATAGCCTCGCCATAAGCAATCCCATCATTTGACAGCGCGGTAGGTGTAAAGATTTTTCCATCTGGATAAGGGATAGAAATAGAATTTTTAATAAATCTTCTGCCTTTCTTTCCTCGAATCCTATTTTCCTAGACACATTGGTACTATCGGAAGGAGATTTTTTTTGTGGTCCTACAAGAGTGCAGGCTGATAAGAGTATGATAATCCCAATGATGATAAAACTTAAAAATTTTTGTTTGACATGATCTTTTTTCTTCATCAGCCTATACCTCATGAATAGCTAGCTATAAAAGATAATGTAGAAAATCAAACTATTCTTCAGCCATGGACTAGTTGAGCTTTACCACTTCGTCAGCTTTTTCCCAAATTACTGGATTATGGGTTGCAATAATGATTATACGCTCTTGACTCTTTAACATTAAGAGCAAGTCCATCACCTCTTGTGAGGTTTCTGGATCCAGTGCTGCAGTTAGTTCATCTGCCAAAATTAAAGGTGGATCTTTTAAAATAACTTTAGCTAATGCGACACGTTGCGCCTCTCCCCCCGATAATTCATAAATCTTTTGATCCAGAGCAAGGTAAGCCAATCCTACTTTTTTGAGCACTTCTTCCTCTTGCTGCTTCTTCTCTTTTTTCGTTAATTTTTGCCCAATCAATCCCAAATCTAAATTTTTAGCGATAGTCTCGTTTTCAAGTAGGCCAAAGTTTTGAAAGAGATAGCCTAATTCATGCTTAAAAAAGTGATGCTGTTTGATCTGTTTCAGTTCTTGCCCTTTATAGCTTATACTCCCTTTTTCATAAGGCTCTATCTTCGCCAAGATATTAAGCAAGGTTGTTTTACCACACCCACTATTTCCGATCAGAGCATAGACCTTACCTTCTGTAAATTGCAAACTCAAATCTTGAAAGACCGTTCGTTGGCCAAATGATTTGGTTAAATGTTCTACGCTAATCATATTAGGCTCCTTTCAGTACAGTGGCTAACAAGTGGTCTTCTTTATGAGACCGGTACAGGAGAATGAACCAAGCATTAGTAATAAATAGAAAGAGAGTGACAAGAGCAATCCACCATTCTTGAGTGAGAAGGAATACCAAGAGGCTTCCTAATAGCAAGAGGCTACTTTCTGAGAGCAAAATCATTTGGTGAATGTTTACAAATCCCAGACCTGCAATCTTCTTCAAGAAGATTTGTTTTCTAAACTCTTCAAAATATAGGAAATTCATAGTGTTAAAAAGAAGAACAGAGGTTGCTATACCAAAGACTCCTCCTGCAATCGCCATGAGATTTTCTATTTGTATTTTTTGGGCCATTTGCTGGTAAACGTCCACTGCATAGTCGTACTGACTAACACTTTTTTCAAGATTATACTCAGCGATTAGCTTCTTACTATTCTGAAGCCCATTAAAATAAAGGTAGGAATCAAGGTGGGTGAAATATGGATTCTCATAGCCTCCAAAACTTTCAGGTTGTATAACCACTAAAACAGGATCTGTAAAGAATTGCTTATAGCTGATTGGTGTGTTGTTGTAGATAAAGCGTTTTTGATGATTCGGAATATACGTTACCTGCGCCTTCATTGATAAGGTGATATTTCCTTGATCATCTCGAGGAGATAGATAATCTTCATATCGTTTGATCATCTCCTCTTCTCGACCTTTTAATTTTTCCGGAAGTAAGAGACCAAATTCTCCTGCTTGTAAGTGATTTAAGTGATCTTTTTCTTCAGGAGAAACTGGAACACCTTGGATTTCGAGGTAATTTGGAGTTACATAGAGAGTTCGTGCAAGAGGATCGTAATCTGTGATGGAAAACTCTTTACCTGTACTAGGATCCGTCATAACTCCTTTTGAACCAATAAAAGATACGAGATTATGATAAGCTAAAAGACCACCATTTTCAATACCAGACTCGATGAGCTTAGACCATTTTGCTCTGTTCTCAATTTGCGTCTCTTTGTTTGTTTTCTGTGAAAAATCCTCCCGACTTGTACTAATTTGGACCCAATTCGACTGTTTTAACCAAGCCTCACTTCCCTCTCGGTGAGTTTGCCAGACTGATCCATAAATACTGATTCGATGAATCGCAAGGCCAATTAATGCCACAGCGAGAAATTGACAAATAAAGAGGAAAACCAATATGCGCTTCAATGGAACCTTCCCTTTTAAAAGGGGGACTAAATGAATCGTTTGAATACTATATGCAAAGAGGAAGGATAAGACAGCAGATAAAATAAGTAAAATCCCATTGTAAATGATACTACTTGAAATGATGATGGAATAGGAAAAGGGTGTCAATTGAAAAAAATAAATCAGAACCGCACCCATTATACTTGCGCCAATACACCCCAAAAGCAACTCTATACTATCATCTTTTAAGGAATGTCCAAAAAGTTGCAAGCGTCTCATTCCTGAGATATATCGAATCCCAGCGCTTCTCATTTCAAGTGTTTTTTGTATAATCGTCAAAGCGCTAAAACTAATGATAAAAATAACCAAGGCAAGTGATTGTGAACCTGAGCCAAAAAAGGCAATAAAGGTCTGCAGAGGATTTGGTTTCTCTATAAAAGTTTGTGAGAAACCAAGAGTATGAAGCGTTTGATCCAGCTTTTCAGTTTCTAAATCACCTGTTAATACATAATAATTCACTACCAGGCTTTCATTGGCAGCCAGTTCTTTCTTCTCTTTTTAATTCCAAGAGGAAGTTTTCCCTCTCCGTAGATATCATAGGTGAAAACAACCTGCCCTTTAGAATCTGTTCTTTGTATCTGACGGGCAATTATACTATGATTTTCCCTTGCCAAACGGTCTAAACTGGAAGATAAGTCTTCATATGTGACGCTCTTTTCTCGTCTCAGCACACCTACTACCGGAAGACTGCTGTGGACAACCGTATTTGGAGAAATAAAAGGCAATCCAAATCAAAAAGCTAGAGATGAAAAAGGTTTGATAAAATAATAAAGACACGTTTCATATCATCACACTTTCTAAAGCAGAAAAGGAAAAGTAATACCTAGCTAGTCAATCAATTTCGTTGTTTAAGAATTACTGAATTTTACAAATTACAGTTACATTCTTTGTAAGCGAATACACTTTTCCACCTTTACTATACTACAAAATCCTTAGTAAAACAATAATTTTTATGTGAAACTAGTTTCAAAAAAAGAGGCTGGGACAAAAGTCCTAGCCTCTCAATTGTCTTTGGATTGTCGAGCAAGACGCAGTGGTTGACTGGGCTCTACTACGCTGAATTCATCAGCTTTTACAGCCCTACTCAACTGTGCGGAGGTGGGACTACGAAATCGAATTCTAACGAATTACCGATTTCTGTCCCACTCTCTTATGACTTTATTCCACCACTGCTTCAGCAATTTCTTCTGCAGTGATTCCTGCGAAGTAACGACCTAGGTTAATGGTTTGTAGGGCTTTAAGAACGTCTTCGCGTTCGTATTTGACACCACGAAGGACATCTTCTACTGCCGCTACGTCTTCGATACCAAAGAAGTCACCGTAAATCTTGATATCTTGAATTTTTGATTCAATGACGTTTGCGAAGATTTCCACCTTACCGCTAGGGAATTTAGTGCCACGACGGACATTGTATTCAGGAGACTTTCCATAGTTCCAATCCCAGGTACCAAACTTGGTTTCCTTGATACGATTGATTTCAGCCAATTCTTCATCCGAGAAGACATATTCTGTCATCTCAGGGTATTCTTTCTTCATGTAGTCCAAAAGTAGATCCCGGAACTCTTCAACCGTGATTTTTTCTGGCAACTCATCGATAATATTAGTTACTCGAGCACGGACTGATTTAACCCCTTTTGATTCAAACTTATCTTTAGACACTTTAAGTGCGTTAGCTAGGACTGACAAATCCACGTCAAAGAGAAGACAACCATGGTGCATGATCCGTCCATTGATATAGGCTTGGGCATTGCCACAGAATTTCTTACCGTCGATTTCCAAGTCGTTACGGCCTGTAAATTCAGCTTTAACACCAAGTTCAGCTAAAGTATTGATAACTGGAGTAGAGAAGCTCTTGAAGTCAAAGGCCTTGTTTTCATCTTCTTTTGAAATGATGGTATAGTTTAGGTTGTTCAAATCATGATAAACAGCTCCACCACCACTGATTCGACGGACTACTTCAATTCCATTTTCACGAACATAGTCACGGTTAATTTCCTCGATGGTATTTTGGTGACGACCTACAATGATAGATGGTTTGTTAATCCAAAGAAGGAAGATTTGATCCTCGTCCAAAAGGTGTTTAAAAGCATATTCCTCTAAAGCAATATTAAAAGCAGTGTCATTTGAATAATTAATAATGTATTTCATAGTAATTCCAAAAAATTCGTTTTATAAATCCTACTCATAGTAGAGATGAGCATTAGACAGAAATAGTTGAAATTTCACTTAATTTTTCTGAAGTAGTAAAAAGAAATGTAACGAGTTATCGTTACATTTCTCGGAAAAATTGAGACAAGTGGCTCAATTTTTAGGCATGGAACTCTATGAGAGGTCGCTGCCGTCCGTACTACATTAAAGAAAATTTAGTTGAAAGAATAATATTATTTCTTCTTAGGTGAGTGAACTGCCAATCCAAGTACGTCCGCAAAAGGCTTCGTACATCACTTCTGAGAAGGTTGGGTGCCCATGGATGGTCTTGAGCATTTCTTCTACAGTGATTTCCATCTCAATGATAGTTGAAGCTTCGTTGATCAATTCAGCTGCTGCTGGACCAATGATGTGAACCCCAAGAACTTCACCATATTTCTTGTCTGCAATGACTTTAACAAAATCCTTGAGCCGCATCTGATGCAATGGCACGTCCGTTTGCGGCAAAATTGAATTTACCGATTTGGACATCATATTTCTCACGAGCTTGTTCTTCTGTCAAACCAACAGCCGCAACTTCTGGAAGTGTGTAGATAGCTGCAGGAGTTAAGTTCAATTTGGCAACAGCGTGATTTCCTTTAAGGGCATTTTCAGCCGCAACTTCACCCATACGGAAGGCAGCGTGAGCCAACATCTTAGTACCGTTGATATCACCTGGTGCATAGATACCTGGAACAGAAGTTTCCATGTATTCATTAACCTTGATACGACCACGATCCAATTCAAACTCAACTTCTCCGATTCCTTCAAGATCTGGAACACGACCGATTGAAAGAAGAGCTTTGTTTGCGATGATATCATCTTTTCCTTCAACCTTGATACGGAGTTTGCCATCTTCTTCAATGATTTCTTGCAGTTTAGTATCTGTCAAGATAGTCATACCCTTGCGTTCAAGGATCAAACGAAGGTTCTTAGATACTTCCGCATCCATAGCTGGCACGATCCGGTCCATCATTTCAATAACCGTTACTTTTGAACCAAAGGTCATGAAGGCTTGACCAAGTTCGATACCGACAACCCCACCACCAATGATCACAAGGCTTTCTGGGACTTCATTCATATCCAAGATGTCATCACTGGTCATGACAAGGGATGACTCCATACCAGGAACGTTAATCTTGCTGACTTTTGAACCACCAGCAAGGATAATCTTCTTAGTTTCAAGTAACTCAGAACCATTGACCAAAACATTCTTATCTTTCGTAATGGTACCGATACCCTTATGAACATCAACTCCGTAGCTACGAAGAAGTCCTGCAACACCACCAACCAAAGTATTTACGACCTTGTTCTTAGTTTCAAGAACCTTGTCCATATCCACTGTGAAGCTAGGATTGTCAATGATGATCCCACGGTTTGCCGCATGACCGATATTTTCAATGATTTCAGCGTTGTGTAGGTAAGTCTTAGTTGGGATACATCCGCGGTTCAAGCAAGTTCCACCAAGTTCAGATTTCTCAACAAGAGCAACCTTACCACCTAATTGAGCTGCTTTAATAGCAGATACGTAACCAGCAGGTCCACCACCAATCACTACGATATCATAAGCATCATCGCTCTTATTGTCATCATTTGAAGCACTTGCTGCAGCTGGTGCTGGACTTGCTTCTGGAGTAGCTGCTCCAGCTGTTGGGATGTTCTCCCCTTCTTCACCAAGGTAACCGATGACTTCTGTTACAGGAACAGTCTCGCCGTCCCCTTTCAAGATAGCAATCAAGTAGCCATCTTCTTCAGCTTCCAATTCCATGCTGACTTTATCTGTCATGATTTCAAGGAGAATTTCTCCTTCTTTTACAAATTCGCCGACTTTTTTATTCCACTGAACGATTTGTCCTTCGGTCATATCTACGCCGGCTTTTGGCATAATTACTTCTAAGGCCATTTTATTTCCCTCTTTTTCTTGTTTCTATTCTCTCTCGTTGATTAGACCAACATTGAAATCGGGTCTTCAATCAAGGCTTTCAAGTCTTTCATGAATTTGGCACCAGCCATACCATCGACAACGCGGTGGTCAATGGTCAAGCCCAAGCTCATGATTGGACGAATGACGATTTCACCATTAACTACAACTGGTTTTTCAACAGTTGCGCTAACCCCAAGAATGGCAGAGTTTGGTTGGTTGATAATCGGTCCAAAAGATTGAACACCAAACATTCCCAAGTTACTGATAGTAAAGGTTGAATTTTGCAATTCGCTTGGGAGCTAATTTACCGTCCAAGGTACGTCCGATAACGTCCTTGAAGGCTACCACCAACTCTGATAAAGTCATCTTTTCTGCGTTATAGACAACCGGTGTCATCAGTCCATTGTCCATCCCAACCGCCATAGCCAAGTTGACATAGTTGTGAGTGATGATGGTTTTGCCATCTTCCGTCAATGACGCATTGATGTATGGATGTTTCATCAAGGTCTTAACAACCGCAAGAGAAAGCAAATCTGTTACAGTGACTTTCTTGCCAGTTGCTTCCATGATTGGATCCAATACTTTCTTACGAAGGGCCAACATTTGAGACATATCGACGTCATAGTTCAATGTAAAGGTTGGTGCTGTCAAATAAGATTCCACCATCCGTTGAGCAATCACCTTACGCATTGGTGTCATCGGAATTCGCTCGATCTCACCATAAGGTGTTACATTATCAGGAGCCTCTTCTACCTTCTCAATTTGGGCAGGTGACTTAATGGTATCCTTCTCAATATTCTCAGGAAGGAAAGCAAGGACATCCTTCTTCATGATCTTACCACGATGACCAGTTCCTTGGATTTCTTGCCAAGCAATATTGTGTTCTAAAGCAATTCGTTTTGCAAGTGGTGAAATGCGAACCACATTTGTGTCTTTATATGTTTCCACGTCTTCTTTGTGGACACGACCGTTTGCGCCTGAACCAGAAACATCATAGAGGTTGATCCCTAGATCATCCGCTAATTTTCTAGCCGCAGGAGTCGCTCTTAGCTTATCATCAGCCATGACCTCTCCTATTCTATACTAAGATATCAAGGACGAAGAGGACAAAGAAAAAATAGGAGATTGACGCTGTGTTCGATGAACACAAGGAAATCTATCTTTTTTTCACAGAGCCTCAGTCCGGATTCAATTTATAAGATACTAAAGGGCGTCAAAAGTCGAAAGTGAAAAATAGGAAACTTGACGAAGAAACTTTGAGATGTCTAGGAAAGTTTATCTTTTTTTCCGAGCTTTTAGCCCGTGCTCTAATCTAAGATATCAAGGACGCAGAGAACTTTGCATCTAAAAAGATACAAAGTTTCCTCGTCTAATTCAAATAATATTACATAATTTATATTATGTATTATTCTTTGTTATATGTTTTACGAATGGCATCTTTGATGCTTTCAACTGTTGGAATCATTGCATTTTCAAGGTTTTGTGCGTAAGGCATTGGCACATCTTCCCCCGCACAACGACGGATGGGTGCATCCAAGTAATCAAATGCTTCTGATTCAGAAATGATAGCTGAAATTTCACCGATATAGCCACTTGTTTTATGGGCGTCATTGACAAGGACGACTTTTTCCTGTTTTCTTAACAGAATTAATAATAATCTCTTTATCAAGTGGAACCAAGGTACGTGGGTCTACTACTTCTACTGAAATGCCTTCTTCAGCTAATTCTTCAGCTGCTTGCATGACACGACGAAGCATTTTCCCGTAAGTTACGACAGTGACATCAGTACCCTCACGTTTGATTTCTCCGACACCAAGTGGAATGGTATAGTCGGGATCAACAGGCACTTCCCCTTTTTGGTTGAATTCTGATTTGTACTCAAGAATGATAACGGGGTTGTTATCACGGATAGATGACTTGAGAAGTCCCTTCATATCCGCTGGAGTTCCTGGAGCAACAACTTTCAAACCAGGAATATGGGTGAACCATGATTCCAAGGATTGGGAGTGTTGAGCTGCAGAACCAACTCCGTTACCAGCAGCACAGCGAACGGTCATCGGTACTTGCCCTTTTCCACCAAACATGTAGCGCGTCTTCGCAGCTTGGTTAACGATAGCATCCATGGCAATCACTGAGAAATCCATGAAGGTCATATCAACGATTGGACGAAGTCCAGTCATGGCTGCACCAGCTGCTGCACCTGAGATCGCAGCCTCAGAAATCGGACAATCACGAACACGTTCTGGACCAAATTCCTCTAGCATCCCTACAGAAGTTCCAAAGTCTCCACCGAAAACTCCGACATCTTCCCCCATCAACAATACATTTTCGTCGCGACGCATTTCCTCAGACATAGCAAGGATAATGGTATCGCGGAAATGACATTAATTTAGTTTCCATAATTCTCTACTCCCCCTTAGTCTGCGTAAATATCTTCGAAAGCTGATTCGAGTGGAGGGAATGGGCTTTCTTCCGCAAATTTCACTGAAGCTTCAACTGCTTCTTTTCACTTCTTCTTGGATCTGATCCAATTCTTCTGCGCTCGCAATTTCATTTTCAAGGAGATACTTGCGAAGGTTTTCAATCGGATCTTTCTTCTTCCACTCTTCGACTTCTTCACGAGTCCGGTATTTACCAGGGTCAGATGAAGAGTGACCAAGCCAACGATAGGTGACACTTTCGATCAAGACAGGACCTTTACCAGAGCGGACGTGTTCAACAGCTTTTTGGAATCCTTCATAGACATCAATGACGTTGTTACCATCAGGAATAAACATTCCTGGAATGCCGTAAGCAGCACTACGCTCATGAATGTGCTCGACATTGGTCATTTTCTTGATGTCAGCAGAGATTCCATAACCATTATTGATACAGTAGAAAATAACTGGAAGATTCCAGATGGAAGCCATATTGACCGCTTCGTGGAAGACACCTTCGTTGGTTGCACCGTCCCCAAAGAAGCAGACAACAATCTTGCCAGTCTTATGCATTTGTTGAGTAAGGGCTGCCCCTACGGCAATCCCCATACCACCACCGACGATACCGTTGGCACCGAGGTTACCAGCATCAAGGTCAGCGATATGCATAGAGCCACCCTTCCCTTTACAAGTACCAGTATACTTACCAAGGATTTCAGCCATCATGCCATTCAGGTCGATTCCTTTTGCAATCGCTTGACCGTGACCACGGTGGTTAGATGTCAGCAAATCGTCATCGTTTAAAGCCAACATCGCTCCAACGTTGGCTGCTTCTTCCCCAACAGAAAAGTGCGTCATTCCTGGCACTTTCCCTTTTTTTACTAACTGTGCAATTTTTAAGTCCATGCGACGGATTTCTTCCATTTTACGGAACATATCCAATAAGAGACTTTTGTCTAATGTTGCCATTCTTTCGCCTTTCTAAGCAATTATTCATTCATTTTCATTCTAGCCAAAAATGAAAACACTGTCAAAAAAATAATGCTCAAATATTTCTCACAAACTAAATCTTCATAAGTTCTGGATATAAATGGTTTTTACAACTGTTATAAAATAGTATTTTCACAAACTTCTATATTTGTACATATTCTTGATGATAGGGAATAAAAAAACCGATAGGATCCTATCCTATCGGTCGTCATCTTATGATTCAGCGTTGACCAAAGTCATGAATCATTTGTTCTAATTCTTCACGACTAGGTGTTGTAAGCATATAGAGGTAATCTCCCTGAAGTTCCGCAAAGGTTGCAGGCATCTCCTTCTTCACTCGGAATTGATGCTGGTATTTGGCCAAAACTTCTTCCTCAGAAAGGGCATAGGCCGCATTAGCACGACGCGAAGTTGCCAAGCAATACAAAGGCTCAAATTCAGAAGCTGGGAAAGGTTCTCCAGCTACGAGAGCTGCATAGCCACGGTACAAGTCAATAGAGTGTGCATAATTGTAGACATCAATGGTAAAGCCACCTGCTGGACGATTATTGTACTCGATTGCAATATAGTCATCCCCATCACGGAAGAACTCAATGTGGAAGAAACGTTCCTTCATGCCAAAGGCTTTGACAATCGCTTCCCCGTATTGACGCAATTTTGGATCCATCTCTTTGAGGACATAATAAGAGTTGTCCATCTTTGTAGAGCATCAAATCAAGTGGCGTATAGGCATAGTCAAAAGTCGTCGAGAAGACAATGTTGCCATCGCGATCCACCAGACCATCAAAGGTACAAATCTCACTAGAAGTGACGAATTTCTCAAAGAAGTACTCCGTATGTCCATCCCATTCTGCTTTGAAATGATCAACATCTTCTGGTGTTTCAAGTTTAAAGGTCGCTGCTGCACCTACTCCATTATCAGGCTTGGCAATCAATGGCAACCCAATCTTCTTCACAGCCTTGTCGATATCTTTTTCTGCTTTTACCACAGCACCAGGAACGACAGGAACTCCTGCTTTTTTGAAGAGTTTCTTCATTTCTGATTTAAACTTAGTTTTCTTCAGATCTTTTGGCTTGGCACCAAAGACATTGAATTGCTCACGAAGAGCTGCATCCAATTCTAACCAGTATTCATTATGGGACTCAATGCGATCAATTGGCCCATGTTTGTAGAAAGAAAAGCTACTGCGCGTTTGACTTCGTCCAGATTTTCCAAATTCTCAACACGGAAATACTCTGTCAAACTATTGCGCAATGGTTCGTCTAACTGCTCATAAGGTTCTTGACCAATCCCCAAGACCGTGATACCTTTATTAGCAAGCTCAATGGTGAATTGTTGGAAATTTTGTGGATAATAAGGTGAAATAACAAGATAATTCATAGAGGTCTCCTCCCTTTTGACTTATAGATACATTTGTCCTAGGAAATAGGGCATTTGTTTGCGCCACCATTCCCAATCGTGGGCTACATCATGGCCCCATTCAGCAAACCAAGCAGGGATGTTTTTGTGGTCAAAGGCTTCTTTCAGTTTGTAGAAAGATGGTAGACCATCTTGTTCCCAAGCTCCAAGACCGGTACAAACGACAATTTCCGCCTGACGGTAACGGTCGATAAACCAGCCATCATTTTGATGCCAAATGTAATCAGATGGAGAGTTTTGGTAAATCGCTTCATCCCCACCAAACTCACCAACAAAGAAACGAGCATCATAGATACCACTCAAAGCTATAACTTTGTTGAAAACATCTGGATGTTGCAAGAAGAAATTAAGGGCATGGTAGGCTCCCATAGAGCAACCGGTTGTCATCATTGGGTCAAACCAACCCGTTTTGTGCTTAATGAAAGGAATGGCTTCTTCAATCACATAGCGTTCATAGGCACGATGCATTTCTGCACGGTCGTGAGGGTTTTTCCAATTACAAAGCCAGCTTTCACTATCGACACTTGAAAGGGTGAAAAATTGAACCCGACCTTCTTCGATAAACTGAGCACAGGCATCAATCATACCAAAGTCGTAGTACTCATTATGGCTTCCACCTGATGAAGCGAAGACCACTACAGGAATCCCTGCATGTCCATAACGGTTTAGATACATTTCGCGGTTAAGTTGGCCACTCCAGTGGCTAAGATGTTCTATATTCATAGGTTCCCTCTTTCTTTATGATAAAAATTTAAAAGCTTCTAGTCCCACTTCTCTGCTAAGAAACGAAGACATTCCGGTAAATGCTCTGCCCAGGCTTCTTCATGGTGGATAGCCCCAGATTGAATCCGAATGGCGATATTTTCTAAAGCTACTCCTTGTTGAATGACATCATGATAGTAACGAAGAGATGAGTCAATATAAGCTTGCTTGATATTCCCCGCCATCAGCGTTTTATCTGTATCATCAGCCTCTTCAGTCCCCACATAGATGTAAATGCGTTGATCTGCATATAATTTTTTACGCTCGATATAGCGGTAAAAAGCCTCTTGGTGCAACCAGTTGGCAGAGGAGAAGACCCCCAGACAACCGATTTGATCTTGGTATTCTAGGCCCAAAAATTGGGTAATATTTCCACCAAGCGAAGAGCCAATCATGGCTGTATGGTCTCGATCAGCAAGCGTTCGATATTCTTGATCAATGAAAGGTTTGACCACTTCCATAACGAACTCTCCGTACTCAATACCCTTGCCACCAAATTGCATCCCAGGAATATTAGACTCCTTATACTTCCAGGCAGAATATTCGTTCATCCGTTGCAAACCATCATTGTCAATGGCAACGACAATCATCCGACTGATATCGGGATTCCGCTTAATGGCTGGAATGACTTTCCAAGAGTGACCTACATAGGCTTCCTTGCTATAGAAGACATTTTGCCCATCATGGAAATAAACTACGGGGTAGCGCCGATCAGTATCTGTTTCATAATTCTTAGGTAATAAGACTCGCACACGACGGAGTTTTCCGGTATAAGGCACTTTCAACTCGTGTGTCTTCATATCCAAATAAAAATACGATTTGTTCATTGTCAGAAAAACTCTCTATATTCTAAAATTTTTATTCATTATACCATTTTTTTAGAAGAAAAAGTCTGGACTTTTCTCCAAACTTTTTCCTTTCTTGATCTATTTTTTCCATAAACTGAGCTAAATCTTGCTAAAGGAACGTTCGGGCAATCTTTTCTCATAACGTTCCTTTCTTTATCACGAATGCGTGGACCTTCCAGCTCCTTGATAATCCCAAAGTTGACATTCATGGGTTGGAAATGCTTGCTATCAGCATGGGTGATATAGTGAGCCAAGCTTCCGATAGCTGTTGTTTCAGGGAATACAGCTGCTTCTTCACCTTTAAAGAGGCGAGCTGCATTGATCCCAGCCACCAAACCTGAAGCAGCTGACTCGACATAGCCTTCCACCCCTGTCATTTGCCCTGCAAAGAAGAGGTTAGCTTGTTTCTTAGAGCGATAGGTCTGTTCAAGCAAGTTTGGTGAATCCATATAAGAATTGCGGTGCATGACTCCATATCTTACAAACTCAGCATTTTCCAAACCAGGGATCATTTGGAAGACTCGCTTTTGCTCTCCCCACTTGAGATGCGTTTGAAAACCAACGATATTGTAGAGACTGCCAGCCGCATTGTCTTGGCGAAGCTGAACCACAGCGTAAGGTGTCTTAAACTCCCCATCACGAGGTCCTTTGTAATCATCCGGATACTCGAGTCCAACTGGCTTCATAGGACCATAGAGCATAGTTTTAATCCCTCGTTTAGCCATGACCTCAATCGGCATACAGCCTTCGAAATACTTTTCTTTTTCAAAAGAGTTAAGAGGGGCTTCTTCTGCATTGACCAAAGCCTCATGGAAATCCATAAACTCTTGTTTGGTCATTGGACAGTTGAGATAAGCTGCTTCTCCTTTGTCATAGCGTGACTTGAGATAAACCTTGTCCATATCGACAGTATTAACATCGATGATTGGTGCAGCTGCATCATAGAAAATAGAAGCCATCGCCTCCGTTAAGCTCATGAATCTTTTCAGCTAAAGCATCACTAGTTAGAGGATCCTGTTGCGACCACTGTGATAGCATCTGTCGGCAATTCAGTGATTTCATCGCGAATCACTTCAATCAGTGGGTGTTGGGATACCTTCTCAGTTACCCGATTAGCAAAGCCTTCACGGTCCACTGCCAGCGCTCCACCAGCTGGTACTCGAGTCGCTTCAGCTGCTTCAAGGATGACAGAACCTAAGCGACGCATTTCTTCTTTGAGGAGCCCGACAGCATTGGTCAACGAATCCCCACGAAGAGAGTTGGAACAGACTAACTCAGCAAAATTGTCTGTTTTGTGTTGCGGAGTGGATTTGACTCCCCGCATTTCATAAAGCTTCACTGGGAATTCCCTGTTGGGCAATCTGGTAAGCCGCTTCCGAGCCAGCAAGGCCCGCACCGATAACATTGATATAAGATTGAGACATGACACTAATACCTCTTTGGGTGGAACCTAAGTCCATATTAAAACAACCAACTGGACTGTTTGACACCCACAAATCTTTCTAAATTCATACTTGGTCCATTATACCAAAAAGCCAGGTAAAAAAAGACAGGGAGGCTTTCTCCTTCCTGTCTAGACTTTTAACTCTGTTATTTGTCTTATAGACACAACCAAGCTGCTAAAGAGGGCAGATAGGATACTGAAATAAGGATCCCAATCAAAGTAATACTCCGCAAAGGCTGGATTTCTCCGAAATTTTATTGTAGCGGGCGATAGATTTGGCCGTAAAGACTAGGCCCGATCGAAGCAAATTGCCCATAGACGAGACAGGCACCAATCACCAAACGCTCTAAAAAAAGCCAATCATGGAACCAGCCCCAGTGATCGTATCCATCTTTCTTCTTGCATGGTAGGTTGATACTTGGCAAAACAGAATTTTAAAAGGCAATATTGCTTGGTTTCCCAACTAGGAGGACATAAAAGATCAGATTTAAAGTGTCCATAGGGTAGAAGATAGGTCGTGCCATTCTTCGCTCCCAAAAAGGACTAGACAGCTAATGATGCCGATATGCAAGACTTGATCCAGCGCAAAAGGTCCATGCGTTTTGGTAATTTCAATTGCTTCTGCACGATCGGTTTTACGAAATCTATTCCAGCATGAGTTAGTAAAATGACCAAGCAAATCCACCACAAATCCAGATGACAGAGCACCACGACAAACAGAGGAAGAGCTACATACAGAATATGAAGTCCTAGAACCTTCTTATCCTGATCCTTACGATCCGCCATCTTTTTGGCTTTGAAAATAATAATCTGATAACAAATGACAAATCAACAAGAGAATCAAGTATGGATTCATTACGATATTAGACAATCCTGCTCATGACCATCTCCTTTTCACTAGAGCTTTGTATACTAGCAAGGCAGCTGCTCTCCCACGTAAATATACGCGAATACTGCTACTCTTTCAAACCGTTTAGACAGTGCACTTGGGTTGATAGCTAGTGATTGAGCCAAAGTCTTGCTGACTAAAGGACTTTTCACTATATACGGATCTCTTTAGAAGATTGAGCAGGATCTCTTCCTGACTATCCACGCCAACCCTGAACGAATGGCTTCTCCAGAAGCGATGAGCGCGTTCACAAAAAGTCTTGGTTTTCCTTCCCACTGGAAAAAAATAGATCTGGGTATTACCATAATCATTTTTTTCTGATGAACAAATATTGATGGCTGCGCGTGCATTCCAATAAGCTGGACCATCTGCTCCAACACTTATGCAAGGGATCAATAGCTGTTACAATCTCCCCGAGGCCAATACCCAAAACGAAGTTGAGTAGGGACTCAGTTTCTGAACGCAGGGTATCAATGATTTGAAAAAAATAGGAGCATCCACTTTTAAAAGCGCCTGAAACTCATCCCCCAAGGTCAAAAGGTAAAACAGGGATGCCAGGTAATCTCCAAATAACTCATTCATCTTTCTGAAGCGTTTTTTCCTAACTGTTTTTTTGCAGGTCAAAGACGTTCTTGAACCATTTTTGGAATCAATAACATCTGCAATCAAAGCAAGATACATAAGCCTCACCTCCATATGTCTATTATAACGAAAAAGCAAAAATGTCTATTATAACAGACATTTTACAAAAATTGCCGTTATAATAGACATCTAATCATTTAAATAATTATTTTGACTTTTTTTCTTCTTCATAGTCGCCCATTGCTACATACGACTTGTTTGCCACCACCACGAACTTTCTTTCTCAACTAAGTAATGACCACATTTTGGACAGTCACGGCCAATTGGCTTGTCCCAAGAAGTAAATTCACAGTCTGGGTAGCGATTACAGCCATAGAAAATACGATTTCGTTTGGTTTTACGCTCAATGATTTGTCCCTGGTGACAGTTTGGACACTCCACCCCGATTTCTTTGACAATGGCTTGAGTATGACGACAATCTGGGAAATTACTACAAGCATAGAACTTACCAAAACGTCCTAATTTAATCACCATCGGGCTGCCACAGACTTCACAATCAAAACCAGCTGGTTCGTCTTTGATTTGGATTTTTTTCCATCTCTTCTTCAGCCTTCGCGACTTCTTTAGAGAATGGTTTGTAGAAGGCATCAATGACTTTTTGCCACTCTTCTTTTCCGAGTTCGACATCATCGAGTTTCCCTTCCATCTCCGCTGTGAAGGTCACATTAACGATATCTGGGAAAAATTCAACAATCAGTTTATTAACGATCTCCCCTAACTCCGTTGGTTCAAAAGCGTTTAGCTACAAGCTTCACATAATAGCGTTTTTGAATAGTCTCAATCGTCGGAGCATAGGTTGAAGGACGACCCTACTCCATTTTCTTCCAGCGTCTTAATCAAGGTCGCTTCAGAATAACGAGCCGGTGGTTGGGTAAAAGTGTTGCTCAGGCTTTGCTATTGACCTGCTTGACGATATCACCCTTCTACCATATCCGGCAACATCTTGTTCTTATCTGAATCATTATAAATCGCCAAATAACCATCAAACTTCACCTGGCTCCCATTTGCCGTATACTGAACCCCATTTTGACCTAAACGGACATTCATAGTATCAAAGACAGCTGCCGTCATCTGGCTAGCGACAAAACGATTCCAAATCAAAGGGTGTAGAGTTTCAGTGGTCTTTGTCCAAGTATTTAGCAATGCTCTCAGGAGTATTGAAAGACGCTAGAACGGACGAATCGCTTCATGGGCATCTTGGGCACCAGAAGCATTCTTCACACGGCTTCCATGCTTAGAATATTTCTCACCGAAGCGATCCACGATAAAGTTAGCTGCCTCATTTTGTGCAACCGGACTGATCCGTGTGGAGTCGGTACGCATATAGGTAATCAAACCTTGAACACCAGAGCCAATATTGATTCCTTCGTACAACTGCTGAGCGACCATCATGGTCTTGCGTGTACGGAAAGTTGATCTTATTAGCTGCATCCATCTGCATAGAAGAGGTGGTGTAAGGAAGGGTGCATTCCGACGACGTTCTTTCTTTTCAACTTTTTCAACGGTAAAATCTTTTTGCCATCTAAGCGTTCAAAGAACTGCTTTCACCTCTTCATTGATGTTGCAGCTTCATCTTCTTGCCATCAATCCCATAGAAAGCTAGCTTGGAAATTGTTTGGTCCCTTTTTTTGAAGACACCATCAATGGTCCAGTATTCTTCTGGCTTGAAATCATTGATTTCATTTCTTCGCGATCAATGATTAATTTGAGAGCAACAGATTGTACGCGACCCTGCAGAAAGTCCTTTTTTTGACCTTTTTTTCCAAAGAATCGGTGAGATCGAATATCCCTACAATCCGGTCCAAGACCCGACGTGCTTGTTGGGCATCGACCAAGTCCGTATCGATCTTGACGCGGTTCTTTGAAAGGCATTTTTGACCGCATCCTTAGTGATTTCGTTAAAGACCACACGGTTCTTTTTCTTTGCATCCAAGTTCAAAATATGAGCCAAATGCCAAGAAATAGCTTCTCCTTCTCGGTCCGGGTCACTTGCGAGAAAGACTTGTTTAGCTTTTTTTAGCTTCTTTTTTTCAAATCATTGATCAAAGGGACCTTTTCCTCGAATATTGATATACTCTGGTTCATAGTGTTATCAAAAGTCAATCGACATGGTTGATTTTTTCAGGTCCCGAATATGGCCAACACTAGCCATGACTTTAGTAGTTACGACCAAGATATTTTTCGATTGTCTTTTCGCCTTGGCAGGAGACTCCACAATCACCAAATTTTTTTCTTGGTTGTACTGCTTTTTCTTTTTTTGTTACCACGTTTTATCCCTCTGTATTGTATAAACCTCATTGAGTTTAATACATTTTTAAGAAAGATGTCAACTAGGAACTTCTCCTATAGGAAAAATCACAATTTGTATTTAAATTCATCAAGAATGTCCTGGCCTGATGTGACAAGCTTTTGCACCTTCTTGAATCAAGTGATGGCAGCCTGCAGATTTTTCCATCTAAAATATCTCCTGGAATAGCAAAACATCTCGTCCTTCCTCCATGGCACGCTCACAAGTAATTAAACTTCCTGAACGAAGTCGTGCCTCTGCCACAATCACAGCCTGACAGATTCCTGCAATGATGCGATTTCTCTCAGGAAAATGAAACTTCAAAGGAGCCTGTCCTGGTCCATACTCGCTCAAGACAAGATGATACTCGCCCATGTGCATCTGTAGTCTTTGGTTACTCTTGGGATAAAAACATCCAGCCCCTGTTCCTATCACTCCGATGGTCTTACCACCATTTCGGATACTGGCATAATGTGCAGTCGCATCAATCCCTTTTGCAAGTCCACTGACGATGACCAGTTCATTCCCCAAGTTCCTAATAATTTTTCTCTACAGATCGTACCCCTCTCGCGTTGTCTCTCGAGCTCCCTACGACTGCAATCTTCGGTTTTGGTTAACAGCTCCAAATCTCCTTGGTAAAAAGGAGTGCAGGAGGATTGTAGATCTGTAGCAATTCCTCAGGGTATTCAGGATCAAAAATGGATAAAGATGGGAATCGTTCAAAGTCTTTTGTGTAATTGGTCGTCATCTAGTTGCCGGTATTTGTCTACAAAATGAATGATACTGCGACAGCCAGCTATCCTTGCTATCTCTTCTAAGCTTGGCAAGATTTGATCTTTCTTACAGTAATCTAAGACTCTCAAGACTTGCTCATTTGATAAACCGGCTGCTTTTAATTTAAAGATTTCAAATTTCTCCATGGTCACCTTCTACTTCCTCTCACTTATTTATTCGAAAAAGAAAAGAAAAAGCTCTATTTCTAGAACTTTTTTGATTTGGTGATGAATAAAAAGTAGGCTGCAGCGCTAATTAGGTTGCTCTCATTATGAAAGCGAGCCGCTTGAATGGGCAAAGCCTCAAATTGTTCGTGCCCTCTTTGAGAGAGCAGGTCATTGTATTGGTGATTGATTTCATAGATCAGTAGCGGTTGGCTACTAACGCCCCCTCCAATGGTCACCTTCTCAAGTCGCAACAAAGATTGAAGATTAAAAATCAGAATAGCAATATCATGACAATACTCCTGAAACAAGGTTGTCAGTTCCTCGTTACCCCCTTGGTCAAGAGCCTTGAATACAGCTATACCATCTGCCTTTTCTAGGTTCAAGATGTGACTAGCCTTCTCAACAAATTGAACAGCTGAACCGGTGTTTTCCAAAAGATTGGAAATGCCTTGCAAAAAGAGTTCTCGATGAAAACGACGATTTTCGGGCGTTCTTTCTGTCTTATTAATAGACCGAATGTATTCTGTCAGTTGCCATCCACTCAATAAATCACCGTTAGAAATAAGAGCAAGGCCAACTCCTGTCCCTAAGACCAAGGTCGCCCCGCACGGACAATCTTTTAGATTGCCAAGCCTTGCTTCTGCTAGACCTGCGGCTACTCCATCATTGAGAACAGTGACTGGTACTTGAAATATTTGTTGCAATCTACTAGCCAGAGGAATGTTGCGCAAATAAGGGATGAGACCGCCTCGAAAGACAAAGCCAAGTGTCTTTTGGATCTCACCAGGACAAGAAATGGCGATTCCGTCTATTTGTTCCCGAACAGGTGTAACGATTTCTTCTAATCCTTGCCAAAACTCCTCAATCGTAGGTGGCGTCGGGATCTTGTCTGTATGAACCAAGTGATAGTTCAGATCCATCAGACCGTACTTAATAAAGGTTCCCCCAATATCGATGGTAAATAGCATAGCCTAATCCTCACACATTGATTTGACAGGTTCAAATGAACGCCGGTGGATAGGAGTCACTCCCAGCTTGTGCAGACCAGCAAGGTGATTAGCCGTCCCATAGCCAGCGTTCTGCGCAAAATCATACCCCGGATATTCTAGATCAAACTCTTCCATCATCTGATCCCGAGTCACCTTGGCTACGATGGATGCTGCAGCAATGGATAAGGAATTAGCATCTCCTTTGATGATACTAGTTTGGGGAATAGGAAAATCTAACTTCATAGCATCAATCAAAAGATGCTGGGGTTGAGGCTCTAGCTGACCAATGGCTTCCATCATGGCTAGCTTCGTAGCTTCATAGATATTAACCTGGTCTATCACTTGATTATCCTTGATGCCGATTCCGATCGCAACGGCGTTTTTGGAGCACAGCTTCATAGATTTCCTTATGTTTGGATTTCGGAATCTTTTTACTATCGTTGAGGCCAGAAATCTTGCAACCTTTCGGCAAGATCACGGCAGCTGCAACAACTGGTCCCGCTAATGGGCCACGTCCCACTTCGTCTACTCCTGCAATGAGCTCAATCTCACGCGCATAGCATTCTTTTTCATAGGCCAGCATTCCTTCTAAGCGCTCATCTTCATCTAAACGTTTTTGGATTTCTTTTTTTCGCTTTGCGATCGCTTGGATCACACCAGATCGGCTATCCTGTTCCAATTCAGTCAATAAAGGATCGTCTAACCGCTGAATGCTTGCTAATCGTTCTTTAATTCCCTTAATGGTTGCCATCAATTTCCCCTACTCGATCCAGCGTATACCGTCCCAATTTTCCATCGCGAACATCTTTGACAAAGAGTTGGTAAAAACGGTCGTAATCTTCACGAAATCCCTAATTTCTGGGTCATCTCCATAATGATTTCAGGAGCTTCTTGTTCCAGATCCATTTGTTTAAAACGTTCCTGCAAAACTGCTGGGTAGTGCTCTTTAAAATAGTTAAGGCCAAAGATGGTCACTTCATCCATTGGAAGCAACTGGTCCTTGATGGCGCCTGTTAAGGCGAGTTTTAAAGCCACTTCTTCATCTTCAAACTTGGGCCAGAGAATCCCTGGAGTATCCAAGATTTCAAGATCCTTATTCGTTTTTCAACCATTGTTGCCCCTTTAGTCACGCCCTGGTTTATTCCCAACAACAGCAATCTTTTTTCCCCGCTAAGCGGTTCATCAGAGTTGATTTCCCAGCATTAGGAATCCCGATGATCATGGTCCGAAGGGTTTCAATCTGAATCCCTCGTTCCTTTTGACGGGCAATTTTATCGGCCATCAAACTCTTAGCAGCATCTGTGACCTTCTTAACCGTAGATTGCTCTTTGGAGTTAATGGCTAGGGTTTTGATCCCTTGTGATTCAAAATAGTCCTGCCATTCTTTTGTCGCCACAGGATCGGCCAAGTCTACCTTGTTTAAAAATCATTAATTTAGGGCTTATCACCAACAATTTTTGTTAACATAGGATTTTGGCTTGATAGTGGCAAACGAGCATCTACCAAAACCGTCACAAAATCCACAAATTTTAAATTTTCTTGTACTTGTCTTCTAGCTTTGGACATGTGTCCAGGAAACCATTGAATAGTTGCCATAATCTCACTTCCTTTCCAGTTCAATCTCTTCTATTATACCATGTTTTCTAGAATTCTCAGTGATTAATAAAAATACTAAAAAGAAGCTACCGAAGTAACTTCTATTTTTATATTCTAGCGAATTTGTTCAAAATGCAAATGGACGGCGATGTGGTCTCCGTAGCCACTACGCTCTAAATCACGTTGCAAGCGATAAGAAATGTAGTGTTCTGCAATGGTAATATAACCTGCTCCCAGCAAGCGTTGTTCCACTAATGATTGGATCATACTGATGGTTGCACGTTCTACTTGGGCTTCATCCAAATCCATGGCAACTTTCTTCGTTACTTGAGCTAGGTTTTGTCGCAAATCATCTGTCAAAACATAGACAACTTGCGCAGCTTTCAAAATAGCTTGGTAAATTTTATCTGGGTTGAATTCAACCACTTCTCCACTACGTTTAATGACTTCCATCGGAGTCTCCTTTATTTTAAATTTTCATGAATACTCCATTTCCTTTATAAAGAAATGAAGACCTACTACTTTATTATATAATTTTTTTACAAAGAATCAAAGGTCTTTCAAAAAAATAGATTCATTGATTGGGAAGTTAAGTTATTTTTTTATTCAAACACATTTTCTACAATAAAATATTAGTAATCTGGTCTTAAAACTCCCGTAATGATTTCTTTGGTCGCGTGGTAATCCCCATCCACTACAACCTTGATAATGCGCTTCGCTTCTTCTGCAGGTGCTGGCACCAATGGCAAACGAGTTGGTCCTGCTTCAAAGCCCATATAGTTTAAGACAGCTTTGACAGGAGCTGGACTCGGATAAGAGAAGAGAGCATTGACTTTAGGGATAAATTGACGTTGGATAGCCGCAGCCTTTTTTTAATATCGTTGTGTTCAATAGCTTGGAACATCTCATGCATTTCATCTCCATTTGTATGAGAAGCCACTGAGATCACTCCATCTGCACCAAGATTCATCGCATGGAAAGCATCTCCATCTTCCCCTGTATAGACGAGAAATTCTTCTGGCTTGTGTTCAATCAAATAGGCCATATTAGCAAGAGTTGTACACTCTTTGACCCCAATGATATTTGGGTGTTCTGCCAAACGAAGCATGGTTTCAGGTGTCATTTCTACTACCACGCGTCCAGGAATATTGTAGATAATAATCGGAAGATTAGATGCATCCGCAATCGCTTTAAAGTGTTGATACATTCCTTCTTGGGATGGTTTGTTGTAGTAAGGGACGATAGCCAATCCTGCTGCAAAGCCACCAAAAGCATCCACTTCTTTAACGAACTCAATCGAGTCGCGTGTTTCATTGGTTCCGACACCAGCGATCAAAGGAACTCGACCATTGACAATCTTTTGAACGGCCGCAAAGAGTTGCAATTCCTCATCGTGGGTCAGAGTTGGACTTTCTGCAGTCGTTCCAGCTAAGAGAATCCCATCTGTATGATGTGCCAAGAGGTGCTCGATCAAGGCAGGAAGAGCATCAAAATTAATGGTTCCATCTTCATGGAAGGGGTAATAAATGCAGTGATGATTTTACAATCTTTTTAAATCTTGATAAGACATAGAAAAACCTTTCTCTATATAAGAAAGAGGCTGGGGCTTGCTTGCCTTTGCCTCATGATCTGTTCATAAAACAAGTTGATTCGTTAGAAAGCTGAGGAAGAAATCAAACTCTTCGAGTTACTGATTTCTGTTTCGTGACGCAGTGGTTGATTGGAACTACTCATGTTTGCAACATTCGTACTTCCTAATCAACTGTGCGGGGGAAAAACTACGAAATCAAACTCTTCGAGTTACTGATTTCTGTTTTTCTCCCTATTTCAACTCAAATTTCAATTCAGCTGTTGGACGTACGAGTCCACGTTCGTGAAGAGTTTCTGCGATTTGGACTGAGTTCCAAGCAGCTCCTTTAAGGAGGTTATCTGAAACCACCCACATGTGGATTCCTTTTTCAGCATCCAAGTCTTTACGAATCCGTCCAACGAAAGTATCGCGTGAACCGACCGCATTAACGGCTTGTGGGTAGATTTGGTGAGCAACATCGTCTTCAAGGACTGCACCTGGGAATTCTGCAATAGCAGCTTTCACTTCGTCAATTGGTGCCACTTCTTTTGTTTCAATGTAGACTGACTCTGAGTGAGCTGACAAGACTGGAATCCGCACACATGTTGCTGAAACGGCAATGCTATCATCTTCCATGATTTTCTTGGTTTCGTTTGTCATCTTCATTTCTTCGTAAGTATAGTCGTTTTCTGTGAAGACATCGATTTGTGGAAGAGCGTTGAAAGCAATTGGGTAATGTTTTTTATCACCACCACATGGCAAGATTTCAGCTTTGACATCGCGTGGGTTAACGCCGTCATTCAAGACTTCTTTCAACTCACGTTGGGTTTCAAGAATAGCTCCCATACCAGCACCTGAAACAGCTTGGTAAGTAGACACGATGATACGGTCCAAGCCCCATTTTTGACGAACTGGCTCAAGCGCTACCATCATTTGGATGGTTGAACAGTTTGGACAAGAGATGATTCCGTTGTGAGCATCAAGCGCATGTGCATTCACTTCAGGAACAACCAATGGGACATCCGGATTTTGACGGAAATAAGAAGTGTTATCAACCACTACTGCGCCTGCTTTCACCGCATAAGGTGCATATTTGGCAGATGTTGAACCACCAGCTGAGAAGAGAGCAATATCAACCCCTTCGAAAGCATCTTCAGTCGTTTCCTCAATGGTCACGTCTTGCCCTTTAAATTGCAAGACTTTTCCTGCAGAACGTGCTGACGCAAGGTAGCGAATTTTATCGATTGGAAGAGTAGATTCTTCCAACATTTTGATCATTTGAGCACCAACGGCACCTGTAGCACCGACAACAGCAACTGTGTATCCCATAGTAAATCCTCTTTCAAAATTTTCTAAAAAAATTGAGTATTTGTACTATTATACAATTTTTTTGACATAAATGAAAAAGTCCTGAAGGCACAAAAATCCTGATCCGAAGATCAGGATTCGAGGCACTTTTCGGTGAGAACAGCCGGTTCACACAACTGTTCAAGGTCCGCTCCTGCGTTACAATTGAATGTAGACCTCCTCAGCGCAAAAGGCTCCTAAGAGCCAATCGACTCATCGCATAAATCTAGTTTACCATGAACATCCACAAACTGTCAAGAAGGTAGGTACTTGCTTCCTTCTCGAATGCTTAAAGGAGATAACTGTTCTCGATAGCGGTCGATAAAGGCCTCTACCCAATCTGGATTAACCTTGGAATAATTGCGTAAACTCCAGCCGATTGCCTTATTTATAAAGAACTCGCTTTGACCTAGATTATTGAGGATCACTTTTTCTAACAAATCCGTATCTGTTTTTTCTTTCCTCATAAGCTGGTGATCAATGGCAATCCGCCTCAACCAAAAGTCCCGATCCTTACTCCAATCCAGCATAATCTGCTTGGTTTCTGGATAGGTGAAAGTAATCTCTCCGATAATGCGGTCCAACTGATCAATACTATCCCACCATGATTTGGTTTGAGCCAATTTCTTTAGCTTTGGAAAAATCTTCGAGCTTCAAGTTCTTTTTCACTCGATCTAAATAATCCATGGCTACATACTGAAACTCCCGATAGGGTTGTGTCCAACAGGCTTCAACAAAGTGCCAATCGACTGTTTTTCCTATGTGGCCTTTAAAAAATCCTTTCTCAATCCTACGTAAGGTAGGCTTTTGAATACCAAGAAATTTGAAATGCCCCTTCATATAAGCTTCCATATCAGGGACCTTTTCAGGAACTGTTGCTGCTTCTAAAATGGGAATCAAGTCTTCAATCTTCATCTTCTTCCTCACATTTCAAGAGTGTTACTGGCCCTTCGATCGTCTTTTGCATCCAGACGATATCATGCCATTTGTTAAACTTATAGCCAATCTTTGGGAAATGAGCGACTTGAACATAGCCCCGCTTTTCATGCATGGAAATGCTGGCCTCGTTCGGAACTGCGATACAGGCCAGAAAGCGTAAGTAGCCTCGTGCTTGCAACTCCTCTTCTAGGGCAGTATAAAGAGCCGATCCAATCCCTTGTCCACGAGCTTCTTTTGCTACATAAATAGACAATTCAGTGGTCCAATCATAGGCAGCGCGTGCATAATAGGTCGAGGCATAGGCATACCCCACCACTTTCCCATCAACTTCTGCGACCAAATAAGGAAATTGAGTCAGCGTTTTTGTGATGCGTCTTTCAAATTCCTGGACAGTCGGAACATCGACCTCAAAGGTAATGGCTGTCTCTGTCACATAAGGTTGGTAAATCGCTCGGATAGCTGCTGCATCGCTAAGCTGAACGGATCGAATCATCATGGTGGCCTCCTAATTAGATTATACCTAGTATACCGATATGCCTTCTCACTGTCAATGAAGGACTAGCAGCAAGCAAAAAATCCTGGAATTATATCCAGGATTTCCATCCTTCTTAAACCGTTTGACGTAACCCCGTCATCCGGTAAAGGAATAAAGCACTCGGAGCTTTCAAAAAGCTCTTTTGCTTGGAATTTGTTGCTTTCAAGACATAGTTAGGTTTGACTGTTTTGGTGACTGTCTTTGCTTGTTTAAGATTCAGACCGGTTTGTTTTTAGACAGTTGAACTTTCGAAGGTTGAAGGGAAGCTTTTCACTGCACCTACTTGAAGTGGTTTTTCTTTCACTTTCAAGACTTGTCCAACTGGTTTTGAAGCGGAGGCAGACACTCCTCCTTCAGTCGCTTGAGTGAGTTGCGCTATTGTCTGATTGTTTCTAACTTCTACACGGTTTAGGATACCTCCATTTGGATTGAGGTGATCGGTCACACCTGTATCAAATGGCGCTATAAATACATTGTCCTCAATGGTGACATTTTTAATATCTCCATAGCGCGTTTCAACATCAATTGATCCACGATGCTTGTTGTAGATATCACTCTTCGTTCCTGTACGCTCCAAGAGATTGTGGTGAACCCGAATTCCTTCTTCATTCAAATCAAAGTTATGGCCCTTAAAGACAGTTGTCAAGCGAATTCCGGAATCCCCTGATATTGTCTTTAATCCGATTGTAGGCAATTTCATGACCTTTTCCACCAAAGATTCCAACACCCCCAGCGCGCCAACCGAGTTCAATTGTATTGTACAAGAATTTATTATTTTTCTACTGCCGATTCTGTCCCATCCGCAATACTTGACCAGCTGGCTAGTCCATCATCTCCATTTCCACGAATACTAGAATTGCGGACAATCGAATTCTTAGTCCCTTGGGCAAAGTTGACTCCGTCAGCCAGGTTGTTTCGCAAACGAACATTTTCTACTACTAGACCATCTGTGTACTTCATATCGTTTTTGCCAGCATAATCGCCAATCCACATGCCAACTTCAAAATGCTCGGCCCAAATATCGTGAATGTGAGAGTTCTTCCCTGGCGTTCCAGAAATGGCCTTGTACTGAGCTTTTTTTCACCATAGCGTGAACGAAGGTTGGAGGACAGATAGACATCGCTAAATTCAACATGGTTGTCTTGGTGAAGGAAGTCAAAACCACCGCCCCCAGCTTGGTCGCTAGTGAAATGCAGTTGGGTATGCCAGATACCAGCTCCTGAAATCTTCATATCAGAAGCATCGATACCGACTTTTCGATTGAGATTAAATCGCCCAGCTGGGATATAGACATTCTTTCCGGTTTGTTTAGCTTCATAAATCGCATCATAGAGGGCCTGGCTGTCATCAGTATCATCGTTTGGCGTTGCCCTTTAGAAATGATATTGACGGCATTATCTCCCTGAGCAATCGGATCTGGAGCCTGCTCAAATTCCACAAAGTCAAGACCGTAATGGACGTCGTCTGCTTTGTTTTTTACGAGTGAAACCACATCTCCTTTTTGAAGCTGAAGTCCTGGAAGGAGACTGTGTACTTCATCAAATTGGAACCGAGCGCGTGTATCAGCCTGTGCACTATCGTGTACACCTTTGTCATTCAAGTACTGCCAGTTTGACGTAGATGAAAGATCCAATTGTTGAACACTGTGACCATTCACCTGAACATCGAGTTGTCCACTGGCTCCATCTGGTACTGTGTAGCGTACGGTTAAGGCATTGGCTGGTTCATTGACCTTAAAGGAGACACCATCTCCCTTTTCTTTTAAAGCGACATAGGTCTGTTCAGAAGCTTCAATAGCTGTTGAGTGAGTGTCTTGAGACTGCTCTACCTCTGCCTTTCCAAGGAGGTTCCCTTTGTCTGCCTCATAACGGGTGTAAGGCATAGATGCTCCATATTGGCTGGTATCTACTTGGGAGCTTGCGGGATCAGAGGTTGTCGCTTCTTGCCCTTGTGTTTGGACTTGTGCCTGCTCTCCAGCTTGATCAGCTGCCACAGATTTTCCAGTCAAAAAACAAGCCCCCATGATCGCAATCACGACAGAAAAGACTCCAAGCTTAGACTTGCAGAATGCCAAAAATGATATCTTTGTTTAAATGACTCATCACACATTTCTCCTTTTATTTTTTTACAACGATTCTATCCTAATAAAAATTATCATGACAAACAAAGGTGAATTGTGTGAAAATTCTGTATCAATTTGTTGCAGAAAATGTTAACCTTTTTATGTAGTAATAAAAGTGAGTAAGAAAAAGAGGCTGAGAATGCTTGAACTGCACCCTCAAAAAGTTAGACAGAAAAATCTAACTTTTGGGGTGCTTTTTATTATGAAATTAACTTTTGAAGATAAAGTTCAAATATATGAATCAAGAAAAGCAAGGAGAGAGTTTTTAGGCGACTTTCAAATCAATTTGGGATAAAGATTTCTAATCTTCAGTACATGATTAAATTGATTGATCGTTATGGAATAGAAATCGTAAAAAAAGGAAAAGAATTGTTACTATTCTCCTGAACTAAAAACGAGAAATCATTGATAAAGTCTTACTTGAAGGTCGTTCACAAAGAAGTGTAAGCCTTGATTATGCTCTTCCCAAACCAAGGAATGCTTCCAAATTGGCTGGCACAATACAAGAAAAAAATGGGTATACTATTGTTGAGAAAACAAGAGGAGAGCACCTAAAATGGGACGTAAGCTAAAGAAGAAATCTGAAGAAATGACAGAGTTAGAACGTCTTCAAGCAGAAAATGAATACCTGAGAGCGGAGAATGCTATTCTAAAAAAGTTGAGAGAACTCCGATTGAAGGAGGAAAAAGAGAAAGAAGAAAGACAGAAATTGTTCAAGAATTAATCACTGAGTTTTCGTTAGATATTCTTCTAAAGGCCATTAAACTTGCTCGTTCGACCTACTATTATCATTTGAAACAGCTAGACAAACCAGATAAGGATCACGGGCTTAAAGCTGAAATCCAATCTATTTTTACTGAACACAAGGGAAATTATGGCTATCGTCGGATACATTTAGAATTAAGAAATCGCGGTTTTTTGGTCAATCATAAGAGGGTTCAGCGGTTGATGAACGTCCTCAATTTACAAGCTAGAATCCGGCAGAAGCGAAAGTATTCTTCTCACAAAGGAGATATTGGTAAGAAAGCCGACAACCTTATTCAACGCCAGTTTGAAGCTTCAAAACCAATGGAAAAGTGCTACACAGATGTGACAGAATTTGCCATTCCAGCAAGCAGCCAAAAGCTCTATTTATCACCAGTATTAGATGGTTTTAACAGTGAAATCGTCGCTTATAATCTTTCAACTTCACCAAATTTAGAACAAGTGAAAGCTATGTTAGACCAGGCCTTTACTGAGAATCATTACACAAATACAATTCTCCATAGTGATCAAGGATGGCAGTATCAACACCAGTATTATCATCGTTTTTTAGAGGATAAAGGAATTCAACCGTCCATGTCACGTAAAGGAAACAGCCCAGACAACGGCATGATGGAATCCTTCTTTGGCATTTTGAAATCGGAAATGTTTTATGGTTACGAGAATACATTTAAGTCACTTAACCAATTGGAACAAGCTATTGTAGACTATATTGACTATTACAACAACAAACGAATTAAGGTAAAACTAAAAGGACTCAGTCCTGTGCAATACAGGACTAAATCCTTCACTTAAATTATTTGTCTAACTTTTTGGGGTCAGTACAGCTTTCTCAAACCTCTTTTGATAACACGAGCTTATTCCGCTTTTTTATTTGAAAATTGGCTATTGTAGAGCTCATAGTAGAATCCTTTATCTGCTAACAAAGGATTGGTGATTTCCTTGCTCGATGATTTGCCCATCTTTGAGGACAAAGGATTTTATCTGCTTCTTGAATGGTAGACAGGCGGTGAGCAATGACAAAGCTAGTCCGCCCTTTCATCAAATTCTTCATAGCTTTTTTTGAATCAAGAGCTCTAAACGCGTATCGACAGAAGACGTCGCTTCATCCAAAATCAAGATTTTAGGATTAGCCAGGAGCGCACGCGCAATGGTTAGGAGTTGCTTTTTGCCCTAGAGAAATATTGCTGAGACTCTGGTTCATTTCCATATTGTAACCACCAGGAAGCGTCCTGATAAAGTGATCGACATTGGCTGCCTTTGCAGCTTCAACAATTTCTTCATCCGTTGCTTCGAGATTACCAAAAGCGAAGGTTTTCTTTGATGGTTCCTTCATATAACCAAGCATCCTGAAGCACCATTCCGAATTGTTTGCGGTAATCTTGGCGAGATAGATGACGAATATCATGACCATCGACTGTAATCGATCCTGCAGTCACATCGTAAAAGCGCATGAGCAAATTAATCAGGGTTGTTTTTCCTGCTCCAGTCGGTCCGACAATGGCCACCATTTCACCTGGTTTGACTTCTAGGTTGAAATCACGAATCAATGGTTTGTCTGCTACATATTGAAATCTACGTTTTTAAAGCTAACCTGACCTGTCAAATCTCCAGAGAGGGTTTCTGTCACATCTGCTACTTCATCTGGTTCATCCATGACTTGGAAAATCCGGTCTAGAGACGATTTGGCACTTTGTAGCTGTCCTGCCAATTGGGTCAAGTTTTGAATCGGTTGGTTGATCTGCCAAACATATTGAACGAAGGCCTGCATATTCCCGACAGTCAAACGACCTGCTAACACTTGCAAACCACCCATCAAAGCGATAATAAGGTAAGTCAAATCAGAAATTCCATTTAAAATCGGCATCATTAAGCCAGAAATGAAATTAGCCTTGAACCCTACTTTTTGAAGGTGATGGGTAATATCATGAAACTCTTCCTGGGAAGATTTTTCCCGAACGTAGAGCTTAAGGACATTAAAGCCTGTTAAATTTTCTTGCACAAAGCCGTTCATTGCCCCCAAAACATCTGCCTGCTCTTTAAAGTAAGGCTGAGATTTTTTCATGATAAATCGAGCACTGAAATAAGTGATTGGAATGGACAGGATGACCACTAGACCCAGCTGGATATTTAAGTATAAGACCATGCTGATGACAAAAAGCAAGGTAAAGATGGCATTAACGATTTGTAAGAAGGACTGTTGCAAGGCATTCGAGACAGTTTCGACATCGCTAGTAAAACGTCCTAACAAATCACCAAACTGATGCCGGTCAAAATAGGAAACCGGAATGTGATTGATTTTATGAGACAAATCATTTCGCATGTCCTGAACAGTCTTTTGAACAGCATTGGTCATGAAATAGTTGGAATAATAAGATCCCAACTCATAGAGAACCCCACGGAATAGATAGAGCGTCATAATGATCGCGATATAGGAGGTGTTAAGACCAGCACCTGCAAGGCCTTTTGCCATATCCATGAGATTTTTTGTCAACTCAGTAATCGCAAGCCCCAAAACAAAGGGTTCGACAACACTCATGATGACACTCAGGATTTTTAAGAAAATGGACAAGCAAACTTCCAAGCGATAGGCTCTCAAGTAAGTCCATAGTCTAGAAAAACTGTTTTGTTCTTGTTTCATCTGCTTCTCCTTTCTATTCCTCTGTTAATGATGGACTATCGAGCTGCGAATTAGCAATTTCACGATAGATCTCATTGCTTTCCATCAATTCATCGTGGGTTCCTCGACCGACGATTTCCCCTTGGTCCAAGACAATAATTTGATCCGCATCCATAATGGTTCCCACGCGTTGCGCTACGATCAAGACGGTCGCATCTCCTGTAACTTCTTTGAGACGCTTCCGCAAAGTGGCATCCGTCTTGTAGTCTAAGGCAGAGAAGGAATCATCAAAAATAAAGACATCTGGATCTTTGACAACGGCACGAGCGATGGACAAGCGTTGTTTTTGACCACCTGAAAGGTTGCTACCACCTTCTGCCAAATGCGTATCAAAGCGTTCCTCACGGCTGTCGATAAATTCCTTGGCTTGGGAAATTTCAGCCGCTTGTTCTAGCTCTTGTACAGAGGCATCTTCTTTTCCATAACGAAGGTTCTCAGCAATGGTTCCTGTAAAAAGCAAGGCCTTTTGCGGAATAAAACCAATCTTTTGGCGAAGGGCTTTCAGATTGTAGTCACGGACATCCACACCATCCACCAAAATCTTCCCTAGGGTGACATCATAGAATCGAGGAATCAACTGCACAAGTGAAGATTTCCCAGAACCGGTCGAGCCGATAAAGGCAATCGTTTCTCCAGGTTTGGCCTGAAAGGAAATGTTGTGGAGAACCGGACTCTCTGTCTCACCTGGATAAGCAAAGGTGACATTGTCAAATTCCAAATAGCCACGAGATGCTGTTTCTGTTACACCATTCTCATTTGGATCGATCGAAATGTGCATGTCCATGATTTTCTTGAGCCGACGACTAGAAACCGCAGTCCGAGGATACATGGTAAAGAGATTGGCTAAAAAGAGGAAAGATAAGAGAGCGTGGAAGCTATATTCAATAAAGGCAACCAGATCCCCAATTTTCAAACTACCGTCATGAAGAGGATCCAAAGCAAACCAGACAATCGCCACAATCATAGCAATGATGATCTGCACAAATAGGGGTTCTGTCAAACCAGTTAGTTTGAACAATTTATTCGAGTTTTCTGCGTAGACTTCATTTTCAGCCGCAAATTTATCCTCTTGGAATTCTTCACGGGCAAAGGCACGAATCACACGAAGTCCAGTCAAATTTTCACGTGCAAATTGATTAAGATGGTCGAGTGTCTTTTGTTGCTTCTCGGAAAGTGGACGTGTCTTAACTGCTACATACCAAACGACGACAGCAAGAAATGGTACTGATACCGCTACAATCCACGCTAAAGAAGGACTGGTCGTCAGAATCAAGAGAACACTGGAAACCATCATCAAGGGTGTGATGACCCCCATCTTCAACATAGAATCCGCAAACTGCATCAAAACAAAGGCATCAGAAGTCAAGCGAGTGACCAATGACGATACCCCGATTTGCTCATACTCGTGATGCGAGTACTCCTGTAACTTAGCATAGAGGTCATTGCGCATATCTCGGACCATGGTGGTCGTTAGCTGACCAACCGCGTAAGACAAGATAATCCGCCCCACAATCCCAAGCAAGATAATCGCAAACATGACCCAGCCCCCAGAAATAAAGCCGATCCACATCACGTGGGTTAATCCCCTCATCAATCATGCGAGCTAGAATCGTTGGCAAGCCCAAATTGACAATAACAAACAGGACCGCCGAAAATAGATTCAGGGCTAGCCACTTTGGGATACTTTTTCAAGTAGGACCAAATATAAAGCATAGATGATTCTCCTTTTTCCATAAATATCAACCTTGATCACACAGAAAAGAGGAGCGAGACGAAATCATTTTTCAAAGAAAATCATTCCTGCCCCAGTCCCATCTGTAGTCTCATTCATTATACCAAACCAGTCATAAAAAGTAAAAGCAAAGAGAGTGGGACAGAAATCGGTAATTCGTTAGAATTCGATTTCGTCGTCCTACCTCCGCAAAAGTTGAGTAGGGCTGTAAAAGATGATGAAATCAGCGTAGTAGAGCCCACTCAACCACTGCGTCTTGCTCGACAATCCAAAAACAATTGAGAGGCTAAGACTTTTGTCCCAGCCTCTCAGTCGCTTTATTTTGTACGTTTGAATTTAGCATTTTTAAGAATCATAAGATCCCCTTGGTTGTTATTACTTAACTTAGAAAGATCAAATGTCAAATAGTCACCATCGACCTTGTATGTAATCTTTTTCTCCACCACCATCTTTTTGACTCGATTGTTTTCTCTTTTTGATTGATTTTTGACATCATAAGATCGCTCATTCTTTTGACCAGCGACTTCACCCGCGATGCTGAGGGTTCCTTTTGGATCTTTGATCTTAATAGAAACTTCAAAATTAATAACGTCTCCAATAGACTCTAATTGACTACCTGATAAGCCTTGCTCCTCAAGAATTTTCTTGAGTTCAGTTTTTGATGGTTTGTAGACATAAGTCCCTGTTATCACTTTTGCCACCACATGCCACCAATAGGACTGCTGCAAAAACAGCTACTACAGCCAAAAAGAATACGTTTTATATTTTTCATAAACAATCTCCTAATGTATTTTATAATCAGATTTTTACCACTATTTTAATACCGATTTAAGATGTTTTAAAGAAGAAAAAGAGCAGGTTTTGTATTGACCCCAAAAAGTTAGACAATTAATTTATCAAAGGATTTAGTTCTGTATTGCAGGACTGAGTCCCTTTAGTTTTACTTAATTCGTTTTGTTGTTGTAATAATCAATATAGTCTACAATAGCTTGCTCCAATTGCTCAAGTGAGTGAAATGTCTTCTCATAACCGTAAAACATCTCAGACTTAAGAATGCCAAAGAAGGACTCCATCATGCCATTATCTGGGCTGTTTCCTTTACGTGACATGGACGGTTGGATTCCTTTATCCTCTAAAAAATGATGATAATACTGATGTTGATACTGCCATCCTTGGTCACTATGGAGAATAGTATTTGTGTAATGATCCTCACTGAAGGCCTGGTCTAACATAGATTTCACTTGTTCTAAATTTGGTGAAGTCGAAAGATTATAGGCGATAATTTCGCTATTAAAGCCATCTAAAACCGGCGATAAATAGAGTTTTTGACTGCTTGCTGGAATGGTAAATTCTGTCATCTGTCGTAGCACTTTTTCCATTGGTTTTGGATGCTTTCAAATTGGCGTTGAATAAGGTTGGCTGCTTTCTTTTCCAATCTCTCCTTGGTATGAAGAATACTTCCGTTTACGACGAATTCGAGCACTTAAACCAAGGACCTTCATCAGGCGTTGAACTCTTTTGTGATTGACCACATAACCACGATTTCTCAATTCAAGAGTCATTCGGCGAAAGCCATAATTTCCTTTGTGCTCAGTAAAAATAGATTGAATTTCAGCTTTAAGATCTTTATCTTTGTCAAACCTATCCAGTTGCTTCAACTGATAGTAGTAAGTTGAGCGAGGTAAACGAGCCGCTTCAAGAAGTAAATCTAGTCGAAATCCTCCTGAAGCCATTTCTCTAATTGTCTCTGCCTTTCTAGTTGTAAGGCTTCGTCCCTGACTTCTAGCTCTTTTAACTTTTTTAAGTAAGCCACCTCGGTACGTAAGCGTTCATTCTCTTCTTGGAGCCGCTCTAGTTCTGTCATTTCTTCCCAAGTTTTCTTACGTTTACGTCCCATTTTAGGTACTCTCCCTCTTGTTTTCTCAACAATAGTATACCCGTTTTTCTTGTATTGTGCCATCCAATTTGGAAGCATACCACGATTTGGGAGAGCATATTCGAGAGAAACTCTATCTTGAGACCAGTTTTCATGTAGAACTTTATCAATCATTTCTTGTTTTAATTCAGGAGAGTAGTAACGATTTTTTCCTTTTTTGACGAACTCTATTCCATAACAATCAATCAATTTAATCATGTACCCTAAGATTAGAATTGTTTATCCCAAATTTATTTGAAAGTTGCTCTAAGCTATATCCTTGTTTTTCTAAGTTCATAGATCTGAACTTTATCTTTATAAGTCAATTTCATATAAAAAGCACCCCAAAAGTTAGATTTTTCTGTCTAACTTTTTGGGGTCAGTTCATTTCCTGCTCTTTTTAAATAATTATTTTTGTACTTGTACGTTTGAATTTAGCGTTTTTCAACATTGTTATTACTGAAGAATCTTCCGAGTCCTTAACATTTGATGTATCAAATGTTAAAAACATCTCCAGATACCTTGTATTTAATCTTTTCATCACTACCTTCTTTGGAGGTGAAAGTGGTTAACTTTTGAGATCATATGATTGTTCATTCTTTTGACCTAAGGCTTCAGCCTTGACATTGAGAGTTCCTTTTGATTCTTTGATCTTAATAGAAATTTCAAATTTAACAGAGTCTTCAATAGACTCAAATTGACTACTAGAGATGCCTTGCTCCTCAAGAAGTTTCTTAAGTTCAGTTTTTGATGGTTTGTAGACATAAGTCCCTGTTGTCACTTTTTGGCACCACAAGCCACCAAGAGAACTGCTGCAAAAACAGCTACAAAAGCCAAAAAGAATACGTTTAAAATTTTTTTCATAACTTCTCCTTTTATTAGTTAGATTAACCCCTATTATATCAACAATTCAGACACACTGGCAATGAAATATTACAAATGTAATACTCTTGTAATATTTTTATCAACTAATATGTAACGATTAAAAAGGCAGGATCCGTACCTACCTTCGCTAAATTATTTAACTTTTTAAACTTAGCCATTTTTTATATAGTTTATAAAAAAATATCAGAACCACTCGAGTTTTGATTCTTTCACATCCTTAAAGGTTAGGGTATGATTAGAAATTTGATACGACATCTTTGTCACACTGTAGTCATTCTTCATTACAAATATTTTTGTGTTTTTTTGGTCAACCTTAAAAATCATAGGATTGATTGGTATTTTTGAACATTTGATTTTATTTGAACCTTCATAAGGCCTTCTTTATCCTTAATGATAATCGAAACCTTAAATTTATAATCATCTGAAATGATATAAGCAAGTTCACTTGGTAGCCTCTCCCTCACTTCATCTGTTGTGGGTTCGAATACATAAGTCCCATTATCACTTTTTGGACCACAGGCTACGAGGAAAGACTGCTGCAAAAACAGCTACTAAAAGCCAAAAAGAATCTGTTTAAAAGTTTTTCATACCTCCTCCTTATTTCATAGAATATCCTATTATAGCAACAATCTTGTCGTATCTCAATGAAATATTTGATGATACAGGGCTTGTAAAAGTCATGAAAAGAAAAGAATGCACAAAAACCGAGGCCTAAACCTCGGTTTTTCATTTTTGATTGAAACTCGATTATTTAAGAGTAACTGAGCTCCAGCTTCTTCCAATTTACCTTTTGATTTCTTCAGCTTCAGCTGTAGCAACACCTTCTTTGATAACGCCAGGTGCACCATCAACAAGTTCTTTAGCTTCTTTAAGACCAAGACCAGTGATTTCACGTACAACTTTGATAACGCCGACTTTCTTGTCGCCTGCAGATGTCAATTCGATATCGAATGAATCTTTAGCAGCACCTGCGTCAGCAGCACCAGCTGCAGCAACAGCTACAGGAGCAGCTGCAGTTACACCAAATTCTTCTTCGATAGCTTTTTACAAGGTCGTTCAATTCAAGGATTGAAGCTTCTTTAATTTCAGCAATAATGTTTTTCAATGTTCAATGCCATTGTTATTTCCTCCAAATAAGTTTTTAATTTTATATTTTTTTATTTTTTTGTAGCTAGGCTACGCTGCGTAGCTAAGATTAAGCTGCGTCTTCTTTGTTGTCTGCAACCGCTTTGACTGCAAGAGCAACGTTGCGCACTGGCGCTTGAAGTACAGAAAGGAGCATAGAAAGAAGTCCTTCGCGGTTTGGAAGAGTTGCAAGTGCAAGAATCTCTTCTTTAGATGCGACAGCGCCTTCGATTGCACCACCTTTGATTTCAAGTGCTTCAGCGTCTTTTGCAAAATCGTTCAAGATTTTCGCAGGTGCGATAACATCTTCGTTAGAAAATGCTACTGCAGAAGGTCCAACGAATACAGATGCAAGATCTTCAAGACCAGCTTTTTCAGCTGCACGACGCAAGATTGAGTTTTTGATAACTTTAAACTCAACTTCGCTTCCGCGAAGGTTGCGACGGAGAACTGTATCTTGCTCAACTGTCAAACCGCGAGAATCTACAACGACGATTGATGCAGCAGCTTTCATTTTTTCAGCTACTACGTCAACAAGTTCCGCTTTTTTAGCAATAATTGCTTCACTCATTAGTGTGTTCACCTCCGTAATTATTTTGCTTGGGGAATTTTTCCAAAAGAAAAACGCGCCCAAACCTAGACACGAAAGTACAATACGCTTCTTTTAATTGATACGTTTTGTCCTCGGTAGGATCTTTATGAGTCGAGCTCCCCTACTGTCTTAGGCAGTTTTTTCAAACCGTAGATTAGTTTATCACATATAAAAAAAGAATGCAAGTACTTTTGCAAACTTTTTTTATATTTTTTAATCGTTGTAGAGACTCTTGATGTTATTCAACCAAGCATAGGCTAGTCCCATTAGGACTCCTCCTCCTACCCAGTTGGCAAAGAAGGTGACACCATAGTGACGTAAAATATTTAAAAACTCAAAAATGTGGCAATTGGCTAGAAACTGAATTAAAGCTCAATAATGAGAAAGGAAGCAAAAGTTTAGCAGCCAAGTGTTCATTGGTCATAAAGACAAACATATAAATAGCAGAGAGGCTAAGAGCACCTTTCGCTGTTTCATCTTTTGAAATATAGATAAGAAAGAATAGCAATATTTACGAAAGATATTGGCAATAATTCCCTTCAAAAGAAATACCACTTGATTGCTGCGTTGGAGTTTATTTTTCTGCTACCGTAGCTAGGAATCCTTTTGGATCGATATGAGCAAAGGCTGTTGTTTGATTGAACAGAAAAAGCTACGATCAAAGCACCAATTAAATTAAAGAAGGTACAATAAAGAAGAATCTCCAATGCTTTCTTCCAATGGATCTTTCTTTAGATAGGTTCCCCGCTGTCAAATACATCATATTTGAGGTGGTTAATTCCACATTTAAGAATAAGAGGTAAACCAAGCCCCCAGGCAAAGATGAATGGAAATGAAAACGACCCGATCCAGGGTACAAAAGGTGTTTAATAAGTCTGCTGCAACAGCTCCGACCGCAGTACTTAAAAGTGAGAAATCCACCAGCAAAAATAGAACGGACTGCATAGCGCGTTTTAGATTTCTGATAGAGATCTTCCTTCTTATTACACGCCAGCTCCAACTTTTTGAATAAAAATTAGATTCAGACATAATATTCTCCTTATATAATGTTTGTGAATAAAATCATTATAACATAGAGAGAAAAAGAATGAAAAGGTTTTTCAGGAAGAATTCTTAAATTTACAACATATACGTTTTTAAATCATATAGCAAGACATAATACAGGCAGATGCCTGTCTTAGTTTTTAATAATTTAAAACGGTTCGCCTAAGCGATATCCAAATTCAAGATTTCTTGTGAAGTGAACTGTTGGCGATATGGATTGTATACGGAACCTGTAATACCACCTTGAACATTTGGTGAATCGTATTGAGTTAAATTATAGGTTTCAATGATGTTATTAAGTTTTGCATAGTAGCTTGTGTCTGTCGCATAAACACCTGTCAAAGCTGCAGTTGCATCTTGGTAACTAGAGTGTTGCTCTTCCAGCACCTGCAAAATGTCCTTGTTTCAATACAGCTACGTAATCTTGCAATGATTCGTAGTAAGATGGGTAAGAACGAAAAAGCATCATTAATCATATACGCATTTCCTGCACCGTCATCTTCCCCAAGTTTGCATCACTGCGGATTGACCAGCATAACTTCCTTTAATACCGAAAAAGGTTGTAATGTGGATAAGAAGACAAAGCCAGACTGACCTGAACCACTTTCAAGGATGGCTTGTGCGGATCATAACGGAAGCATAAAGGTCATTCTCTTGACCGAGCTGACGAGCTGACTCACCAATTTGTGAGATGAAAGCTTCAGTAGGGTCTGAATAAGCTTTGGTAAGTTCCATCATTAGCACCAACTGATGTGACGTGTTCGCTCATAGCACAGCAAATGTCCCCACTGCTAATACAGAAACGAACAAACCAAATAATTTCGCTTTTATTCCGTATTTTCTTTTTCATAATATATTTATCTCCAATTAATTTTTTTATCATCTTTTATCTTTATAGAGATTATACCATATAAATAGAAGATAACAAAGGCACTTATATTACACTTGTATTACAATTGCGAGATAAATCCAAAACAAAAAAGACATTTTCATGTCATTTCAATTTATTTCGTAAAACGCATTTTCTAAAATAGCATCCCATGACTTCTCTAGTCCTTCCCTGGTTACAGAAGAAAAGACAATAAAGGTGTCAGCAGGATCAAAATCTAGTTTTTTCTTGATGATCGATTCATGTTTGTTCCATTTTCCACGCGGAATCTTATCTGCCTTGGTAGCAACTAAGATCACAGGAATCTCATAATATTTTAAGAACTCTACATCTGGACATCATCGCTGAAGGTTCGTGACGAAAAATCGACTAGGCTAACGACTGCTTTTTAAGTTCTCCCGGCTAGTGAGGTATTCTTCAATCATCCGTCCCCACTTCTCGCGTTCTTTTTTAGAGACACGTGCATAGCCATAACCAGGTACGTCTACCAAGCGGAGTTTATCATCAATATTGAAGAAATTGAGCAATTGAGTTTTTCCTGGTTTGCCAGATGTTCTGGCCAGGTTCTTTCGATTTAAGAGAGTATTAATAAAAGAAGACTTGCCGACATTGGATCGACCGGCAAGTGCAACTTCTGGAATCTCATCTTGAGGATAATGACTCTTATTTGCAGCGCTTAGAGGATATCCGCATTATGTGTTAATTTCCATATTTTATCTTTCTAGGCTGTTTCGAGAATTGGTTTTTCAGTTCCATCTACAGCTTCTTTTGTAATTCGAACAAGTTTGACATCTTCTTGACTTGGAATTTCAAACATGACATCCATCATCGTTTCTTCGATAATGGAGCGAAGTCCATGAGCTCCTGTTTTTCTTTCGATAGCTTTATTGGCAATCTCTTGAAGGGCTTCATCATCAAATTCCAATTCAACGTTATCATAAGAGAGCAAGGTTTGGTATTGTTTTACCAAGGCATTGCGTGGCTCTTTGAAATACGGACAAAGATCGTCAACTGTCAATTGCTCAAAAGCAGCAAAGACTGGAAGACGTCCGATCAATTCTGGGATAATCCCGAATTTTTGAATATCTTCTGCAACGATTTCTTGCATGTAAGAGCTTGATTCATCAATGGCTTTAGTGTTCTTACCAAAACCGATGACTTTTTCACCGAGACGTTGTTTGACAATTTCTTCGATCCCGTCAAAAGCCCACCTACGATGAAGAGAATGTTCTTGGTATCCGCGGATCATCTCTTGTTGTGGGTGTTTGCGTCCACCTTGAGGTGGGACACTAGCGACAGTTCCTTCGATGATCTTCAAGAGAGCTTGTTGCACTCCTTCACCAGAAACGTCACGAGTGATAGAGACATTTTCACTTTTTCTTGGCGATCTTATCAATTTCATCTACATAGATGATGCCTCGTTCTGCACGCTCGATGTTAAAAATCAGCTGCTTGAAGAAGTTTCAAGAGAATATTTTCAACGTCTTCTCCTACATAACCAGCTTCTGTCAAGGCTGTTGCATCTGCAATGGCAAATGGGACATTCAAGCTACGTGCTAAGGTTTGGGCCAAAAGTCTTTACCTGAACCAGTAGAGAGCCAATCATGAGGATGTTTGATTTTGCAATTCAACATCTGTCTCGTCTTCCGCGCATATCGTGGAAGTTGATGCGTTTGCAGTGGTTGTATCCACTACAGCAAAACAGCGTTGCCCGATCTTGACCGATGACGTAGTGGTTCAGATATGGAGCAATTCGATTGGTTTTGGAACTTCACTAAGGTCAGCAAGTACTTCTTCAGCAAGCTCCTCGCGGATGATTTCTTGAGCTAACTCTACACATTCATTACAGATAAACGCATTGTTTCCTGCAATGATTTTTGGACTTCATCTTGACTCTTTCCGCAAAATGAGCAATAAACCATCATATCATTGTTTTGATTCGTTGGCATGTATTTCCTCTTTCTGTCATTTTTCTGTTTCTATTTAGTTTAAAAATAAGGTCATGTAAAAGGCGTGAATGGAATTCACAAGATTGGTAAAAAGCTATTTAGTAAGAATAATATGGCGAGATGCCAAACCGTTTTACGAAAAGGGTTTGTAAGGCGCAAATCAAACAGATGACTACATAGGGACAGCTGTAAAAACCAAGACACTTCGCTCCATTAGTCTAAATCCTTTCTCTTATAATAGTTGACCGTAAAATCATATGAGTTCTTCTCATCTTTCGGATGATGGACTTGACGGACTCTTTCATGCGTTCTCTTCAAATGTTGGTGCCAATGTATCGCCCTCAATCTTTGCATGAATCATGGTCTGGATCAATTCCTCTAACTGGTCCAGAGAAGAGCTTTAAAAATCTGACTGCCACCGACTAATGTAAAGATTCTTCTCTTGGTTCTGGTACCACTCCAAGACTTTCCTTGCTGTGCATGACGAGTACAGCATCATTTTCAGGATCATAGGCTTGATCTTGCGTTAAGATAATACTAGTCCGACCTGGTAGAATCCGTTTTTCGTACCATCAAAGGTCACTCTTCCCTTGAGAATCACTTGTCCCATGGTTGTTTCTTTTTGAAATGCTGAAGCTCAGCTGGCAGATGCCAAGACATCCTTGGTCTTCCGATAATGCCATTTTTCAGTTTGAGCCAGATACCATTATCTTTTTCATTCTCTCATCCTTTACACTGATACTTCTATTTTATCAAATTTTCTTATAAAA